>JAAUYJ010028023.1_pt1 | contig 21637 bp, 24 predicted proteins | sample 7278031 | NCBI WGS metagenome assembly JAAUYJ01 (sample SAMN14350222, study PRJNA611818) | marine sediment metagenome | isolation source: surface marine sediment (1.8m) | place: French Polynesia: Moorea | collected 2018-08 | reverse complement strand
TAAAGCTAGAAAGATAGAAAGAAAGAACGAGTTTTTCTCTGAAATGTGACAGGACAAAAGGGGTTAATAAACAGGCGTCGCGGCACTTCCCCGAAATATCAAAGGAGTCAGTTCCCGAAAAGGCAAATACCGGACCAATTCCAGAATAAGTTATTTGCCCGAAAATCAGAAAAATCCTGGTATGTCATTTTCCCGAAAATAATTTATGTCAGTCATTTGCCCGAAATGAAGCTAAAGCTAGAAAGATAGAAAGAAAGAACGAGTTTTTCTCTGAAATGTGACAGGACAAAAGGGGTTAATAAACAGTCCCAAAGGAGGGCGAATTAGACTTAGGGCTTCAGTACCCTTCCCCCTGCCCAATGATAGAGGCTTAGAGGGGGGTGAGAACAAACTAAGTTTTTATACAAGAAAGTTATTTGCTATCTACTGATGGTAAAAACCAGTAATTTTTGTGTACGTACCGTATAAGTCAACAACTTTATATTTTGAAGTAAAGGAATTCGGGGGGGGGGGGGGGAAATCCTGGCTTCTGTGCACAGTACGTATATACAGTCCAAAAAAGGTTTCTTTTTTTTTTCGGGTAAGTGACCTCAGTGTATGTCGGGAAAATGCCTCACTTGTGACACTTTTGGGGAAATGCGAGCTAATTCTTTTTGGGCAAGTGACTTCTCTAGAAAAAATATATTTTTTCGGGAAAGTGCCATCGCCCCATATAGAGAGAAAGATAGAAAAAGACCCCTTTTTGCAGAGATGACTTGCATTTGTGGAATAAAAAAACTCGATTTCACATGCAAATAATCTTTTTTGGGGGCTCCTGCTCCTACTGCTACTGCTGCTGCTGCAGCGGCGGCGGCTTCATATAAATTCAATGTAAGAGTGCCATTAAATGTCAAAGAAGGATTAAAAAATAGTAGAAAGATCGTAGGATCGTAATAAAAAATGTTGTTGAAAAAGCCAGTCAAACAATTTTTGGGGAAACAAATCTTCTACTACATTTTGGAAAAAGTCATTATATTTGGTTATTTTGGCCGTAATAAGGTTGTTTTTTTAACAAAATGTCACAGCCTACAGAGTGCCAAAGACCCTTTTTTAAGTTGTTTAAAGAGTAGTAGAAAGGTCGTCGAAAAACAGGTTGGGACAGCGTCAGGGTTTCCCCCCTATTTTAAAGCTATCATTTATTCCAATTAAGGAAGTGATGGTTATTGAACTTATTGGTCGGGATTTATGCCGTCTCCGTTTCCGCCACCCCCAGCTTTAAGAGGAACCCATACAAATAAACTGCTGCCCCCTCTTGCCTTGACAGTAGTTCTCAGTGTTGAATCCGAAAGTCAAAGGTGACCTTGGATATATATGAGTTTAATTGTCGCCTCACTTTCTATAAATAAATGGAGTGGTGGTATGTGCGAGATTACTTCTAGCTCCAGAGTTGGGTTCATCACCTTGAAGTTTCCCATTAGCATGAGAGCAAGCCTTTTCATGCTTGTATGGAGAGAGCCGAGACAGAACGCTCTTCTGCTGCGTCTCTTGACCAATTTATACAGCTGAATAGAGATTTATATGTTTAGTATACTCTATCTCGTCTTATCGCAAAATTACCATGGTGTCGACAAACTTTACAGGGAGAGTGTTGATGTGATTATTAGGAGTTGCCATTGAGCCCGAGGGCCGCAGCCATTTCGGACTACATCAACGTGGTGGCAATGGTAGTGGTGACATCCTACGTCATGACCCTGCTCTTTGTGAATTGTGCGGAAGTGGAGAGTGTGACACCCAACTTTATTGTGGTATTTGGACTTGTTTTCCTCACTGGGATATTTTTCCTCCATAACGGTGGCGGCGGCGGGCCTCCAGAACGACATTGCCAGTGTTAATAGGTACCACAGCGCCATAATCCGGTGGTGCAATGAGGCTAACGTTGTGGCTGATGTGCTGGCAGCCAGTGCTTCCAACAACAACATTGTGAAGAGGCAGCGAGCTATCCAGATCGAACGTCCAGAAGGCAAGGGTGGAGGCAGAGGAGACCTTCAAGCCCGTCATCGACAGGCTCACAGGCTCCAACTTAGCAACAATTGAAGAGAGGTGACAAAGATCAAAGACACGGCTGCCACCGCCATGGCAACATGCATTTATGACATCGGGGCGGCGGAGGCTACTCGGTTTGCAGCACAGCCTGCACCTGTGGCGGCGGCAGGGGCAGCAGCAGTGGTGACGACGGTGGCACAATGGGTGCCGGGCCACCTGACATAGGCCTTTATGCCAGGGATCTAGATGCAGTATGTGTCCCCGATTGAGTTGAGGCAGTGGAAGAGGATGCTGGTCACATACCTCCATCGTTCAGGCGTCCCTGGGTGGAAGGATATGACGGATCAGCACAGGGTGTTTTTCAGCTGCATGGAGTCCATGGTGGAGGACAGGGTCATACACCACGACCGATGCATCAACATCATTGTGGTGCTCCTGGCACATCCGGTGCCGGATGGCATTTTGTTGGTGGAGCTGCTGGACGCACTCTACCAAGGGAAAAATATAAAAGGAGTAAGGCCACCATTTTTTCAGTTGTTTTCAAGTACTGTAATATTGCTGGGTTTTTTTCTATCAAAAACATAGTTTGAGCCTATCTTTCATCACTGATTCTTATTGGGACATACTTTTATGCAAATGTTTAGTTAATATCTGACCTCAAAATGACCTCCTCCAAGGCCCCTTTTGCGTTACTTTTCTACTAGAGGGAAAGGGGGGGAAAGCGAGAGTGGTTTTTTGCGGTTTTTCGGCTATCCAGAGCACTAACGAACCTGGTATTTGCTGGATGTCACAACTTGTAGAAGACGAATCTGAGGTCAAAGTTTGAAGGTCGAAGTTGAGGTCACGGTTGAGGTCAAGGCCGAATTGCAAGGCCGTTTTTGCACCAACGCTGTCTGTCTCTTAACTCTCTTTCTCTTTTTTTCTTTCTTTTCACTTTTGTTTTGATCAGCTGTTGATGCGTCAACGAAATTGCGTCAGCTCTCGTATTAAAGAAAGAAGAAAAAGAACGCAAAGTTGGAGGTTGACCTTGGTGTCTTTTTGAGGTCACATCTAAGTCAGGCAAGCATACCAGTTACTCATAATTAATCAGCCATACCACAACACTTTAGGGCTCAAGCTTTGTGCAATAGAATTATATTACCAATAGTAATAACTTTATTACTGAAAAACTGGAAGCGCAACTTCTTTATTTTTTTTCGTATTGTACTTGGGAAGGTTCCCTTGTCTTACACTGAAGGCTCATTTTTTCCATGGTATATGCCAGCGCACCGGCGAGGGCGAGACAGTGGATAAATTTATGGACCTCCTGGTGTCAAGGGCCCATGAGGCGAAGGTCTCTAAACGATGATGTTTGATGACAAGATCATGTTCTGTTGCCAAACGGGTGTTGCCGATGAAGGAATGCTTGTCGAATGGCGGTGGCTGAAGAACCAGTCACTTTCAGAGATGAAGCGGGTCAGGCGGGCAAGGCACAGAAGAAGGCCCTAAAGAAGTGGAGTGGGAGCAGGACGTCCGGGCGGCTCGGGAAGGTAACAAGGATACTGCTAGTGGGTGCAAAGATGGGGACTACTACAAGGTGGCCTGGATGGAACTAAATCCCAACTGAGAGTGATGGTGCCGTAAGTGTGATGAGGCTGTTGCTGGCAGCTGGCTTCCTGGGGTCCTCAGGCTTTTCTAGCCAACCAGTTTGGGCCGCTAATTAAAGTTCTTGTTAAAGCACAGGAGGAAACTTTTAAAAAGGGTATAATTTGTCCAAAATTGTGTTAATTTTTAGGACGAAGGATAAGTAACAGTCAAAAGTCATTGCAAGAGTAGTTGCTAACAACTTAAAAAAGTCGTTGAAAGTGCAGAAAATCTCCACCACTGTGGATTGTTAGTGGACACCCTCCCATGTCCCTTGTTTTATCCCCCAGGATTTGGCCTTTTAAATGTAACCAAAATTCTTAGTAGAGGCATCCTTTGAAAGTACCTTTTGGGCTGCCTTCCTTCCAAACTACCTTCTGAGATACCCTTTGGCTACTTAGTAACTGGTGGACAATGCCCATCTTTCCAATGGGAGGGCGGCAAAGTTCCGACAGGAAATCCCTATCCAATCGATTTTCCAACAAACACTACAACCTGCAAATTTCCGACAGAAAGGGGAAGCATGCAATTTTCCGACAACCATAGAAAAAAGGCAGAGCTATTTTTGAGATACTTAAAACAAGAATCTCTTCGACCATGTATGGATTTGTGATTTTTTGCTTGAGGGGATGGGCTATTACTTGAAATTAAATCTAATTTACAATTATTGATGCTTTTTTTAAAAAAAAAATAATTTGCCTATAGGAATGGACGGGCTGTTACTTGAATTTAACTGAAATTACAGTAGTTTTTTGCATAATTTCTTAGAGCAATGGAAAAAAGTAAAAATCTTGGAATTTCAGCGCAAACTAATATTAGTTAGAGGGACAAAGCAAAGTTAGTTTTTATGCCACCTGAGTTGTGAATATAAAAATATATTGTGTCTGTGACTTTCCCAGAATTATGGGACATAGCTTTATTTGAACCATGCTTTTGTACTTTTATCCAGTATTGATTATTCATAATAAGCAGTTGATAATGATAGAGCTTGTGTGCTTTACTTTAGAATATGTCATGATAGTTGGATTTTTTGAGGCCACTATTTCTTTCACATGAAAAAGATAAAAAGTCTATCTAGATGGTCACGTTTGTATATGTACTCTTGTCGCCCAAGGATATCTATCAGAAAATCGCCTGCTCCCCATGTCGGAACTTTGCATGTACCCTGGAAAACAGCAATCTGTCGGAACTTTGCCTACGCCTCTTTCCAATCACCTTCCGAACACCCTTCACCCCCAAACCGTCTCAAGTGCCATATCATGTGCCCAAAATATTCTTCAAGACTACCTTCCTTCTAAAGTGGTTGTATTCTAGGGTGCCTCTAGGCTACCTAATAACTGGTGGGCAAGGGCCATCTTTTCAACTACCTTCCAGATACCCCTCACCCCCAACCCTTCACAAGTGCCACATCATGTGTACCCAAAATATTCTTTAGGACTATTTTCCATCCCAGGTACCTTCTGGGGTACCCTTGCCACTTTTAATTTGTGGTGGACAAAGGACATCTTTCTTGTTCTTTTTAAACAAGAACAGACTAAGTTCTACGACCTGCAGCTAGGATTTTCAAAGGATAGGCATAGTTCAAAAGTTTCCGCCAAGATTGCCAAAAAAACTCCAAAAATTAAGGCGAATTTCGTTTGTGGCCTCTTTGACGTATAACATGACCTTGAAATTCAGATTTGACCTGATCCGCCCTTTTTAATTTAGGGGTTCCTGAGATTTTCAATTTTCTATAACTTTCTGTCTGAGCCCTCCCCAGACCTAAATTTTTATTTCTTCTCTTTTTGAGTGGTTTTATTAAGTTAGGGTTTTCACATGGGGAGGTCATTTTGGAAAAGTTGTCCTTTTTTGAAAATGTATCAAAATAATTACTATAACTTTGCACTTTAAGGTAATTTTGGGGCCCTACAAAAATGTAACAACAACAACTGGAACCATTTACCTGTGTCGTTCACGATATTTCACGACATCAAGAGAAGGAAGCGCGGTAGTGAAGTTATTGCGTGTGCACAAGAAAAAGAGAGAGATACTTTATGTAGCATAGTATGCATAATATAGTTTGTCGTTATGTGATCTCTGAAACACTCACACACACAAAAGCCAGATATTCCTATGTGACAATGGTGGTCAAGCATCCGAAGAGGCCGCCACATGGACAATGTGCGCAGAGTATTCAACGCCCTGAACGAGAAACTCTTTAACCATGGCAGACAGTGACCACTGGGACAGAGTGCTGGTGGGCACAACGATCTGCTACCTCAGCTCCAGCAAGAGAACAACAACAACGCAGACAACAGTGAATTTGCCACGGATGAGGGCGAAGCCACAGACAACGCTGACACCGACGAGGAGTCAACAGAAGACGTTGCAGAGGGCAACGGAACAGAAAACAGTTGAGACAACGATGCAGACGATGAAGTAGACGCCGCGTCCTCAGATTTGGACGATATGGCGGATCCAGGAGGTGCCGCAGCAGAGAGTGGTGGAGCCAGCCGCACCAAGCTCATCATACCCACATTCGCCGGCGAGGGCAACAACATCTTCTAGATAAATACCCTTGCACAAGAATTCATAGACAGTTTCCTCAGATACTGCCAACATGCTCGTATCGCACAGGACAAGAGGCTCGACAACCTCAACCAGTGTCTCACCGGAGTGGCCAAGAAGTGGTACCGGATGAAGACCAAATTTGTGGGCGACTTCACCGACTTGGACGCCTTTGAGACCAAATTTGCCGACCGCTTCGGCATTGAGCTCACACCCGATGCCAGGGGTACACAGGCCGAGACCCTGTACATCAGGGACGGCAAGCTCTGCCACAACTTCATCTACCATTGACGTCTCTATCAGTAAAGCTGTAGCGATGTTCACTATACCTACGTAGATCAACATAGCCAAGTTGGCATTAATTTTCTCCAGCAGGGGAAGGACAGCAGCGGCGGGCAGGTTGCAGTTCAAGTTGGGGTTGGAAGCCAGGTCGGGGTTGGAAGCCAGGTCAGGGTTGAATGCAAGTTTGGGGTCGCAAGCTAGATCTGGGTCGGAAGCCAGGTCCAGGAAAGGTCTCTAAAGTAAAATTAAATTCAGACATTTCATACTTCATCCAAAGAACTTTAAGAGAACACATACACGCCTTGCGCTTGAGGTTGAAAACCAGGCCGGGGATGGAAGCCAGGCCGGGGTTGGAAGCTAGGCTGGGGTTAGAAGCCAGGCCAGGGTTGGAAGCCAGGCCAGGGTTGGAAGTCAGGCCGGGGTTGGAAGCCATGCTAGAGTTGGAGGTCAGGTCAAGGTTGGAAGTCAGGTCGGGGTTGGAATCCCTTTCATGGAGTAACTCAGACTGGCTTCAAAAGCAGGAATGCCTGGCTTTTATACCCAATAATTTCCGCTGAGTCTCACTCGTAGTCCAAAATGTTGGGCCGGAGACTTCATTTTCTGTTTGGTGGCAAAATCTTTGTCAGCCCGAAGTCTCACGCGGAGTCCCTTGGACAGTATAAAAGGCCACTCACTCGCTCTGAACCCCATCACTTCAGATGCCTCCACTCTTCTTCCCCACCATCACTCAGCTGCTCTTTCTTGTGCTTTTCTGAAGGCGCTTTTGTATCCAGCCCAACCAGTGCATCATGTCTAATTACACTCAATGCCAAGGCAACAAGAGGTTCAACACCACAATCTACAAGCACCAAGGTTTCCACTATAAAATAAGATTAACAACTGGTGACAAGAAGTACTTAAAGTGCAGCATACCTACCTGAAAGAAGACTGCAATACTTCACATCAAGTGGGACTACATCACAGCCCGGCACCGACATAGTCATGACATCGACGCCTACGGCTCCACCCTGGACCTGGTAAACACCATCAAGAAGGTTGTCAGCGAGGATCATGGTACTTACACAAACCGCCAGCTCTTAAACGCCATAACCAGGCAGCATCCTCAAGGGCACAAGGTCTCCTTTGGGTGAGTAAAATACTGTTCTCTAAAAAAAAATATAACATAAGGCCATTTTTTCAGGAAGCTAGAGATGACCATGTACAAGTGCCGCTGGCGGTGCCAACCAACCCCTCCTCACAACATGAGCTGGCCGCTGTGCTACTGGATTGAACGGAAACTACCTTCAACCAGCACTACAAGGGCCATGTTTCTGCGGGTGACCAGACTGCAGACATCTTCTTCAGTGACTTCATGGCTACCCAAATGGCATAGGTTAGTCATGTGTTTTTGAAGGGACCTTTTACTGCGTCCCATCAATTTATGATCAGTTGTTCACTATCAGTGGCATGTTCCAGAACCATGCATTGCCCATGGTCCATGTCCTCATGTCTGGTCGCACTGCAGCCTTGTATAAAGCTGTTTTCAAGGAAATCATCAGTCTTGTTCCTGATTTTTCTCCAGAGTTTTGGATGGGAGATTTTGAGGCAGCCAGTAGGTCAGCTGTCCACACATGGTTGTATGGCGCACAGGTAGCTGGATGCTAGTTCCAGTATTGTAGAGCAATTCTTAAAAAAGTCCAAATGTTAGGTCTCAGTCATGATTACACCAGTAGGCCTGATGTGAAGCACTTTGTTAGGCAACTGCAGACCATTTTGTTTCTTCCTTCTGACCAAAAAAGTCCATTGTCCTGAGACTGTGTGTGTGATCTATACATATTTCTCCTCTAATTGGTACGTGCTGGCATTGCTGGCAGTTCGCGTACAAGGACATGCATTCAATACAGGACTGGCGCAGACTAGCTCAGGTGGATAAGTTCATCGGGTCGCGATTTTTGTCCCAAAAAAAAAACATTGTCAGTGTCGTCAATGATTAATAGCAGGGTGTCAAGGGGTATAAAATGGTGTGTCAGTAATGACTTAGATGGGGGCCGCGCTGGACGCGGCTTTGGCGGCGCGGCGGGCGGCTGCATAAGATTGTGCTGAGTGTACAGATTCATTGTCATTGAGCAATCTAAAAGCAAACCAGATGAATGTACTATCACGGACGCGGAGGGGGGGGGAGGGCGCCAGCCTCAGCAGGGTGGGTAGTCCTTTGAGAGGAGGAGGGGGGGGGAGCCCGACAGGATTTTGCCAAGGGGATTCAAGCCGCCGTCAGGGCTGTCACAGGACCTGAGGCATTTCCAGGCCTCACACAGCACTGTCTTGATCACTGCCCTGTTCAGGGCCGGCAAGTTTGTCCTCTCTAAAAGTTCTTCCACTGGTGTCTTGTCCACCCTGGAGACTCCCAGCAGCAAGCGGGCCACATCATTTATGGTAGTCTGGATCTGCTGCATGAGCTGGCAGGATGGATCTCCTGGTGAGAGGCGAGGGGGGAGCAGGACACTCCCGTAGCAGAGTCTGCCCGTCACCAGGGCACCTACAATGTCCTGAACTTGCTTCCCCCTCAGCAGGTGGAGCAGGAGGCGTCGAGTGAGTGCCAGGAGGGACCTGGCCGAGCCCGCCAGGGCGCGCAGGTGCGGTTTGAGCGAGAGCTTCCTGTCAAAACGGACCCCGAGTAGGAGAAGCTCATCCTGGGAATGGACGACGGTCTTGCCAATGCTGATGGGGGAGGAGTCACAGGTCCAGAGAAGCTGGGTCTTTGCAGGGTTCAGGGCGAGGGAGTTCTCCAGCACATAGTTCAGGAGCCTGGATGAGGCAAGCTCCAGCTCCTCTTTAGCCACCTTGGGGTCCTTGTGTGCACTCCAGACACACGTGTCGTCGGCGTAGAGCGTGATGCCAATGTTGTTGCTGCTGCAGTTGTCGGTGAGGGTGGCTGGGAGATCGGCAGTGAGGCAGGTGAAGAGGATGGGGCCGAGGAGGCTGCCCTGAGGCACCCCATAGAGGACATCCCTCAGGGAGGAGTTCGCCGACCCATAGCGGACCCTCTGTTGCCTTTTGCTCAAGTAGTCCCTGATCCATAGAACCGCCTCCTTCCCGATGCCCAGCTCCGGCAGCTTCTTCACCAGTTCCTCCACCCCTAAGGTGTCGAAGGCACTGGGGAAGTCGAACGCAGCGATTGCCACCGCCTTTCCCTGGGCCCTGGCCCTGCACCAGGACCCATGCGCCGCTGCCAGGGCACCTGCAGTGCTACGTGCAGGTCTGAAACATCACTGTTCTGTAGGGAGACAACGTGCAAGAAGGGAGTGAGCTGGTCCATGACGATGCTCTCCAGGACCTTGCTGATGGAGCTGAGGAGTGCCACGGGGCGGAATGAGGAGGGCTGCGAGGGGTCCTTGCCGGGCTTGAGGATGGGGACCACGTTGGCGATCTTGAACGCCGATGGAACTCGGCCAGAGACGAAGCTCCTGTCCACCAGGTGTGCCAGAGGGGCCGCCAGCACTTGAGCAAGATCCTTGATCACGCTCGTCGGTATGCCATCTTCTCCCACTGCAGGAGTGTTCCTGAGCTTGGCAATGATTCTCCTCATCTCCCTCGCCGTCGGGGCCCGGAGTGAGAAGGAGGAGGTGGGACCATGCTGTCCTTGCAGTTGCTGCTGCTGCTGCTCCTGCTGCTGTTGCTGCTGCCACTGCTGCTGCTGCCGTTGCTGCTCCTGCTGTCGCTGCTGCTCTTCCAGCTCCCTTTGCTGCCTCTCCAGTCCAATCCCCTCGCGGATCTTTCTGATCTTGGAGATGTAGAAGCGGTTCATGACGTCTGCCAGTCTGTCGTCCCCCTCGACAGGCTGGCCATCACTGATGAGGGAAGGGGGAAGGGTGCCAGAGCGCTCCCTCCCAGTCAATGAGTCCGCCAGCCTCCAGACCTGCTTGGGGTCATTCTTGTGCCGGGAGAGGAGTCCCATGGTCCTTGACATCCTGTCCTGGCGAACTTGGCGGGAGGCCAGGTTCCTGAGCCGCTTATAAAGGGGCCAGTCCTTCCTGTGCGCCGCAGCATCCCTTGCTGCCATGGTCCTCCTTGTCTCCTGCGTGAGGGAGAGGGGCACCATCCTCTCTTTGACGAAGATAGACTTGGGCGGGGCTATTAGGTCCAGCGCCGCGGTCAGCTCCTGCACAATGATCGTAGTGATCCTGTCGACGTCCTCCTCCTGGAACACCCTGCTGAGCTTGATGACATTTATTGCCATTAGTAGGGCCCCTGGCGTCACCTTTTTAAAGTCCCGACAGCACTTCTCCTTCATCATCGCCCCCACTCTGTTCAAAGAGTAGGACGTCAGGACTGGCCTGTGGTCTCCTGCTGCATTGGGAAGGACCCTCACGTCAGGGCGCAGATCCTGTGTCCCCAGGGAACAGATCAGGTCTAGCACGCTCTCACGATGCCTGAGACCCGACGCCGTCTGGAAACAGCCGTGGGACTTGTAGGTGGGGGTGTGGAGCTCATTTTGCAGCACGAACCCGAGCTCGGTTAACAAGGACAAGAACATGTTGAGCATATTGCGGCGGTAGTACCCAACATCGTCCCTCCTAGCCACATCAAGGTTCAGGTCGCCCATGAGCAGCACATGGGGGGAGGAGGAGGAGAACTCCCTGATGTGGTCGCAGAGCAGGGCAAAGTCCTCAGGTTCCGTCTTAGTCCACTGCCGGTAGCAAGCGGCGAACATCCAGGATCCTGAGCCGGAGGGGCAGGCTACTTTTATCCATATCTCCTGATGGGAGACAGCAAGTAGGTTGGGATTGGAGGTGCCAATAAGGGAGTTCTTCAGCAGGAGTAGGACTCTTATCTTCCGCTGAAAGGGGGAGGAGTAGAAGGCAGTGTAGCCGGGCATGCAGAAGCTGGAATCTTCTTCATCAAGTTCGGCCTCCAAGATGGCGACCACGTCCGGCATGAGGTCATCCAGAAGCAGCCTGAGCTCCAGCTCCCTTGTTTTAGAGCATCCTAAATTTGAGACGTTCCAGGTGAGGGCTGACAGGATCCCGCCAGGCCTGCCAGCCGCTCCTCCAGGTCTGCCAGTCTTCCGAGGAGGGTGGGGAAGGGCTGCGCGATGTCGCTTCCTCCTCTGGCCGCGTCCCTGTATGACAGGCCTGGGATTACCCGGCGATGAGGGAGTTGCCAGTCCAGCACCTGTTGCTGCTGCTGCTGAGGGAGAGGAGGGAAGAGCGGGGATGGGACTCGTGTCCAACTCTGGGAGCCCTGTATCCGACCATTTATCCCGTTATTGTGGTGCTGCCACTGTTGTTGTTGTTGTTGTTGTTGTTGTTGTTGTTGTTGTTGTTGCTGCTGCTGCTGCTGCTGCCCCTGCTGCCCCCTTCGCTGAGGCTGCCCCCGCCCCTGAGGTTGGCGCCTGTGTTGGGGCCGAGGCTGCTTCCTCTGTCCCCGTCCCTGGGATTAAAGGGAGCCTGCGCGGCCAGTGCCCGCACTCGGTCCGTTTCCCTGCAGGGGATGATGATGGGACTGCTGCTGCCGCTGCTGCTGCTGCTGCTGCTGCTGCTGCTGCTCCTGCCGTTGAGGGTCCTTGTCGTGCCAATACTGACAGCCCTTCTGCCATCTGGGGAAGCACCGAGGGTCCCCACATCGGGGAGGGTGCTCTTTTGAGCAGTTCAGGTTCTTGCAGAAGGTGTTTTTCCGGACGGAGGCGCAGACCTTCCTCCTCCTCTTAGGCAGCACTCTCTTTAAATCAGCTGAGTCCTGCACCTGGGACCCTGCCTGACCCTGTGACTGATCCGCTCCAGCACCAGATCTGCCCACAGCACTCCCAGCTTGTACGAGCGGATCAGTCGCAGCAGGTGCTCGTACGTTTCCCGTGCCCCCACAAGAGTGGGAGCAGGATCGTCTACGATTCCTACACGATCATGATCATCATTAGCATGAGGAGCGCTCACCTGCCTCTGGCCCCCGTCACCGCCACCGTCGTCACCGCTGCCCACGGCGCCCTGTATGTCGCCCTGGCCCGCCGAAAACGCTGGGGTCCTGTCCAGAGCATCAGGGTCAAAGAGTGCAAGACCAGGGAGGTCCCCTCCCTCCTGGGAGAACAGCAGCGAGACCTTCTGCGTCGCCATCGTCTGCTGTGAGTCCGCCTCTAGCTCTGCTGCCGCAGCAGCGGCCTCGGCGGCCGCCCCTTTATCGTCACCGCCAGCCTCCGCACCTCCACGTCCATCCCCGACAGACAAGGGTTCCCCATAGGAGTCGAGGCCGAAGCTCGCCATGTGGGCGATGAAGTCCTTGGAGGAGATCTTGGCAGCGTTGAGGGCTCCTTCTTTGTACCCGACGAACTTTTTCACATGTAGTTGGCTTGTATTTTATTCTATGACATTCCAAAATACTTGCGTGCAAACACCTGCATAATGCTTAGTGAAGCGTGACACCCTTGCCATCTACTTGCGTGTCAAATAAAAAATTACAAGCCAACTTACTTGCCATTAGGAATGTAAGGAAAGAGATGCAAAATACATGTAGAGTTGACATATAAGTGGAATGTAAATTACAAGTAGTGACGACATGTTTTTAACTTGTAGAAAGCATGTGATCAAGATTTTATTCTAGGTTGCAATAAATTATAATAAAACTTGCCAATTACGTGCTACTTACTGCCTACGTGCTACTAGCCTTTCATCTGCTAATTAAACACCGTCACATGTAAATGGCATGCAACATGTCATATTCTACATTTTCTCCCCATGTCTTCTTTATTCAGGACACATTTGTAGCAATTTACTTCCAAAAAACATCACAAGACATTTTCAAAACAGGAAGTTGACGACATGTTAAACACATGTAACAAGCTCAAAATATTCAGACACATGTGAAGAGTATTCAAATCCTGCTCTTTTTCCTCCTCCTCCTCTTCTTTTTTCCTAGTTGTAGTTGACCTTTCTCCTGTCCATGCAGTAAAACTTGATCTTGCCCTTTTCCCCCAAGCAGTAGAACTTGATCTTGGACCTCCCCATGCAGTAGAACTTGATCTTGCTCTCCTCTCCCAAGCAGTAGAACTTGATGGTGGACTTCCCCATGCAGTAGAACTTGATCTTGGACCTCCCCATGCAGTAGAACTTGATCTTGCTCTCCTCTCCCAAGCAGTAGAACTTGATGTTGGACCTCCCCGTGCAGTAGAACTTGATCTTGGACCTCCCCACGCAGTAGAACTTGATCTTGCTCTCCTCTCCCAAGCAGTAGAACTTGATGTTGGACCTCCCCATGCAGTAGAACTTGATCTTGGACCTCCCCATGCAGTAGAACTTGGCCCTGTCCATGCAGTAGAACTTGGCCCTGTCCAGTGTCAACACAGTAGAAGTTGGACTTGGCCCTCCCCACGCAGTAGAACTTGGCCCTGTCCATGCAGTAGAACTTAGCCCTGTCCAGTGTCCATGCAGTAGAACTTGGACCTGGCCCTTTAAACTCAGTAGAACTTGGACTTGGCCCTTTAAACTCAGTAGAACTTGGACTTGGCCCTCTCCACGCAGTAGAACTTGGCCCTGTCCATGCTGTAGAGCTTGAAGTTGGGCCTCCCCATGCAGCAGAACTTAATCTTGGCCCTAATTGAATAACTTGTTAGACTGAGTGTCCTTCTGGTTTATTTTTTTGTCAACTGACAAAGTTTTCCCAAATTTGAAATTAAAAAATATTTTGGCGGGAAAATAAAAAGGCAAGTATTTGGCAAGTATTTGACATGCCACTCTTTTAGTTAATATCACTACCTTTATGAGGTAGGTACAAAGTAAGAGCTGTATTTGGCAAGTAACTTGTGAAAAGTAAGTTGTTTCATCAATTCAATTAGACTTGAAAGAAAAAAAACAACACAAGGTTTTAATTCAAAGAAGCAAACACTTGCACTTAAGCATAAAGAAAGGTAAGTGAATGCAGTTCAGAGACATTTCCAGGAAATAGAGACCTGAAAAGATTATGAGTATACTTGATGAGTAACAAACGGAAAAGAGCAAGTATGAGTAACATTGACAACAAAATTAATAGACATTGGTTTGAAATTTATGTTGTTTGCACAAGCAAACAATTTTAAAAAGTCTTTATTGGACACATGGGGAAAAAATAATCGCAAGTAAAGAAAAAGAAACATGTCTTTTTTTGACAACACAATTTTGCAACTTTGAAGGGGATTTAGTACATGCCAAAAACTTGCTATGATCCACATGTATCAACATGCATCACAAGTAGGACAGCAATTTTGAGATGTGATACTTGCCAAAAAAACAGGCCAAATATCTTGACAAGTATTTGGCATGTAACAAGTAAATAAGGTACCATCCAATTTTTCCTACATGTCATGCCGATCGTCGGGTATGGGCCAAGTCTGTCCAGCCTGTACGCCTTCTCGAGTCTCTCCATTCCCCCTCCACAGGCCGGGGAGGAGTCTACCAGGTTCAGGCAGGTCTTGAAGACCTGGCGACTCCTACTAGTTTGTCCTTGTCGTACCTCCTTTTGATGGCGTCGATGGTGGAGCCCTCGTTGCCCTTGACGAAGGTGGTGGCGATGGAGAGGCCATGCTTAGTTGCCATCTCGTCGTCGTCATCGAATTACTCCCAGGTCCCGCGGCAGCGGTCATGAGTTTTTGGCGGGAGAATGGGAGGAGGAGCACGTGGAGCAGTTAGCTGGGGTTCCAGGCCCTCAGAGGGACCTGCTGATAGCAGGGGCACCTGGATAGGACCCCTAGTCACGCACCAGATGCCGTCGCCGACGCCCTCGAAGGGCTCGGTGAGGACGAACTCCTCACAGAACACTTTCGGCACGTCTATTTTGAAAGGTTCCATCACAAAATGCCTTGCATCTTGTCTTCAAATCTGCCAGATGTGACAAAGCTAAACTTGCGTAAGCTGAAGTTCTACGTCATCAGGTTCTGGCTTGAAACAGTAAGGTGTGAGGGCCTTTCTGTCTTCAACTGCTCTCACTCCACCAATAATGTGTCAGAGTCGTACCATTCTCCTTTGAAAGCGATTCTTCGCACCCACAACCGTTCAGTGTGGCCTTTTCTTTCGCATTTGAAAAATGTAATATCAGACACAGACGTAGACATTAGGCGTCTAGATGAGTCCCTACCATTGCAGAGAAAGCACAAAAAGAGCCATGATACCAATCTGAGGAACCGTGAGTAACACTAACAAAAGCTTGTTGCTAGGCAGTTCACTGCCTTGGAATACTTAAGTGCAATGTCATATACTTTTGACTCTTGTCTCAGGAACCTGGAGCAACCAATTCATGATCACTTGGGGTTGGAGACAAACGTTCAGGAGGGTGCAGCTAAGGATGAGCAACCTGGAGCCCAGGCACCTCCCATGCAAGACCAGCAGCCTTTGCAGCTCTCCCAAGATAACAGGATCACACAAGATCAATCAAGCCCATACATGTGTAGTTTGCCATGGCCCAGGAGAAAATCCTGTACTATAAATGCCATGTAAACATGCTCTTGTATGTGGCAGATGTGACTCTTACTTTCCCCTTCAAAGCCTTTGCCCTTCCAATCCACAAAAAAATGATGGCATTTTCTTGTAAAAGCACAGGGTCTCCTCTTCAGCCATCTTCGATTGCCCTGCTAAAAAGAGAAGAGCACAGGTCCCTGCAGGGCAATAAGGAGATCAAGTACAAGCTTAGGACCCACTTTGTGTTTGCTTGTACTGAGGCAAAGGTAGACTCTTCTTGAAAGTTAGAAGTTGTTGTAAATCTGTCATTTTTACATGTTTCATTGTAATGAGCTACACATTTTAAGTCAAGTTATGTTCCTTAGAAACTTTTGCATTGTATGGTTTTCTATTTGTCAAGGAATAAAGCTACAAAAATATACTTGTTAGTCACATGAGTCACTATTTCTATATAAGAAACATCTGACATGAGACTAACACGGTGCTTGTTCAGTAGTTAAAGGATTATCTTCCGCATTTTTGACTTTGTTTTAGAGTTTCTTCTAATCATTGGTTGGGCGCTGGTTCATTATTTTCTTTGGCGGGCGGCTCGCTCTTCCCTCTTCTTTGCCTATGCTCTTCCTCCATCCTAGCGTGGCCGTCGCTGCTTGGTTGACAGCTGTCGACATGTGGTTCTGAGCGATTGAGTGGCCTTTTATACTATCCACGGGACTCCGCGTGAGACTTGGGGCTGACAAATATTTTGCCACCAAACAGAAAATGAAGACTACGGCCCAACATTTTGGACTACCCCAACGAGAATTTCGCCTTTGAGAACCTCCGCATTTCAAGAGTTTTTTCCAAATTTGACGGAGGTTTTCATTTTTTTGAAAATGTCAAAAAAACGGAGCAATTACGAGAGCTCCGCTTTCCTCCGCATTTACAGAGGTGAAGAAATGTTTTTTTGGCTCCTCCGCATTTGCGGAGGTACACGGAGCTCTCGTAATTGCTCCGTTTTTTTGACAATTTCAAAAAAATTAAAACCTCCGTCAAATTTGAAAAAAACTCTCGAAATACGGAGGTTCCAAAGGCGAAATTCTCGTTGGGTCAAGATCCAATCTCGGAGGAAAAACTCCAAGGAAAGGAAAGGAAGAAAGTGGTTTCACCATGTTTTCTCAATTTGCACTGGGAGGGTTGCTTGAAAGAGATCATGGTTTCTGTGTGTGTGTGTCTCAAAGTTAACCAAGTGAAGCATGTTGGTAATTTTTTTATTGTCTCTCTCGGAAAAAGGTCATTGTGCATCATTGCGTCTTCTGCGGTCGAGGGAAAGAGCGAAACAACGGTCGTCTCTTCTTCTCTTGCTTTATTCCAACGACGACGAACAAAGTTTTTTTGAACATCCGCCGCCGCCGAGGGAGCCAGACAAGGGAGAGGAGAGGAGACGAGAGAGGAGAGGAGGCCAATTACGGGCGTGAGAAGAAAAGTCGGCAACGAACATATTTCATGCCATCTTTCTCTCTCTCTCCAACCAACAGCGGCGGTGGTATATTCATCTGGGGCTCCTCCTTTCCTCCCCCCTAATCACCACTGAGGTGGCTTCGAGGGAAAAAAGCGCGCATACAGCACAGCGTCTTTCTCCCCCTCCTTTTTCCAAGTAGCAGAATATAAGATCATTAGGCTTCTTCTCTTCCTCTCCCCTCTTCTTCTCATGGCATCAGGAGAGAAAGAAGAGGAAGACAGCACACAACAATGGATGGGAAAGAGCCCAGGGCAGTTTCCTTCTCCTTCTTTTATGAATTGGGATACGACAATGAGTTGATAATTAATGAACTACTGTACAAACTGTACTATGAAAATATGAGGAAACTCGTTCTTTTCATTGTTTTTTGCTTTGATCGTTGGTGAATCCCACGCCCCTCCCCCCCGTTCTTTTCGTTTCTTTTTCTTTCATTCGTGTATCGATGCAAGGAGGCACGCAAAAGGTGGAAAAGGGGGAGGGGGAGAAAGGAGAAGGAGGGGGGGATTCGAGACGCCCTTTTTTATGAAGACACCACTTTTTCTCCCTCCCTCTTCCTTTCCTTTTTGCTCTGTTTCCTCTCTCCCCTCCACCACCAAATATAGCACGGAAGGAAGGAAGAGGTTCATAATAACGTTGAGTTGGTTGACGTCTTTTTTCTTGTGGCTCCCTTTGTTTGCATCCAGCAGAAGTTATTGTCTGCGCACCCACGCACACAAGCAGACAGAGGATTGCCGTAAAAAGAGGAGGAAAAAGAAATTTGAAGTTTTTCCCCTTTTTACTTTGACAGTATTTTCTTCTTCCCTTCCCCCCGGTGGAATGCCGGAGAGCAATAAAAAAGGTTGAGGAATTTCATCTCGTTGAAGCAGCGCCCTTCTTCTTCCTCTTGGATCTGAATCTGTTTTTCGCGCGAGGGGAGGGGAGGCTTTGCGGTCAAAGTAGGGTCGGCGAATCTGTAAGCGTTGGTATATCCAGAAGTCAAAGATTGGCCCAAAAGTACCTTCCAAGAATGCAATAGAGCACAAATCGCTTGGTGTGTTCGGCGAATCCCCTTCCCCTTCCAAGTCGATGTTCTCTGACCGCGGAGGACCTTTTTCTGCCTCCCGCGGAGAAGAAGAAATACTGAGTGAAATCCCTCTCCCCTTCCACTCTTCTATGCACAGATTTCCCTGGGATGCGCCTCCCTCGGTCTCTCTCTCCGCCGCTGTCAGGCTTGACTTGCCCATGGGTGGCAAACTCTCAGTGGTCAGGGGGCGGTGTGGGATTCGCCAAAGTGGAAATGCGACATCGCGGCCTCAAGATGTTTGACTTGTGGCGTCCGTGAACCCTTGAGAAAATTATTTAGCTTCCCTCCTGATTGAATCCTAGACTTCTTTTTTTCTTCCCCATGCACCCCCCTCGGCGCGGGGCGGTTTTCTGGGATGGAAGAGGGATGGGCGAACGGCGGGCGTCGCCGCCGGTCAAGAGATGACCCCAAACAGTGGAGAAACTCCGCCTCTATTTTTTCCCCTCCCTCCTCCCGTTTCCTTTGCATTCCATCTAAGGGTTTGTCCGAAGAGGAGGAGGAAGAAGAAGGGGATGATAAAAAAGGACTTGGAAAGGAGCAAAAGGGGTGAGGCAGAGGAGGAGGAGGAGGAGGAGAGAAATTCCTTGCCTCGCCCCTCCCACCGTCCCTCACTTCCATTTCCCCTAAATCCATCTCCTGCCTCCTTCTCGGATTCCTTCTTCTCCTCCCCTCTCAAACGTTGGGGGTGGTTGTTCGCCGATGTAAATTGGACTCTGCCACACGACGGCACATTTTCCAAAACAAGTTTTGTTGAAGCGTCCGAATGACGCATGTTATAAAATAAGTCCAACATAGAGTATCATCAAGCTACATCCATCAAGGGTAAACATAATGCTATCGATAAACCCTGTTGAGTTCCTTCCCGGCCAAGCCTCCTTATATCCACGCTTCCCCTTACAAGCTTCTACTTTTTATATCCTTCTCTTCTCCCTCCCTTGGCCGGTTTTTTCCCTGCATTTTTCCTTCCAGCTTAATTCCCATGATTCAGGTGTTCGTGCCTTTCCCTCCCCCTTTTCATAACCGTTGCTGCCCTCGTTCGTGCGCGCTGTTGTGTTGTTGTTTTTTGCTCCCCTTTTCAGGATTTCTATCATCACCCCTCTTCTCTTTTTCTCTTCTCGAAGCTCGCTTCGCGCTTGTCGACCTGTTATTTCAATGGGACGGTTCCGGATTCACCAAACATGGTTGCATTTATCAAGGAGAGTTTGTGTCTCCAAACTTCCAGCCGTATCAAGACAATGTCCTTCGGAAGAATGGCCGAATCCCGTACCGTCATCCTGGAGAAGATGTTCCTGCTTTCACCTTAATGTGATCATCGCCCTTGGCTGGAAGAGACTTCAAGCCTCGTCAGCCCACGGCCCGTCTAACCCATACAACACACACACAACGTTGTTTCCCTCATGGTAAAATAATAAAAGGTAAAAGGAACAAAAGGTGACCCGACCCTCATCGAAAGAAGGAGGGGAAAGACTTCATTGATAACCATGATGGCGGCGGTTTTTTCGGCTTTTTTGTCAGGAAAGTCTTGATTCGTTAGTAGTTCGGTCTGATGCCACCTATATAATTTCACTGATGTGCTGAATATGAAAAGAATAAATGGAAAAAAATTCCGGCTTTGCCTTTAATATTTGATTTCCGAAACAAGACGTCCAACCGTCGCCTGGCGTTGAAAAAATTGAACTGTAGTGGAAAATGAGGATTGGGGATGTGAGGAGGAAGAAAAGATTTCTACGTGAAATCGCGGGATGAGAAGCGGATTTTGAGTCCGTTGATTCTTCACGCCCCACAACCAACCCAACCGCAGGTCACAGTCACGTCCGTCCGCAGCGGGGATCGAGGGAAGGGGGGAAAGAGAAAAGAGAAACTGGTGATGGATATTCGGGAAATCTGTTGTCGCCGTTTTGCCACCGGAGGCGAAAAGGATAAACTCCGCAGGCTGAAAAGCATGTGCATGATGGAATTCGCGCTACGGGTGTGTGTGTGGGAGAGAGAGGGAGAGGACAACATGCCGAACAGGGATTTTCTCCGGAGGGAAAGAAAAGGAGCAGAAGAGAATGGAGGGACGAAAAAACACAAACTGACTGACTTGGATTCGCCAAAACAATGCTTCTACGGTATACACGGGAAGCTCGGAAACTACATAGTTTAGCTGTAAAAAGGGCGATTTCCTTACCCGATCTGTTCTTTCCCCCATTCCTTGCACATTTTGTCCCGCCCGTCTTTCTCCTCCCCTTTTCTATACAAATACAATGGAGAATTAAGACCACACAGGATAGAAAAGAGGAGGAGAAATTCACACGACCTAAAAGGGAAGAAGAAGAAGACCGTTGAGCTGCTCCTGTCCGTGTGAGTGTGTGTGTGTCTTATTACCTGCTCCTACAGCACACGGCAGTGAAAGGTGAGTGCAATAATAGTGTTCCAACGGTTTTTTCCTCTCCTCTTTTTTCTGCAATCTCATGTCGTCGTCGGGAAAAGAAGAGATCTTCTTCATGTCCTGCGGCCAGGAAAAAAAAGGATCGGGAAAATGTATCGAAGTTTTGTTGCCAGGAAAATGGGAGATGAACTGTTAAAACAAAGATACTTTTCTTTCCATTACTCCATCTACCAAGAGATTCCTCGTTCTCCTCTTCAGAAAACCCCGCCACCCTCATTTGAAGGATTCCAGGGCAGATACAGATGCGGCAGCGAACGAAAGACCCCCACTTTTCTACTTCTCCCCCCTTTTTTGTCGTAAGGGAATCCGTGTAACGAGGGATGTTGCTCCAAAAAGGAGAAGGGTTGATCCCCTCTTTTCCGTGCAGTTAATGATAGCGTCGTTGGATGGAGGAGGCAGCACGAGCTATCAGAGAGGAGGGGGAGAGAGGAGGTCATTTACGCTCCTTCATTCCCCCCACAAAAAAAGACAAGAAGGCATCACTCTCCCAAAAAGAGAGAATTAACGTTTCCTTCCCCTCTTTTCCAGAAAAATATCCTGTAATTTGACCACGAGGGAAAGAGAGCGGCGGAATTTTCTCCTTCGATTTTCTCTCCCGTGATTTCCCCTCCTCCTCCTCTTCTTCTTGGCCTCCCGCGGGGTTGGAGATTTGGACCGCGATTTATGGGCTCGAATCGATCCTCCTCCTTTTCCTTTTCCTCCTGGCGGCGTTTGACGGCCTGAGTGACTGACGCCAGCAGCCAGGGTAAAAAAAGGTACCGATGTAAGTAGAATCC
>JAAUYJ010053075.1_pt1 | contig 21644 bp, 24 predicted proteins | sample 7278031 | NCBI WGS metagenome assembly JAAUYJ01 (sample SAMN14350222, study PRJNA611818) | marine sediment metagenome | isolation source: surface marine sediment (1.8m) | place: French Polynesia: Moorea | collected 2018-08 | reverse complement strand
GCCTGTGATTACACTTCTTGGGGCCCCGTCGGCCGTCCGCCAGTTGTTTGGTCGATACGGACCGATTTGGCCGTCGTCGTCGCCGCCGCCGCGGGGAAGGTCGTCGAAAGCACTAACAGGAACAAACGACGCAGTTAGTCCCTGCAAGGGGAAGGAGACCCCTTCCTTAGGAACCTTTCGGAAAGTTTTACTTTCAATCTTGCCTTGGTCCAGCCATAATAAGTGTGTACCACATAGAGCGATATTGACCTCGGGGACAGGGCTACGATGATGCGACGGTAAGGAGTCGGGTCTCTAAAGTCTTGACATCTAGAATTGACGCGCTTGATCTTCGAACCTATTTTTGTTTCTTTGCTTCTGTGACCCAGCTATAGCTAATAACGAGACAGAAATCCGTACATCTTAAGGACTGAGAAGGGTACAGTTCCAATTGTGCACCCCGCACCCACGGGCGGCACCCACGAGGATTGCACGCTTGCAGCATGTGTTGTTGATATCCCTCGCACCTAGCACGTGCAAGAAACCCGACTTCGACCCACAGAAGTCGATGATCGATCCGACATTGCTGCACTTGCACAGCACAGCAAAAAAAGCGCGATGGAATAATAAAACATTGCGGCTGGATGTTTCATGGCATGGCAGGACGAGTGTGTTGCTCACCGAATCATGCGTACAGAAACGCACACGAAATTTTTTTACCACGCCTTGACCAAAAATGGGGGGCCGAGAAGAAGGAGCGCGAGAGAGTGAGGGGAAGGGAAACCAGTTTTTATGGACTTTCGAGTCATGCCCTGCAGCCATTGTAGCACGTACGTACTGTACGAGACAACAGTCTAAAGAGACAGACACCCAGGAGAAGCCAAATCACCTTTCAGTTGGAGCAATTAGAGCCTCACTCACCCCTTTCACCCAAACCAAGCCTCCTCCCGCCCTCGCCCCCGGGGCTTCATCACGTTACGCAACGAAATAAAAAGCGGCTCTTTAGCTCCCCGAGCGACAGACTGTCTCGAAAAACAACTTTACCTGGTGTTGGCCTGTACTACACTTCCCCTTTCCCACTCTCACCTGTAATACAACAGTACGCACTAGTAGTGCAAGAACGCTCTCCCGACAGCCAAGCTCCCCGAAATATTATTGCACCTCTTTATTTTTAGTGCACCTCAATTTCGTGAATAAAGGAAGAGATAAAAAAGTTTTTTCGCCCCCCCGGAGTGAGATGTGTACAGCGGCAGTGCAGAGCAGTAGTTCAGTGACTCTTCAACAATGAACTTCGTGCCTCACACCAGCTCCAACCTGCGCGTCTTTGGCGGCTCAAGCCACCCTGAGCTGACCAGGGCGGTGGCCAAGAAGGTGGGGGTCAGGCCGGGGGAGCTCAAGCTGTGCAAGTTCGCCAACAGGGAGTCCAGCGTGCAGATCCTGGAGAATGTCAGAGGGGAAAACATCTATCTCATACAGACAGGCGGGGGAAGGTACGAAAATTTTGTTACGCCAACAGTTCCGGGGATATTTTTGTTGTTCGTAAAGACGTCCGAACGATGACCTCATGGAGCTCTTGCTGCTGGTCAACGGCTTCCGCCTCTCCGCCGCAGGGGTCATCACCGTCATAGCACCCTTCTTCCCATACAGGTCAGAATATCGAGGTAATTTTAGTGCAATCAATTCGAATCCTTCCTTTTCCCGTACAGCAAGCGCGACAAGAAAGGCGGCAGCCGCGTGCCCATCTCCAGCAAACTCGTTGCCGACCTGATGAAGCGAGCGGGGGCAAACAACGTCATGATGCTGGACCCGCACACGCCGCAGCTCGAGGGATTCTTCGACCTACCTGTAGACGCACTACAGGTAATTAGAAAATATGCTTTCCAATTTTTGTGTCACCGCAAAAAAACATACATTAGAATTTAAGTAAAAAACATAATTTCCCGTTAAAAAAGGTAAACCCTTTGTTCTGCGAGTGGATCAAGCATCACGTTCCCAACTGGGAGGATTGCGTAGTGCTGAGCCCTGACGAGGGGGGAGCGCAGAAGAGTGCCTCCGTGGCGGCGGACCTGGGTCTGGACTTTGCGCTCATCCACACCAGGGACATGAGCAAGCACAGGTATCACGCCGCCAGAATGAACGGAGGAGGGGGAGGGGGAAGCGGGGGAGACAGGTCAAGGAGGAGCCACACGCCCTCCATTAACGGGGGTGAGTACAAACCCACCAAGTTTACTTTGTTGCTGCTGCTGTTGTTGCTTTACTGTAGCTGCTGTCTAATTGACGCGATACGAATTCAAAAATAGCATAATATTCCCTCCCCCATGCAGACGACTCGGCCCGCCCTTCTGAGGGCGGGGTGGTCCTCGCCGGCGCCACCGGCCGCAAGAAGCTCCACTGCCTGTCGGGCGACGTCCGCGGCAAGACGGTCATCGTGGTGGACGACATGATCGACACCGGCGGCACCCTCAAGCACACGGCAGAGGTGCTCAAGCGGGAGGGAGCAACGGACTTCTACATCCTGTCCACCCACGGGCTCTTCTCCCACGGCGCCATAGACGCCATACGCTCCATAGACAGGGCATACCTCAAGGGCATCGTCGTCTCAAACTCCATCCCGCAGGAGGCGAACAAGGAGGCGCTAAACGACGGGAAGCCTGACGGGAACAACCTGCTCAACGTGCTGGACATATCAAGTGAGGATTATTTTTATTTTTTTTAAAAAAAATATAATTGTTAAATTTTTTCGCCAAAGGCCTGGTCGCCGAGTTCATCCGGCGCCACCACTACCGCGAGAGCATCTCAGTCCTGAGCCAGTTCATGCCGATGAGGGACGTCATCAAGGCCGGGCGGGGCATGGGGAGAGGCAAGAGGGCTTCTACGGTGGCGGCACCGGCCGCTGCTGCTGCTACCGAGGCGGAGGAGAAGAGGAAGACGCCTGAGGGCGAGCTGCCGGTGGACGAGATGGCTGACCTGATCGTGGCGGAGGAGGGCGGACTGCCGGCGCCCCCGCTGACAGAGGAGGAGAGGGCAGAGGCCGAGGAGGAGCAGGAGGCACAGGAGAGCAACCACCCTGAGGCGGTGGCGAGGGACGTGGCGGCCGCCGTCGCCGCAGCCCACGAGGAGGGAGGAGGGGGCGAGAACGGCGGCGGCGAAGGGGGGGAGGAAGGGGACGAGGAGGACGACGTCATAGACGGCCCCACGGACCAGAGGCTGCAGAGGATGAGGAAGGGCTTCAGGCTCAGCTCAATGTGCTGGGAGGAGGGACCCTGATCCGAGGATAAGTCTGTCCAAGCTCAGGTCCCGGAATATCAGGTTCAACAACAACAGCAGCAGCAGCAGCCTCTACGGCCGCTGCAGCAGACTTGGATTAGCCGAATCTTGACAATTCTTTGGTCCTGCCGCCGGCAACCGACATGAGCCTATCGGAAAAATTCTCCTCAAGTGAAAAATATCTAAGCTTACAAAAAGTGCACAACATGAAGTAATATACATGGTAATGGTTAATCTACAGAAACAAGAGAGAGTAAACGACACAAAATAAAGAGATTTCTTACACTTCCCCTTGCATCTGTTAACTTCTGTTAGGGTATCGCCGTGTCATTGAAGGACGGAAGGTTCTGCAACTGGAAACAATGATTCACACGTATTTTATTCGTCGTTGCACTGTACTGTACATGTCTGCACGTCGCTCCAGCAAGCAGAGGTCGCTCGCAGAGTTACTCCAATCGTCATCAAACGAAAGAAAAAAAATCGGGAAGAAGATCGAAAGTAGTTTTCCCAGCAACACGAGAAACAAAAACCACGGATCAAAAAAATCAAGAATTTTTTACGTTTGTTCGATGCACACAGACAGTGCTGTTATGTCCCTTGTTCACATGCGTCCATACCATCCATTCATCTGGCAGAGTGAGTCCTTCCTCTTCCTTGGTCTCTTCATCTTGAAGAAGATGAGCTGGAGGATGAGGACCGCGAGTACCTCCTCCTCCTGGCGGGGGATCGCCTCCCTCCGCCGGCGGGGGAGCGGGACCGTCGCGGGGAGCGGGAGCGGCGGCGGTTCGGGGGAGGGGAGCGGGTTCGGGAACGGCCGCCACGGCCTCCTCCTCCTCCTCCCCTGGGGGGCGGGCTGCGGGACCTGCCTCCCCTGCGTCGTGGGGACCTGGACCTGGATCGGGACCTGGAGCGTCCACCGCGCCTGCGACCGAACCCTCCTCCTCCCCTTGGCGGCGAGCGGCCTCCTCCGCCCCTGCGCCTGGGAGGAGACCTCGCCCTCCCTCCTCCGAATCCCCCGGAGGCCGGCTGCGGCCTGGGCTTCTCCACCAGCACAGGCCTTACCACGATCTCGTGTCCGTCGATCTGGCCGCCGTGCATGTGCTTGACCGCCTTGTCCACGTCGTCGGCCGACTCGAACTCCACGTAGGCCATCCCGCGGTTGAGCCAGTTGCGCTGACGCTCCGTGTCCACCAGAACGTCCTTGACCTTGCCAAAGTGGCCGAAGATCTCCTTGAGGTGGTCCTTGTTGACGTTGCGGGTGAGGTTCTGGATGTGCGCCTTTGTGGGCTTGGGCGGCGGGGAGGCCTCCTTGCGACGCCTGGCGGGAGAACGGGAGCGGCTCCTGCTGCGAGAGCGAGACCGCCTCCTTCCGCCGCCTCGGGACGAGGAGCGGCGGCGCCTATCCCTCGAGCGGGAGCGACTGCGGCTCCTCCCGCCGCCGGCGCCGTTCTTCTTGTCCTGCTTCTTGTCGTCCTTGTCCTCCACGTCCGGCTGGTCCAGCTTGGGCTTCTCCGCGGCGGCGGCCGCCGGGGCAGCTCCGGGCTCCTCGGCCTTCTTCTTCTCCTCCCCCGGTGGCGCCGGCTCGTCCTCTCCCGGGGGGGGAGGCTCCGACCCAGCCGTCTTCGCCGACTCTGCTGCAGCCGCGGTCGCTGGCGGCTTGGATGAGGACGCCTTGTCCTTGTCGGAGGTACTCTTCTTGGTTCCTGAAAGAGCAATCAACTTGGCCGTTAAATCTTCTCCTGATCCTTCTCCCTTGGCTTTGCCTGATTCATCTTTTTTGCTTCGCCTTTCGCTTCCCTTGGAAGAATCCTTGACGGGATGAAGCTTATTCCCCTTGCTGCCATCAAGTTGCTTCTGCTCCTCCTTGGAACCCTTGTCCTTGCTAGAAACTTTCTGCTGAGCCTTGGCAGATTCCTTTTCATCCGACTTCTCTGCCTTTGCTGCTTTTTTGTCAGGAGCCTGTTTGCCGCGTTTACCCTTATTATCTTTGCTAACATCCCCTCCTGCCTTTTCCTCCTTGACCTTGTCGGCGACAGCCTTTTTGCTCCCTTTCTCCTTCTTGACTAACTTTTGGCCGGCCTTTTTGGTGTCCGAAGAAGACTTTTTCCCGCAGGATTCATCGGCTGCCAGTGACAGAAAATGGCGTATTTCTTAGGAACATCAAACCCCATGCCAATGCAGCAAAGAATGATCCCTAATTGAACTGCACATTTTGCTCTCCCAACATGACCAACTACTATTTCTGCTAAAACAGCAATCTTCCTCACCTTTCTTGTCCCTTGACCTGGACCTTGACGACCCGCTGGAGGAGCTGGACGAAGACCTGGAGCTCCCGGACGAGCTTGACCCGCTGGAGCTGCTGGAGCTCCTTGACCTCCTTCCCCCTCCCCTTCCCCCCCTGCTCCTTGCTCCCCCACCTCCTCTCCGGTCGCGCTCCCTCTCCCTGTCCCTGTCTCCCCCCCTGCGGCCTCCCCTGCTCCTGTCTCCCGACCTCGACCTCGACCTCCTGCTGCGAGACCCGCCCCCTCTGCGCTTCTCCGGGGAGGAGTCCGACGAGGAGCTGGAGGAGGAGCGAGAGCGGCGGCTTCGGCCGCGGCCGCCGCTGTCACGGCCCCCGGGCATGGCGGAGGAGGATAAGGGAGTCCTCTTCAAGCGCTTGTCGTGTTCCCGCTGGACTCGGACTCGGCCACGTTGTACCCGACGATGACGACTTGGAGAACAGCGCCGCCGTTGCCGTAGCGGTCGGTGGCCGACGATGGATTTGTTGTGTTTTTCTCGGTCGATAAAACAAATGCTTCTTGCGCAAAAGGGTGATAAGCGCAGACGCCAAACCTCCATTCAGGAGAGCCGCCAATAATATCTTTTCGGTCGCCTTTTTCGCCAACGAAACTTGATACTAAAGCAAGTACCGAGTAGCTATTGTTCGGAAGTCATTCTTTCCAATATAGACTTGCATAATAAAGCTACACATAGGAAAAACAGTGAGAACCAAGAATTATCTGTCCGTGTGTGGCACCCTCAAAATGGCAATACAAAATTATGCAACCCGACGTAATTTTTTAAAAGCGTATTTTATCGTAACAATTTTTGACCGCTAATTGAACATGCAGAAACTGTATGGACAGTAGCATACTGAAGTAGCGTAAGTGTACCTATGTAGGTATGAGCATCAATTGCCCGGCGGGAACGCGCCTCTCTCCCTCTTTCTTTCCCCCGGGCGGGCTTGAGGCAAAGAAAATAATATATACCTGGATCGGCCACTCCCGCCGCAGGTAGGACAAGAAGGCGTCACCGTCCGCTGTTGCTGCTTTTCAAAAAGAGGTGTTGTCTCCCAAACCGTTCCATCAGCACCATGTCCTACGTGGTGAACACTGGCGGCGGTGACCGCTACCGCGGCGGGTACGCCTCCGGCCCCGGCCTTAAGCCGGACGAGCTGCGCGTGGCCACCTCAACCTTCGAGAACTACATCGAGGGCACCATCGCCCTCGTCTTCCTCGTCCTCGCCTGCTTCCTGTTCCTCACGTTTCTGTCCTTCCTGCTCATGTGCTATGCGAGGTGAGTCTTGTTTCAAAAAATAATGTGTCGATAACAACATTTTCCCTTCTTCCCGGAGCAAAAATACCTCACGCAAAAAATCCAACCACATTTTTTTTTAAAAAAAAAATATTGTAAAAAATCATCCATTTCAAGCAGTGTTGTACGGTATAGGCAATTGTTGTCAAAAGCAGTTTTCTACCAGCATCTTGATTTGCCAAGTGCGTTACAACACTGTCCGTTGCCTGATTCCTCCTTGCAGGTACATGAACACCCGCCAGCCCAAGTCTGGCTTCTACAACCCTCCCCCGATGCTGACCCGGTACCCGAGGAAGAGGAACGGCGGGACGGGCACGGCCGGATACGGCAGCACAGTCTCCAGGTCAGACTACAGCACGCTTCAGACGAGGCACGGAGCGCAGTCGCAGCAGAGCGAGATGCTGTGATGAAGGAACACATCTCTATTGACTACATTTCGGATCTCCATTATAAAGCGTCATTTTTGCGTAGCGGCAGGCATTACAGTAGAAATATATTATTTTGCATGAATGTGAAATACACCGCATCACTATGCTGAAAACGGTTACAGGAGGTTCAACTACTGTACGTACAAGCGATCATTAAAGAATCTTTCCGCGATAGCAGATAATCATTTGACGACAAATTTAATGGAAAAGGAACATATCTGGTGGAAAACCTCGAAGACCGGAGAAGAAACTGTTGCTGTGCAAATAGTCACCAGTTCTCCTGGATGCGAGCGATCATGTTTCTCTTAAAGTCACACAAACGGAGCGGAAAGAGAGGAGGAAAAGTTTCATTGAGCGCAGTATTGAAAAGGGGAAGGAAAGAAGAAGAATGGGCCGCCGCAACTCTCTCTTCCTCCTTTTCGCTTTTGAGATATGTGTTCGCCATTTGACGCAACTACCTGCGCCTCCATACTCAGCACAAATCGGGCGCCGGCACCTTTGGTTGGTCGAGGAGAAACCGCATACATTGAGTACATTGCCCAGAAGTACCTATGTCATGTCGAGAAACATAACGTGTGGTTTACGGAGCAACTTTTTGATCCATAGGTGATCTTTTAATTGTGGTAGTGAGGATTTAAATAAAGAACAATGGAGGTGCCACCGGCATTGTTATTGTTGTGGTTAGCCTTGCCGGCACTATTAATAGTATCGGCGGAAGAGGACAAAGACTCCAAGAGCCCCACCGTGAGCAAGACCTCCGACAATGACGATGATAAGTGCTCCGGTCAGGAGGAGTGCGCAGGTCTGGAGCTCGAACGGTGGTTCGAGTCGGTAAAAGACCCGAGGGCGGGGCAGTTTGACGGATGTGCCAAAGATGGGGGGAAAGACGAGGTACGGGATTTGACAATATGATCTTGGTTTTATATACGTACACGTACGTACTGTAAATAGATAGTATAGCTATCCCAAACTCAACTACAGTTTGCTAGTCGTATGGCAAATTCTATACCGCCATATCGTTGCAGGGAAAGGCCAAGGAGGGGACCCTCACCAAGTGCGAGCCTGTGTTCCGTGTGGCCAAGAGCTGCGATGCCAAGGGCGCCATCTGGCACTACAAGTACAGCGGGCAGAAGGGAAAGAAGAAGGCCTTCAAGGGGAAGGGGAAGCTCATGTTCTCAAAGCATTCCTCGCCGCCGCACGGATACGACTACGGAATGAAATCGGGGATATGGTACGAATATTTTTCCTCCCTTTTCCCGGATAATATTTCAACATTTCTTCTTCGATTAGTTTGCACCTGTCCTCCGTTGAAATCTCCGGCGTTGAGGCCACCTTCGAGGACATCGGCTCTGGGGCCGGGGTTCAGGCGCAGGGGGAGGGAAAGGTGCTATACCACGACGGGAAAGTCACCAGGTGAGAAATACGGGGGAAATAAGCTGAGAGTTGAATCAACCCCTTTCCATTTAAACGATTGCTAGGGGCACCTTCAAGGACGGTTGCTTAGACGGACTGGCCCTACAGTACGAGAAGCAGGTGAGATAAAAAATGAATTTCCCTCATTCGAAAATCCTTATTCACCTTGAATTCTCGCGCAGCTGGACAAGGAGACGAACCTTGAGAGGAAGGAGAAGCGGTTGTACTCCCTGTCTGTGTTCCGCAGTGGCAAGGTTGGCGCCGGGCGATGGACGCTGAGGGAGGACGGGACGAAGCTGTTCTACCCGGTGACGGCGGAGGAGGGGGAGGAGCCAATGTCGCTGGCGGTGATACCGGGAAAGAGCAAGAACGAGTCCACTCAGATGGTGCTGGGAAGGATAGACACAGAGGATATCATGATAGGAGCCAGGAAGGCCAAGTGAGCATTTTCCCGGAAATGTTGCTGTTGGTACTTTTTCTTGCTGCATGTATATCGAATTATTCTATTGCTGCTGTTGTTGATGCTGCTGCTACTGATGTTGTTGATGCTGCTGCTGTTGCTGCTGTTGCTGCTCCTTCTATTGCTGCTGTTGTTGATGCTGATGCTACTGATGTTGTTGTTGCTGCTGCTGCTGATGCTGTTGATGCTGTTGATGCTGTTGTTGTTGCTCCTTCTATTGCTGCTGCTGCTATTGTTGCTGCTGCAATTTCAACTGCTTCTGCTGGTGCTCCCCCTTCTGTTGCTGTTATTCCTTCTGCTTTTGTTGCACTTTTTCTACTTCTTCCTCCTTCTACTAATGTTTCTGTTGCTATACTGCTGCTGCTGCTGTTGCTACTGCTGCTCTTGCTGCAATTTATGTTGCTGCTGCTGCTGTTGTTACAATTAATTTTTCTCCGACCACTTCAACTCATGCGACCTTTTTCCAGACTACTCGGCCTTGACGAGCGCAGCTGCCTTAAGGTACCCCGCGTTGAAGCCGTGGGCGACGCCTTCGACTTTGACCTGGAGGTGCGCACCGCAGTCAATGCCGTCACCGCCAAGCTCGTCAGGTTCTTCGAAGTCGTCTCAAACGAGAAGGAGACCCTCTTCAAGCACTTCAGGCCCAACCAGGAGCCGGTGGACGCAAAGAACGCCAGGAAGATCATGGACATCAAGTCAGTCTACTACTTGAATATTTTCCCCCTTTTTTCTGATTTCACCCAAAAATATTTTCAGGAGTCTTGCCAAGGAGGACCGCCTGAACGCGCACCACGTCTTCAACGTTTTGACTCCTGACGGCGAGGCGAGGGCGCTGACGGAGGGCACCAGGATGAAGGAGGGAAGGCCGGTGGGTCCGCACACGCTCAAGGTGATAACGGACTGGAGGAGGAGGGACGTCCTCCCGATCGCCATGGAGAAGAAGAAGGAGGCAGAGGCGGCAAAGAAGGCCAAGGACGACAAGGTCAGGAAGGAGCTGTCGGACAACGAGGACATGAAGAAGATGATCGACGAGCAAAAGGAGCTGCTGCAGATAGCCACGGAGGGCGACAATCCCGACAAGGAAAAGGACGATGAAGAATCTTCTTCCTCTGGTGAAGCCGTCGACTCTGACGACCTACAACGCAGCAGAGAACTCATCAACAGTAACAACGCTACGGCGGCCGATATGTCTGAGGCCCAGTTCGAGGCATACATGGACGAGTTCTTACCTTACGACAACCTCCCTATGCGCCCCCGCCCTTGGCACGGCAAGGTGGTCTCGGTGCACGGCAACTTCGACGACGCCGGCGTGCTGCAGGGGGCGGTCACGCTCACCTACGGGGACGGGTCGACGGTCGAGGGGCTGGCGAAAGACGGAGCCCTCCACGGGATCGCCAGGCACCACGACCCACCGCTCAGGAAGGGGAGGAGGAGGAGATACGTCAGGAAGCAGGTAAGGCGAATGATTCGACAATAAATGGAGGCAGATTCTCTATCTCGCCAGAAAGATTTTTTTTGTCTTGAAAGGCGGCCATTTAAGTCGGTATAAAATTCGCCTTATGTTCAACTAGAGCTTTTTTTCAATGTACGGCAGATTGACAAAAACGTTCCTTTCACCCTTTTGAAACAATCCATACCGTCGGCGAATTTCCCTCCTCAGGTTGAGAACATGGTGGTCGCCGTCGCTTCCGGCATGATGCACTCTAACGAGGCCCGCCCGAGAGAGGTCAACTTCGTTGGCAGCTACCGAGACGGCTACATTGACGGGCCGGGGTGGAGGTTCCTCATCGGGGGAACATTCCTCTTCGGGATGATGAAGAGGACAACCACATTCACCACAGACAACGGGGCGTTCGTCAACCAGGTTGGGGAAATTATTATCGAGCATTTTTTACTCGGCTGTATTTCTGAGCATTTCTTCCCTCTCTGCTCTGTCCTTCAAAAAATCTTTCAGCAACTATAAAAAATATTTCTGTCCGTAAAAAAAACCCACCATTTTTAAATTCCAGGACCTTTTGAACTGCTACGTCGGCCAGTTCGAGGACGGCAAGATGATGTCCGGCCGCTCTGCCACGGTGACTGGCGGCACCGCCGATGCCTCCGGCGTCCGAGTCCCCTCCTTCTCCGAACCCGCCGCCGACGCAGTCGTCTACCGCCACGTGGAACAAGAGAAAGGCCAGCTGGTGGACCCCCTGGTGCCCGATCCGACGGAGGAGACCTGGGTGCGCGTAGGCCCCTCCACCCTCGGCCCTGAGGCGGGGGAGGGCCTCTTCGCCAAGAGGGACATCCCAGAGAACACGGTGGTGGCATTCTACGGCGGACTGCGATTCTCCTCAAGGGAATGGAACGCCAGCCGACCCTTGGACCCGCACTACTGGATGAAGGTGGACGGCGGAGGGGGCCTGGCGGACGCGGGGGTGATGCACCTGCCGGACGAGCTGGGACGAGGCACCCGCAGATACAGAGCGACGCTGGCGCACAAGATCAACCACAGCTTCCGCGACTGGAACTGCGTCTTCCACTCCCTCGACCACCCCCGCTTCGGCCTCGTCCCTGCCGCCAGGGCGGTGGACAGGGTGCCGGAGGGGAGGGAGCTGCTCTGCGTCTACGAGTACGAGTACCACGAGGCCGCCCCGTGGTACCAGGAGCTGTGGAGGGCGGAGATAGACTCTGACTCGGTCTACGGGCCCATGGGCCACAGGGGGGCGAGGAAGAACGCCTCTGAGCCCATCGCGCCGCTGACCGCGAACGGGACCTTCTACAACGAGTTCCACCGGCACGCCACGCAGGTGCTGGGGCTCGAGCCATTCACGTGATTATTTATGTTGGACTCTCTTGCTCCAGGGGCATTTGTGAGCCAGTTTCTTTTTTGATCGGAGATGTTTGTGAGAAATGTCAGTGTACGAATTGGCGTAAATTATTGTTTCGTCTATGTAATGCAATTCGTGTTAGGTGAAGATAGACTCCTCTAAAATAAAGTCATCAGGTATTGCTTGCAAAATGTTGAGAGAAAAGGAACTGTAGGAAAAGGTGGGTCTGCTTGCAAAAAGGACGGAATTGAAATGGGCATTATCCCCTCCTCGTGCACACGTATGGTAATTTGATAGTAGCACTCCTCCTTTCATGCCTTCGATAAAACTCTCAGGGGAGAAAATCATTGTACCTTTCCTTCTCGTCCTCTCCGCCTCTGCCTTCGCATAATCCAGCCTTGTTTGGAGAAAGCAACACCTTTGGCTCCGGATGGAGACATGGACCGACCGGCATTGCCTCCGCTTTCTCCGCCGCCGTTCCCCGACCCGGCTTGGGCAGCCCACGTTTATCATACCCACTCCAGTACTCAAAGAAAAAAAGGCAAGCCAGCTGCCGTCCAACTCCAAGGGCAAGAAAGGCCGTTTGGTCCGCGATCTTGTCCACCAAGATGCCGCAAGTCATCAACGAGATCAAGCTCGACTTCAAGGACGTCCTCCTCAGGCCTAAGAGGAGCAGCCTCAGGAGCAGGGCCGACGTAAGATCGTGTCATCCAAAGAAAAAACACTCTCTTTTCGCACTATTTTTAGTTTTCTTTTGAAAAAATCCAGGTCAACCTTCACCGCAACCTCAAGTTTCTCCACTCTGGCCGCTCTGTGGAGGGCGTCCCAGTCATCGCCTCCAACATGGACACCGTAGGCACATTCGAGATGGCCATCGCGCTGGCAAAGGTGAGATGAAAACACAATCTACACCTTTCATTTTCCAACAAAAAAAAATCCTGTTTTTCGTCCATGTTGCAGCAAGGGTGCTTCACGTGCGTGCACAAGTACTACACGGTGGAGCAGTGGGTCAAATTCGCCTCCGAGCACCCTGAGGTGCTGCCCTACGTCGCCTGCAGCGCGGGGACGGCCGAGGGAGACTTTGAAAACATGTCCAACGTGCTGGAGACGTGCGGGAGGAAAAAATATAAATATCCTTGTACTTGTTGCACGATTTTTCCTATACTGTATATGTATTTTGCAGTTTGCCGGAAGTTCAGTTCGTCTGCTTGGACGTCGCCAACGGCTATTCCGAGCACTTTGTCAAGTTCGTGGCAAGAGTCAGAGCCGCCTTCCCCAAACACACTATCATGGTGAGCGGAGGAAGCAACAAAAGCAACACCAGCTACAACAGCATCAGCAACAGCAGCTGCGTGATAAACAAGAACAGCAACAACCAATGCAGCTATACTTCTGCAAAAGTATCAGTATCAGTCGAAACCGTAGCAAATGCGGTATCTAAAGTAACGGACCAAAGACGGCAAAAAAAATAATCTTCGCAACACTTTCCAGTACGAATTTTAACCATATCTTGTTCTGCCAGGCTGGAAACGTGGTGACTGGAGAGATGACGGAAGCTCTCATCTTTGCCGGAGCTGACATAATCAAGGTGGGGATTGGGCCTGGCTCAGTCTGCACCACCAGGAAGAAGACTGGAGTGGGATATCCTCAGCTCTCTGCAGTGCTGGAGTGCGCTGACAATGCCCATGGACTAAAGGCTCACATCATATCGGTATTATTTTTTGCAGGAATGTTGCTATCTATTCATCAGTTTATTTTTCATAGGATGGAGGCTGTACCTGCCCAGGAGATGTTGCTAAAGCCATTGGAGCTGGGGCGGATTTTGTCATGCTGGGAGGGATGCTGGCTGGTCATGATGAGTCTGGAGGAGAAATCATTGAGAAGGAAGGAAGGAAAAGGAAGCTTTTCTATGGCATGTCCTCAGCCACTGCCATGAAGAAGCACAAGGGTGGGGTAGCTGAATACAGGGCCTCTGAGGGCAAGACTGTAGAGGTGCCGTATCGCGGAGACGTGTCTGCTACCATGAACGACATCCTGGGCGGCCTGCGCTCGGCCTGCACCTATGTTGGGGCAGCCAACATCAAGGAAATGCGCAAGAGGACGACCTTCATCAGGGTGACCCAACAAGTCAATGAGGTGTTCGGAAGCAGCAGCAGCACCTGAGCTACACAAGAGACTCGAGAATCCGTGGTGCTCCCCGTCCCGCCAAAATGATTCCGTATTCGTCCACAGCAAGTAATTAAGCAAGATCTCGTCAATATCGTCAATATGTGGAGTGTTCGTTTCCTCACAGCCAATTGCACAACTATCGTAAGTGTGTTGCTTTGTGAAAAAGACGGAGAATAAAACTCTTCTTGTGCCCACCAAGTGAAGGCGCCATTAATTGCAAAGCATTTCACAATGTTGGTTTTAAATCACTTTTAATCTTTGTTCCATGGTGTAGAAATTTCTTTCTTCGAAAAACATTACAACAACAAAAATGCGAGATAACCTTAGACGGCTCCCACTTAAAAATGGGAGGCGTTCCTTTTTAGGAATATATGGGTGTCAAGGGTGGTGGTGGTGAGACGTCATCGAAAATATTTCAGTAGGGATTCTTCTTCATTTCTCACGCCCGGTTGTACTTCCCCCAGATGTGCAGCATGAAGACGCAGGCGATGAAGAGAAGCGACATGACGAGGACCGGCACGGGGCCGACCTTGATGCCGGGGGAGTCGTCGGTGTAGAACCTCCACATGCCGCCGGAGCTGGTGCCGCCGGCGCGGGTGGCGCCGGAGGTGCGGGCGCCCGCCGCGGGCTTGCGCTGCCGCATCTGTCCGCCGCCGCCGCCGCCGCGCGGGGAGGCCGCGCCGCCGGACTTGGGGGACCGGGAGCCGGCGCCCACGTTCGTCGCGCTCGCAGCAGGACCGGGCTGAAATGTTCAAGCAAAAAAAGGTAACACACTAAATTTTGAACGCAAGCAAGGATATCTAGGAGCAGTGAGTAACAATGGCAACAGCCACCAAAAAGGCCACGACGATCCTAGAGGAACAGGCACTTGATGTGCAAGTGGTAAGTTCCATTGGTACTTCTTAAAAACCGGGTTGAGTTGCGTTTCAATGGCAAATGCAGGATATTCAAGGAGGAGCACATGAAAAGACAGGTGCCTATACTGCCCATAACTCTAAGGAAAACCCATAACGTGTTAATTACAAAGGTACTGTTGGTAATGGGTCAACTGGAAAACAGCCGTCAAATTCCAATTACCATTTTGTGTGTGTGTAGGAGCTGAGCAAATTAATTAAAACGGAGATGAAGTAGGAGCTGCTGCTGCTGCTGCTGTGCGCAGGACCTGAACCCTGATCCTGGCCCTGTGCGAGTTCTTGGACAAGTTGCTGGCGAAGGTCGTCGAGCCGCGTCCTTTCGCCGGCTTCGCTTTCGCTCTTTCAGAAACTTTTTTCCCTTTCTTCTTCCCTGCTGTCTTTGCATTTGTTGTCGAACGTCACCAGACGTCAAAGAGAAAGAAGACTTCCCATTGGTCGTTGCGATCCGCCTTGGCCAATGGGAGCGGACGTGACAGTTTCGTGGCATAGGACTCCTATTTCCGATTCCGGTCGGAAAGTTCGACGTTTGCGATCTCGAAACTTATCATTTCTATTTCAATTATGTGCTTTCGCGGGGAGCCACTTTTCCGTACCTGCCTCTCCGTCTCCGGATCAATAAATTCAGGCCTCTGCGAAAGGAGCATTCTTTCCCACACAATTTGAAACAGTCGAACAATTCAAATTCAAATTGCAAGATGTCGTACCGCGACCTCCGAAGCCTGACCGAGATGATGCGGGCCCTGGGCTACCCGCGCCTCGTCTCCATGGAGAACTTCCGACAGCCGAACTTCCAGCTGGTCAGCGAGATGCTGGCATGGCTCGTGAAGAGGTTCGAGCCAAATTCGGACCTGCCCTCAGAGGTCGACACTGAGCAGGTAATGTCGCCTCTGCCACTGTTGCTGCTGTTATTGTTGTCGCTGCTGTTGTTGCTCCTACTGCTACTATTGTTGTTGCTGCTACAATTTTTTTGGTGCTGCTGTTATTATTACTACTATTACTATAATTATTGATGTTGCTACTGCTCCTGCTTTTGCTGTTGACTGTGTTGTCATTGCTGTTGTTGTTTTGCTGGTCTTGTTGCTGTTGCTTAGTAATCTGCCGTACAGTTGCAGTTTTTGCTTCTGCTGCTATTGTTGTTGCTAACTAACAGTGGTGGTAAATGAGAAGAGGATAGTTTGTCGAAATTAGTTTGTTGGCAATGTTTATACATATAAGAAAGTATTAGGAAACACTTGGGTTTTTTTTATTTTGCAGGACCGCGTCATCTTCATCCGCTCTGTGGTTCAGTTCATGGCCACCAAGGCCCAGATCAAGCTGCACGCCAAGAAGCTCTACCAGGCGGACGGGTACGCAGTCAAGGAGATCATCAAGGTGGCATCGGTCCTGTACGGGGCAATGAAGACCAATCGGATCAACAGCTCAGGTGATGGGGATGACAGCGGCAGGGGCAGCGGGGCGGGGGGGATCGGGGAGGAGGATTCCTCAGCCCTGCCCACATTCGACATTGGCTCGAAGCTGTCGGAGCTGAAGCAGACCAGGCAATTGGGATCGCAGGTAAATGAAATAGTATTTGTTTTTTCGGGAAAAGTTTTGCGAAATTGTGTTTCGTCCTCTCAGATTACGTTGAAGGGCGCCACCCTGTACGACCTGTTGGGTCGCGAGGTTGAGCTGAGGGAGCGTCGCAGCAACGTCCTGGCGAGGCAGCTTGAGATCGTGGAGGTGGAGACGGCGCTGAAGCAGTCGCTCAGATCGGTGGAGGAGGAGATCAAGAAGACCAACCACAACATCGAGAACGTGGCTTCCAACGAGGCCAACCTGGAGGCAAAGATAGAGAAGAAGAGGGTAGAGCTAGAGAGGAACGAGAAGAGGCTGCAGACGCTCAAAAAGGTGAAATGGAAAAGTATTTCTTCATTCGCGAATTTGCAAGTGGGGATATTTTTCTTTTTAGGTCCGCCCTGCGTTCATGGACGAGTACGAGAAATTGGAAGCTGAGCTGAAGAAGGTCTACGAGGAGTATATCGTAAAGTTTAGGTGTCTCACATTCCTCGAGCAGCAGGTGAGGGGAAAAAATGATGGAAAATTACAATCGAGAAAAAAAGTATATTTGTGCCAAAGGTTGAGGAGTTTGAGCGCGCTGAGCACGAGCGCATGGAGGAGCGCAAGCTGGCCACGAAGAAGATCCTGGAGCGGATGAAGCAGGAGGACGCCCTAAGGTCCTTCGACGGCAGCACCAACGGCGGAGGAGGGGGAGGCGGAGGAGCCTCCAGCGACCTCGTCTCTGACGACGACGACTTGGACTCTGAGAGCGACGACGACGACACCATGGACGACGAGGTGGGGGGAGTCGGGGGAGGGGGCGGCGGTGGCGGGATCGGCGGTGGGCTGGGGAAGGTGCCGGGGGCGACGGGGAAGGGGAGGAAGTCGGCAAAGAGACCGAACGGGCCAGCGGGCGGCAGCAGGTATATTGCGAAAAGCTCTTATTCGTGCTCAATATTTGGAATGGTGTTTTTTCTTTTCTACAGCCGTGTGTTTGGCAGCATGATGGCAGACGGGGACGACGACGACGACAGCCTTGACTCCGAGTCGGACCTGGTGCTGGCGGGCGACAAGGGCGGTGGCGACGGTGGCGACGACGACGACGACGACACGGACGAGGACGAGCTGGAGGTGAACGAGGCGGCCATGGCCGAGAGCCTGAGCAAGAAGAGGAAGTCTGCGGGGCCGTCCAAGCAGGGCCAAGGGGCAGTGGCCAACGGGGGAATCCCAGCCGCCATCGCCGCAGGAGGAGGGGGAGGGAACAGCGATGAGGATTTCTAAATGATTCATTTTTCTCACACGTGTATGACGGTACGCACGCAATTATTTTTTGCTGAAACAAAATTATCGTACCCACAAAACCCACCACGCACTTTGTCCCGCAATAAATGGAATGAATTTCCAGCCCCTCGTTCTCGTACTCAGAATGGTTTGACTTTAGACTACAATACCGGTACGTAAAATAATTCTTCGGGGCAACATCGAATCAAATCCAATTCATTTCTTGTTTGCCTCATGTATAAATTTTATTTGTATATTCTTTATGGCCGTTGGTACAAGGTAGCACTATCTTACTTCTTTTGTAGCCGTATATTTTTCGGAATCGAGTATCAGATTGCCAGCCGTTGTACCTTTTCGTAGGTAAATACACAACACATTTCAGTCTCCCTCCGAGCTTAGCTTATCTCGAAAAAATAAATGCAATCATCGAGAAAAACTTTATCAGACTTGGAACGTAAGTGGGAATTCTTTGTGCTTTGCATAGTTGATTAAAAAAAGGAATCGATCACTTCTCCTTCAAGAGTTCTTGCAGTGTATCTCCTTGATCTCCCTCATCTCCCTGGACATGGAGCTGACGAACATTCCCTGGCAGAACTTTGCCAGCGCCGCCCTGGTGGCCCGCTCCCTGCAGCTCTCGCTGCCGGCGCGGTACTTGCTCTTGAGGTAGCGGTAGAGGAGGCTGCCGTATTTGGTCTGCACGCTGGAGACGCGGCTGGGGTCGTCCAGCTCGATGAAGTCGGTGGAGAAGAGCATGATGAGCGCCATCAGCATGTACTGGATCTCGTCCACCTCCCTGCCGCTCCTGGACGATGTGGTCACGATCACCCCCTCGCCGGCCTCGTCCTTCCTGTCGCGCGGCCACTCCTGCACCTTGAGGCAGAGCTCCTTGTAGCGCTCGCTTGCCTCCTTGTCCTTGATCCAGTCCTTCTCATGAATCTGCTCATAAGAAATGGCTTTCACCTTTTGTGAGTTTGAGAGGCTGAAATGGTTGAACTTCTCCTCCAGGATACCCATTTCACTGCTGCCCTTCAGCTTCAGTGCAAAGCCATCTACGAAGAGCTGCATATCAACTGCAGTATCCAGGAAGATGCTTTGGGCAAACTCAGTGATCAGAGGATAGTTCTTTGTGACAAGGAGGTTCTGGTCTCTGCCAGACAGATTCATCATGTCCCCCATGCCCCTGTAGAAGTTCTTCACACTGTAGGTGAGAAAATCCTCCTGAAGTTGAAGGCTGCGCTGTGAGATGTGCCCTCCTTTGTACAAGGAGTTCAAGAACTCGTCAAAAGCCCCAACATGTCTTGTGTAGAACTTGCACAACTCAAGGAACAAGTAGTCATGCGTTGTGTCAATCAGTCCCAGGATGTGACTTCTGTCGTCTTCAGTAAAGAGTTCCTCTGGTTGTCGCACCAAGCTAGCAGAGACTGAAGGAGAGGGCAAAGGAGATGGGGTGGATGATGTGACAGCAACTTGTTGCTGCTGGTACTGTTGCTCCTGCCTCTTCTTCTTCGTGTCCGCCCTCTGCTTGGCCCTTGCCTTCCTCTCCGGCTCCGTCAGCACCCAGGATGCCTTCATGCCTGCAGACTGGCACTTCTGGAAGCGGCAGTACTGGCAGCTCTTCCAGGAGCGAGAATTTATGTCGCAGGAACTCTCCTTCTTGCAGGCAAACTTTGGGTATGTATTATTCTGGACGGAGCGGCGGAAGAAGGCCCTGCAACTGTTGCACACCTGGCCGCCATAGTAGCTGTGCTTGCCAGCCTTGTTTCCGCAGACAGGACACACGGGGGTGGCGTCGCCGCTGTTCTCGTACATAGCTGCCAGGAGAGTCTTCGGCTTCACTGCCGACGGCGGTGGCGGAGGACTGCTTTTCACCGCCACCATGATTTCGCCGTTGACTCCTTGCTCTCTCTTGAGCGTCTCCGGGATCAGAGCCATTTCGTCAAAGTCCTCTGTGATCTGGGGCGAGTCGACATCACTGCTGCCGAAGCTGGTCCCTGCAGAGCTGACGCCGCTGCTGCTCCAGGCGGAGGCGGAGGAGGCGCCGGAAGGGGAGGGAAACTGGGCGAAGGAGGTCTGGCCAGGCTCTGGAGGAGGGAGGCCGTAAGGAGGTTGGTCTTGTAAGTAAGACAAGTTGATCGTCTGGTGCGACTGCAGTTGCAGGAGTGCAGGGTCGAATTGGAAGCCCTCCTCCTCCTCGGTGATGTCTTCGATTTTGGCGACGCCCTCAGCAGGGTTGGGGACGTGAAAATCGGTGTGGGAGAGGAGCTCTGAGGCGAAGTTGTTGAGCAGGGCGTTGCTCTCGCTCTGGAGCTGGAGGAGCTGCTGGAGGCTCCTGTCGTCAGCGCCCTCAGTGAAGGAGCAAAGGTCTTGGACCTGCTGCTGCTGCTGTTGTTGTTGCTGTTGATCACGCGTTTGCTGGTGCTGCTGACAGTCGCCGTCCACGGAGGCCAGTAAGTCCTCTAGGGAAATGTCTTCCTCAGCCAAAAAAATCTGTTGGGACTGTCCCTGTTCAGTCTGCGTTTGGTGGCACCCATGGCCCGCCATCGTAAATGGAGACCATCACTGCGCAATAGAATTAATCCCAACTTCTTCTTGTCCTCAGCACTTTTTGTTCGCTAAAACCGTACGTACGTGAGCACACACACCTGAGGCGACTTTTTTTGCTGGCCGTTCTTGCAATTACAACTTATCACTGATCCTCAGCGGCTTCGGCCACAAGATCTGTGATCGACCACCGCCGAGGTCCTTATCTCGATGTTTCAGTGTTTGAACTGCACTTGATGACGCACGAAGAGCAAGCTGAGGTCGTGGAGGACGATAATGTCACTCCAAAAAAGGAATATGTTTAACTTTTGCAGGGAAAACACTGTCCGTTCAGAGGATATTACTGTTCGTACACAATAACACTAGGGCGGTGTTTTCCCCCCAACAGCCCACGTACGCCTGCCGTCTGCATACGTAACTTACATACATGGAGTGGATTTGTCTGCTACTAAGCGAAGTTTGTCCTTCCCTCCTTCTCTCAATCCCTAGCTCCGTCCGTAACCTCTCTGACCGAAGATAACGTTCACAACGACCCCACAGTTCTAGAAGCATAGACAGAGGAGAGAAGACGGAGCCTGGCGACTTGTGATCTGTTGCTCTAGATAACATATTTTGCCAAGCTCGATTTCAATGCTATATGAAACCCATGCATTTTTCCCTGGTTCGGCTTGCGTGACACGAAAAGGAATTTAGTTTCAGCAAATGCTGTGTAGGTCGTACAATCCCGGCCATAGAGGCGACTTGCCTTGCGTGTGCTCCATGCCCCCCACTCTCCTCCCCCATTCCCCCCCGGGGGGGACACAGAAAATACGTCGGTTTGGAAAGTGGGTTCACCGTCCACTCACTCAGCCCACCGTCTTTGCTTCCATTTTGTGCCTATCGATTTGAAGTGGAAGGGCTAAAAAATACTGCCAAGCATAGATGTTCCCACAAGGCTACTCTTTCTTAATGGGAAGTAAAAAAGATAGCAGCAGTTAAAACGCAGGAACGGCAATAACAGGAGCAAAACAACAATATATTCGTACCAGAAACAAAAGAGGTATAAGCATAAATTGAATGAACAATAATTCGTCGCATTAGCTTATGGTTCATTTGTCTGAAGGGAAATAAATGCTTTTATGAATAAAAAGTCTTAGCGCGAGCATTTATGCATATTATCGAAGCAGCAGCAGCTTCAGCTTTGTCCGTTCCTTTGCAACGACGTCCTACAGGCCCTCCTCTCCTGGTACTTCCCCATTCGGACAAGGCCTCCTCCCGTAGAGGGAATAGTGGG
>JAAUYJ010065758.1_pt1 | contig 21665 bp, 19 predicted proteins | sample 7278031 | NCBI WGS metagenome assembly JAAUYJ01 (sample SAMN14350222, study PRJNA611818) | marine sediment metagenome | isolation source: surface marine sediment (1.8m) | place: French Polynesia: Moorea | collected 2018-08 | reverse complement strand
GCGACCGACGCGGTGAAGCTGACCGCCAGATATACGGGCAGGAAGGCGAGCAGCGCGCCGCCTCCGTCCGCGGGCGAAGCCCCGACCAGGGCCCAGCAGAGCGGGATCATCGCCATGTGAATCAGATAGAGGGGGTAGCTGACCCGCGCGGTGACCAGAAGCGCCCTGGAGGAGAGCAGTCTCTGTGGCCCGCCGCCCAGGGCCGCGCCCAGCACGGCGGCGCCGAAGGCGAGGCCGATCAAGGTCGGCTGCAGCGTCATGTCCCACCAGCCGATCGTGGCCAGCAACTCGCCGCCGCACAGCAGCCAGAGCACCAGCCCGAGGCCGCCCCAGGCGAGGCCGTCGGCCCAGCGCGCGATGCGCGGACTGCCGCCCGCCGCGACGCTTCGGTAGAGCAGCGCGGCGATCATGCCGATGACGAGTGTGTCGAGGCAGTGGTGGAAGGGATAGCGGAACACCGGCAGGAAGGCGCGGTAGGCCATCTCTTCGTCGACTTGGAGGGCCATGACGCTTCGGGACAAGACGACCAGCAGGACGACGAACGCCAGGAGTGCCAGTCCACGATCGCGGCTGCGGAGGCTCACGACCATGCCGACCAGCAGCGGCGCCAGAAGATAGAACTTCTCCTCCACGCCGAGCGACCAGAAGGCCACGACGATGTTGGGCGGCAGGTAGTCCTGCAGCAGCAGGGCGTGATAGGCGACCCTGATATCGAGGAAGCGCGGATCGACGGCGAAGAAAGGGATGACGCCGGCCACGACGATCGCCAGCACGAACCAATAGGTCGGCATGATGCGCAGGAAGCGCTGCATGATGTAGCGCCGCCAACGGAAACGCCCGGGCCGCTCGCTGTCGCGCAAGAGATGGCCGGCGATGAGGAAACCGCTCAGCACGAAAAACAGGTCGACGCCGATCCAGCCGTTGATCAGCGGCACTGCGAGGTCGAGCCTGGCGACCTGCCAGACCGGCCCGCCGCCCGCCTCGGCGACCGGGAAAGCGGCGTGGCGCAGCAGCACCAGCAGGACGGCGATGCCGCGCAGCCCGTCCAGCGCGTCGATGGCGCGCGGCGTGCGCTCGAAGCGGAAATAGTCTCGCAACGGCGATACCATTTGTGCGCCCGCGCCGGCCCCGACCGTCACGCCGGGTTGAGGCCGAGGATCTCGCGCATCGACTTGCGGCGGACTTTCCAGATCAGGCTGTCGACGATGTAGTGATGGAAGTTGATCGTCTGGTAGATGACGATCACCGGAATGGTGATGAAGGCGATCTCGGCGGTGAGGAAGTGGATGCCCGCGTACATGGTCGTCGAGATGGCGAGGCAGAACAGGATGTAGAACGGCCAGCTGCGGGTCTGGCTGAGCGTGGACAGCAGCCGCGCCTTCGGCGTGACGCCGTCCTTGAAACGGCGGTTGTTAAACATCCAGGTGAAGATGATGTACTGCAGATTGTGCCATATGTTGACGACCAGCCAGCCGAAGCTGATGTCTTCGATGGCGATGTAGCTGATGCCGAAGATCGCGAAATGCGATGCCATGTAGAGCGTGTGCGCGAGCGGCAGGCGCCCGTGCCACCACATTCTCATGCGATTGGCAATCCACAGCGCGAGCACGGCACAGGCCGCCACGCCGGCGATATCGACGGCCAGCTCCGGCACCGGGATCACGCGCAGCTCGAGCCCGAGGAACGTGCCCGGATCCTGGTGCGACCTGTAAAGAATGCCCCAGAGCGGAACCAAGTAGAACGCCAGCTTGGCGAACCACTCGGGCTCGGTGACCAGGTCCGCGGACTTGCGCCGATAGCCCTGCGAGATGCCCCAGCTCTGCCGCGTGTAATGGAACCACTGCCAATAGAGATAGATCGACGCCAAGACCCAGAGGCCGAAGCCCACGGCCAGCGCGACGGTGCCGGCGAAGACGATGAAGGGCAGGTAGAGGATCAGGAACTTGTGCTGCTGGAAGCTCTCGCGGTCGAAGCAGAGGCGCGTGTAGGTCGCGACGACGTGATGGTAGCCGAGCAGCCAGAGATCGAGCAGCAGAACGAGGCCGAAGAGCTGCGGCATCTGCACGACGACGAGCCCCGAGGCGATGGCGAGCAGGGCGATGCCGCCGATGAATCCCATGTCGAACCTGTCGCTCACCAGCCAGCCCGGGCCGGCGGTCAGGGTGCCGCTCGCTTGGCTCATCACATCTCGGTCCCGTCGGGTTTTTGTTCTGATGCCGAGAGTAATACGCCGACCCCTTCGGAAGGCTTAACGGCCTGGAAATATTGGTTAAAATTGCCGGGTCCCTTAACCTCCAGGAAACCAGGCGCGATCGCGGGGGCGCGCCGTCGAGCACGCCATCGCGTCGCCTTCGTCCGGCTTTCCGCCCGACCAGCGTGCGGTTGCGACTTCGGGACATGAAAAAGGGGATGAGCGCGTCAGCGCCCATCCCCTATGGTTCGAGGCCTGTGGCTCGTCTGCCGGCGAGCGATTTCTACGCCGCGGCGGGGTGCCAGCCGGCGTCGGCCCAGAGCTCGCCGCTTACCGCCTGGTTGGTGATCATGAAGCAGATCGCGTCGGCGATCTCTTCCGGCCGGATCAGGCGCCCGAGCTGGGTTTCGGGCAGCACGTGCTTCTGCAGGTACTCCTCGCCCATGGAACGCAGGATCGGCGTGTCGGTGAAGCCGGGGTGGATGACGCTGCAGCGGATGCCGTGGTAGATCGCCTCCTTCATCAGCGTCGAGGCCGCGCCCTCGAGCGCCGCCTTGGCCGAGGCGTAAGAGATCTGACCCTTGTTGCCCATCGACGCGGCGGAGCCGATGAAGACCACGGAGCCCTCCATGTCCTCGTACGGCCCCCACTTGCGCAGGCCGCGCTTGAACCGGCTCTCCGCGATCCGGGCGATCAACTCCATCGCCCAATAGATCGGCGCGATGTAGTTCACCTCAGTGACCTGGCGGAAGGTGTCCTCCGGATAAATCTCGGCGCGGCCGCTCTTCTTGTCGAGCTTCACCGCGAGGGAATCGCGCACGATCCCCGCGGCCGGTACGCAGATATTCACACTCCCGTAGGTGCCACAGATCTCGTCGAAAACGGCGCGGCGGAAGTCGGAACTCGTGGTGTCGCCGCGATAGGCTCTGGCCACCTCGCGTCCGCAGCTCTCGTTGATCTCGCGAGCGGCCTCAAGGGCCGAATCGCTGAGATCCACCATCGCGACATGCCGAGCCTGACGCGCGGCGAGTTCCTCGCAGACGGCTTTGCCGATGCCCCCCGAGGCACCGGTGACGACGGCAATTTTGTCCTTTATCTTCATGCTGCTGGCTCCGCGAAGCGGCTGCCCGACACGCCTCAGCCAGATGGACGCCGGCAACCTGATGGGCACAAGACGTTCCCACTAGATATGGCGAGTGTTATGCTGCATTGCAACAGAATAATTGTGCAATGCAGCATCATGATGATTTGACCGGCATTTGGCACGGATTGGCGGGCATTCCGGACGCAGGCACTGACTTGAGTCAATTTCCTTGGGCGGACCGGACGCTATATTGCGATCTTGAGGGACCGACGTTGGATGGGGGCATGGACGCAGCAGCCAAGCTAATGCCGGCCGACGGCCTGGACGCGCTGATCCAGGCGTTGCAAGCGCGCGGCTTCGAGGTCTGGGGCGCGCGCGAGCAGGCTGGTGCGCTGGGCCTAGCAGTGATCGAGGCGGCCGAAGATCTGCCACGCGGGCTCATCGAGGAGGCCGGCCCCGGCGGGGTCAGGCTGGTCGACGGCGGGCGCGACGCCTACTTCGACCATACCCTGCCGATGCAGGGCCTCAAGCGCGTGGTCTATCCCCCGGAAGAGAAGCTTTTCGAGACCGGAGAGGACATGGTGGCGCGCGAGAGCGACGTCGGGGCGCGACCCACCGCGGTCATCGGCGCGCGACCCTGCGACCTTGCGGCGCTCGACACCCTCACGCAGGTGTTCCAACAGGGTCCCTTCCCCGACACGCGCTACGCGGCGCGCCGGCAAAGCCTGTTCCTGGTCGCCGTGAATTGCGCGCGTCCCGCCGACACCTGCTTTTGCAGCTCCATGAACACCGGGCCCAGGGCCGGCGCCGAGGCGAGTTTCGATCTGGCGCTCACCGAGCTGATCGACGACGGCCGCCACGGCTTCCTGATCGAGGCCGGCAGCGATGCGGGACGCACGATCCTGGAAGCACTGCCGGGCGAGGCCGCGGGCGACGCCGACGTGGAACAGGCACTCGAGGTCAGCGCGCGGGCGGCCGCCGCCATGACCCGCGAAATGGTGCCGGACGTCGAGCCGTTGCTTAAGCGCGCCTACGATCATCCGCACTGGGAGGAGGTGGCCGAGCGCTGCCTGGCTTGCGCGAACTGCACGATGGTCTGCCCGACTTGCTTCTGTGGCACGGTCGAGGACCGCTCCTCGCTCGACGGGGCGACGGCTGAGCGCTGGCGCCGCTGGGACAGCTGCTTCACCCTCGAGTTCAGCTACATCCACGGCGGCGCGGTGCGCAAGGAGGCGGCCTCGCGCTACCGGCAGTGGATGACCCACAAGCTGTCCCACTGGCACGATCAGTTCGGCCGTTCGGGCTGCGTCGGCTGCGGCCGCTGCATCGGCTGGTGCCCGGTCGGCATCGACATCACGGCCGAGGCCCGGGCGATCGCCGAGTCGCTGAACCCGGCGGCCCTGCAGGAGGAGATTTAGATGACGGAGATCAAGGGCCTGGCGGAGGTCTTGGCGAGCCACCCGCTGTTCGAGGGCTTCGATGCCGAGACCATGGCTTTCCTCGAAGGCTGCGCCAAGAACGAGGTATTTCAGGCCGGCACCTACATGTTCAAGGCAGACGATTCGGCCGACCGCTTCTTCCTGCTGCGCGACGGCGACGTCGCCCTCGAGCTCCAAGTGCCGGGGCGACAGCGCCTGACGATCATGACCTTGCATCCGGGGCAGGTCGTCGGCGCCTCCTGGATGCTGCCGCCCTACAGCTGGCGGTTCGACGCGCGGGCCATGACCGCGATCCGCACCACCAGCATCGACGCGGCTTGTCTGCGCCGCAAATGCGACGACAACCCGGCGCTCGGCTATGAGGTGATGAAGCGATTCCTGCCGATCCTCGCCGAGCGTCTGCAGGCGGCGCGCGTCCAACTTGTCGACCTCTACGCGCCGCTCAGCGCCGTCGGGCAGTCGCGATGAACTACGCCGCCCCACTCGACGCGAACCTCGCCGAACAGGGCTTCACGCCACGGCCCTTCGAGGTGCGCGCCGCGCGGCGCGAGCTCGACGACGTGATCACGCTCGAGCTGGAGGCGGCCGACGGCGTGCCGCTCGCCTTCGAGCCCGGCCAGTTCACCATGCTCTACCTGCACGGCGTCGGCGAAATCCCGATCAGCATCTCCGGCGACCCGACACGCCCGGAGACGCTGGTGCAAACCGTGCGCGGCGTCGGCGCGGTCTCCGAGGCCTGTTGCCGCCTGCAGGCGGGCGACCGCGTGGGCGTGCGCGGGCCCTTCGGCCGGCCTTGGCCGATCGCCGAGGCCGAAGGCAAGCACCTGCTGGTCATGGCCGGCGGCCTCGGTTTGGCGCCGACCCGGCCGATCGTCTATTGGGGTCTCGCCAACAGGGACAGGATCAAGGGGCTGCACATCGTCTACGGCGCGCGCACGCCCGATGCGATGCTCTACAGCACGCAACTGCTCGGCTGGGCGGCCGCGGAGGGCGTCAGAGTCGCGGTCACGGTCGACCGCCACAGCGCCGATTGGTCGGGCCACGTCGGCGTGGTGACCGACTTGATCAAGAACCTGCGTTTCGATCCGGCCAACGGGATCGCCATGCTGTGCGGTCCGGAAGTCATGATGCGCTTCTCGCTGCAGGCGCTGCAGGCCTGGGGCATGGAAAGCGCTCAGGTCCACGTCACCATGGAGCGCAACATGAAGTGCGGCATCGGCTGGTGTGGCCATTGCCAGCTTGGGCCCTATCTCATGTGTCGTGACGGTCCGGTCTTCGCCGCGCCCGAGGTGCGGCACCTAATGGGCGTGTGGGAGCTTTAGGACCTAACCATGAAACCAAAGCTCGCTGTGTGGAAGTTCTCGAGCTGTGACGGCTGTCAGCTCACCCTGCTCGATTGCGAGGACGAGTTGCTCGCCCTGGCCGAACGCATCGAGATCGCCTACTTCCTCGAGGCGACGCGGGCGCATGCGCCAGGACCCTACGACATCTCGCTGGTCGAGGGCTCCATCTCGACGCCGGAGGAGAAAGAGCGCATCCAGGAAGTCCGCGCCCAATCGCGCACGCTGATAACCATCGGCGCCTGCGCGACGGCCGGTGGTATCCAAGCGTTGCGCAACACGCGCGATCATGCCGCGCTCATGTCGACGGTCTACGCGCGCCCCGACTACATCGATGCGCTCGACACCTCGACGCCGATCGCCGATCACGTCGAGGTCGACTTCGAGCTCTACGGCTGCCCGATCGACAAGCGGCAACTGATCGGGCTGATCCTGGCTTTCCTCAAGGGCCGCAAGCCCGAGATCCCGGACCACAGCCAGTGTGTCGAATGCAAGCTCGCCGGCACCCCCTGTGTGGTGGTGACCCGGGGCGAGCCCTGCCTCGGGCCGGTCACCCGCGCCGGCTGCGGCAATCTATGCCCGCGCGTAGGCCGCGGCTGCTACGGCTGCTTCGGCCCGAAGGAATCGCCCAACACGGCGGCGCTGGCCGATCAATTGCTGGCCGCGGGGGCCGATCGTCACACCTTGCGCGATCTCTTCGCGGGCTTCACCGGCGGCGCGCCCGCCTTCGAAGAGGAGAGCCGACGTCATGACCAGTGAAAGCGTGAGCGAAGGCGGTCGCACGATCCGCGTCGACGCGCTGGCCCGCGTCGAGGGCGAGGGCGCCTTCCGCGTGGAGGTCGAGGACGGCCGCGTCACCCGTTCCGAGTTCAGGATCTTCGAGCCGCCGCGATACTTCGAAGGACTGCTCGCCGGGCGTTCCTACCGCGACGCCCCCGACGTCACCTCGCGGATCTGCGGCATCTGCCCGATCGCCTACATCATGGGTGCAAGCCACGCCATGGAACAGGCGCTCGGCCACAACATCCCGGGCGGCGTCGCCGACCTGCGCCGCATGCTCTATTGCGGCGAATGGATCCAGAGCCACGTGCTGCACACCCACATGCTGCACGCGCCGGACTTCCTGGGACTGGAGGACTCCTTCCAACTCGCCGCGCAGAACCGGGAGCTGGTCGAGGGCGGGCTCGCCGCCAAGAAGATGGGCAACCGCCTGATGGAGGTGATCGGCGGGCGTGCCGTGCACCCCGTCAACACCCGGGTCGGCGGCTTCTACACCGCGCCGTCGCGTGAAGCCATCCGCGGGCTGGTGCCGGAGCTGGAGCGCGCCGAAGAGCTCTCGGTGGCTTCGCTCAAAGCCTTCGCCGGCTTCGACTTCCCGGATTTCGAGTTCGACTATCTTTCGGTCGCCCTGCGCCATCCGAACGAGTATCCGATCACCGAGGGGCGCATCGTCGCCTCGAACGGCCTGGATATCGCGATCGAAGAGTTCCAGGACCATTTCGAAGAGCACCACGTCGCCCATTCCAACGCCTTGCAGGGCGCGACCCTCGACGGCGAGGCCTATCTGGTGGGCCCGCTGGCGCGCTACAACCTGAACTTCGACCGTCTGCCGTCCGACCTGCAGTCGCTGGCGCGCGAGGTCGGCCTCGGCGAGACCTGCCGCAACCCCTATCACAGCATCCTGGTGCGCCAGATCGAGGTGATCTACGCCTTCCGCGAGGCCGCGCGCCTGGCCCGCGACTACGAGGAGATCGAGCCCGCTTTCGTCGAGACGCCGCCGCGCGCCGGCATCGGCCACGGCGCGACCGAGGCGCCGCGCGGCCTCTGCTATCACTGCTACGAGATCGACGACGAGGGCCGGATCGTCCACGCGCAGATCGTGCCGCCGACCTCGCAGAACCAGCGCCAGATCGAGCACGACCTGGTCGGCGTGGTCGAGCGGTTCATCGAGCTCGACGACGCGGCCCTGCAGTGGCGCTGCGAGCAGACGGTGCGCAACTACGACCCCTGCATCTCCTGCGCCACCCACTTCCTCGATGTCGAGATCACGCGGCGCTGAGTCCCCTGCGGAACCGCTGATCATCGGCGTCGGCCACCGTCACCGCCAGGACGACGCGGTCGGTCCCTACGTCGCCGAGGCGCTGGCCGCGCGCGGTCTCGACGCCAAAGTGCACGAGGGCGACGGCCTTGGCTTGCTCGAGCTCTGGGCCGGACGCGCGCGTTGCATCGTGGTCGACGCCATGGCCGGTGACACGCCGGGCACAGTCGCCCGCTTCGACGGCGGCGCCGAGGAACTTCAGGCCGCCCGCTTCGTGCACTCCAGCCACCGCATCGGCGTGGCCGAGGCGATCGCGCTGGGCCGCGAGCTGGGCCGCATGCCGGGCAAGCTCGAGGTGATCGGCATCTGCGGGCGGAACTTCGATTTCGGCACGGAGCTCTCGCCCGAGGTCCGGCAGGCGGCGGATGCTCTGGTCGAGGAACTCGCGGGCTAGGCCGCCTCTTTCCCCGCGGCGATCCAGGCCTTCGAGAGGTCGTAGATCACGGCGAGCAGCGTGGCGCCGACGAAGATGCCGATGAAACCCCAGGTCAAGAGACCGCCGAGGACGCCCGCGAAGATCAGCAGGAGCGGCAGGGAGGTGCCCTTGCCGATCAGATAGGGGCGCAGGAAGTTGTCGATGGTGTTCACGGGAAAGATCCCCCAGACCGTGAGAAAGATGGCCCACCCCGTGTCGCCGCTGGCGGCCAGCCAGATCGCCGCGGGAATCCAAATCGGCGCGGGGCTGAGCTGCATGACCGCGAGCAGGAAAGAGAGAAATCCGAGCACGGCCGTGCCGGGCAGCCCGACGATCGCGTAGCCGATGGTGGCCAGCGCGCCCTGGACGAAGGCCGTGCCGACGACGCCGTTGGTCACCGAGCGAATGGTCCGTTCGGCCACGCCCAGCGCCTCCACTCCGCGCTCCGGCGCGACCCGGCCCAGAACGCCCCTCAGCCACGCCAATGCGGCCTCGGCGTTGGCCAGGAGGACCCCGGCGACGATGATCGCCAGGGCAAACTCCAGGACCGAGAGGCCGAGGCTGCCGGCCCTTGCCAGGACCCACCTGATGACGGTTTCGATCTGAGGACGGAACTGGACCAGGATGTCGGATCCCTGCGCGGCGGCCTCGATCCAAGCGGCGTAGAGCTTGGGGCCGACGAGCGGCCAGCTCACGACGGTGACCGGCGGCGGCGGGATGCCTTCCGCGCTGACCTGCCGGATGAAGGCGACCGCCCTCGGCGACTGTTCGCTGATCGAAACGGTGGCGGCGACGAAGGGCAACAGGAGGATCAGGAAGAACAGGGTGCTGAGAAGGAAGGCTGCCAGCCCTCTGCGCCCAGCCAGAACGCCGGTCAGGCGCAGGTAAAGCGGCCAGGTCGACACGGCGAGGATCACCGCCCAGAGAAAGGCGCCGATGAAGGGCGCCATGACCAGCGCGCCCCCCAGCAGGAGCAAGCCGAGGAAGATGAGCCCGAGCACGCGGCTCGAGAAAAGGTCGCTGTCGCGCTGGTCCATGCCCGCCCTCGGAGATTGCCCGCCTCGTCGCCCGACGCCGCGATCCTATCGCAGATGTGCCGCCTGGGTCGACGCGGACGGCACGCTCCAGTGCCGTCCCGAGGTCTGTGGGCGCGATTCCGGGGACGACCGGGCGCACCAGCCCGGCGGCCGCGGCCCGAGGTCTCCGGCTCAGGCCTGGCAATCGCCGTTTGCTCGGCGCTAATGCCTCCGGCATCCCGGCGCGCTAAACTGCGTCCGGGCCCGTCGGCCCCAGGGATGCGAGGGACAGCGAAAGACAATGACCGAACAAACCGAAAGCGGTCTGCAAGAGACCGTGCTGCACGGCTGGCACGTGAATGCCGGCGCCAAGATGGTCGACTTCGGCGGCTGGCACATGCCGGTGCAGTACCAGAGCGGGATCATCCAGGAGCACTTGGCGACGCGCCGTCAGGCGGGGCTGTTCGACGTCTCGCACATGGGCCGCTACCGCATCACCGGCGGGGCGGCCGAGGACTTCCTGCTGTCGGTCCTGACCAACAACGTGCGCGCGCTAGGGCCGGGCCAGGCCCACTACACCTTCATCGCCAACGAGCAAGGCGGCGCGGTCGATGACGCCTACGTCTACAAGCTGGCCGACGAGGACTTCCTGCTGGTGGTCAACGCGGGCAACCGGCCCAAGGACTGGGCCTGGCTCGCGGCGCACAACGCCGCCGGCGCCGCGGTCGAGGACGCGAGCGAAGCGCTCGCCATGATCTCCCTGCAGGGGCCCAAGTCGGCCGAGATCCTGGAACAACTGGTCGGCGCCGAGGGCCTGCCCGAGAACAAGCGCAACCGGCTCGGCAAAGCGCGCGCCGCCGGCGCCGAGATCGTCGTCGCGCGCACCGGCTACACCGGCGAGGCGGTCTGCTTCGAGCTTTTCGTGCCGCGCGATCACGCGGTCGCCCTGTGGGAACGGCTCGTTCAACTGGGCGCCGTACCCGTCGGGCTCGGCGCGCGGGACTCGCTGCGCCTGGAGGCCGGCCTGCCGCTCTACGGCCACGAGCTGGGGCCGGACCCGCAGGGCCAGGAGATCCCGATCTTCGCCAATGCGCTGGCCAGCTTCGCCGTGCGCGGCAGCGGGCTCGACGGCTACGTCGGCCACGACGCCTTGGAGCGCCAGCGCCAGGACTTCATCCGGATCAAGCGCGGCGAGCTCGCGACGCCCTTCGACGAGCGTTGCCTGAAGTACCTGGTGCAGCCGATCGCCGTGTTCGGCCAGCGCCGGCCGCTGCGCCAGGGCTACGAGGTGCTGTTCCAAGGCGAGCCCGCGGGCTGGGTCACCTCGGGCACCAGCGTGCCCTTCGCACGCTTCTACGGCGAGGGCATCACCGCCGTGCCCTCTGACGACCACGACTTGAGGCCGATCGGGCTCGCCCTCTTGCGCTCGACCATCGCCTACCGCACCGACCGCCCGGTGACGCTGGAGATCGCCGACGGCCGCGGCAAGACCTTCGAGGCCGAGCTGGTCGAGAAGAACCTCTGGCCGCTGCCGCCCTACACGCGGCCCTACACCGGCTTCATCGGACCGCGCAGCATCCGGCGCGTCGAGCCCGACAAGGTCGCCAATCTTGCGGCCACGCTCGCCGAGGAAAGCCGGCACAACACACGCTGGCGCCGCGAGGACTGCGTCAACCTGATCCCCTCCGAGCAGGTGACCTCGCCTTTCGTCGACGCGCTCACCATCGCCGACCCGCAGTCGCGCTACAACGAGCACAACCGGGTCAAGGCGCTCGGGCCCGAGGCGCCCGACGTGCGCTACTACAAGGGCACCGGCTTCATCATGGAAAAGGAGGAGGAGCTCAAGGCGGCTTTGCGCACCTTCTTCGGCTGCGCCCGGGTCGAGCCGCGGGTGATCAGCGGGCAGATGGCCAACGACACGGTCTACGACGCCATCAAGCAGTTCAAGAACCGGCATCGCCGCGGCGGCCAGCCGCTGCTGATCGGCCGCGTGCTGGTGCACGACCTGAACAAGGGCGGCCACCTGAGCGCGCAGCCGGGCGGCGCGCTCAAGAACTACATCGCCATGGACCCGGAGAGCGGCCTGCCGGCGGTCGAGCACTTTCCCTTCCAGGCGGGTAACCCGCACCGCATCGACGTCGAGGCAACGAAGGCACTGATCGACGAGACCCGCCCCGAGCTCCTCGTGTTCGGGCGCAGCGTGATCATCCACACCGAGCCGGTGCGCGAGATCGCGAGCCACATCCACGAGACCTTCGGCGCCGACAATCCGGAGCGGCCGCTGATTCTCTTCGACGGCGCGCACGTGCTGGGACTGCTCGGGCCCTATTTCCAGAAGCCTCTGGACGAGGGCGCCGACTTCGTCACCGGCTCGACCCACAAGACCTTCTTCGGCCCGCAGCGCGGCGTGGTGCTCAGCAACATCGAGCCGGGCTCGGTCTTCGAGCCGCTGTGGCGCATCATTGAGGCGCGCGCCTTCCCGGGCCACGTCAGCAACCACCACCTGGGATCCATGCTGGGCCTGCTGGGCGCGACCTACGAGATGATCCGCTACCGCGACGACTACCCGAGGCAGGTCATCGCCAACGCCAAGGCCTTCGCGCGGGCGCTAGCCGACCAGGGCCTGAGCCTGGAAGGCGATCCCGCCTGCGAGTTCACCGAGACCCACCAGGTGCTGCTGCGCACGGCCCGCGCCCAGGGCGAGACCGTGGCCGACCGGTTGGAGGCCAACAACGTCATCACCAACCCCCAGGCCTTCGCCGACGACCCCAGCTTCGCCGCGGCCAGCGGCGTGCGCATGGGCACCTCCGAGATGACCCGCTACGGCATGAAAGAGGCGGATTTCGCCCGGCTCGCCGCGCTGATCGCCGAGATCATCGGCGCCGGCGAGACGAAGTCGAAGGAGCACTGGCGCGACGAGATCGCCGCCTTCCGCCGCGGCTTCACCGAGATGCAGTACTGCTTCTGAGCGGCGGCTGAAGCCCGGCCGCGTGTGGTTGCGGGCGATTTTAGGATTTGTTACCCAGGCTTGGCGTCGGCGACATCGCCCGCGTTTTGCCTTGCCCTGGCCGTCCGGGGAAGCCAAATATGCAGCCATGAACAGCGAATTCAGGCCGCCCGAGTCGGAGAGCATGTCGATCAGGACCGCGAAGTTCCAGCTCGGTCAGATCGTGCGCCATCGGATCTACCCGTTCCGGGGCGTGATCTTCGACGTCGATCCGGAGTTCTCCAACACCGAGGAATGGTGGGAGTCGATCCCCGAGGAGGTCCGGCCCAGCAAGGACCAGCCGTTCTATCACTTGCTGGCCGAGAACGAGGAGACCTCTTACATCGCCTACGTGTCCGAGCAGAACCTGTTGCTCGACGAGAGCGGCGAGCCGGTCTCCCATCCGCAGGTCGAGGAGTTCTTCGCCGGCCTCGAGGACGGTCTCTATCAGGTCCGCGAGACCCAGACCAACTGACCGCGGCCAGGCGAGCGGATTTTCAGGGCCATGACGGGTGTTGACGAGGCCAGCATTGCGGCGGTCATCGATCGCATCGCCTTCAACGAGAAGGGTCTGGTGCCGGCGGTCGCCCAGCAGCACGACAGCGGCGAGGTTCTGATGCTCGCTTGGATGAACGCCGCGTCGATCCGCGAGACCCTGACCAGCGGCCAGGTCTGCTACTGGTCGCGCTCGCGCAACAGCCTATGGCGCAAGGGCGAAACCTCCGGCAATCGTCAGCGGCTGGTCGAGTTCCGTTTCGACTGCGACCGGGATGCCGTTCTGATGATGGTCGAGCAGGAGGGGCCGGCCTGTCACACGGACCGGCGCAGCTGTTTCTTCCATGCCTTGCGCGACGGCGCCGTCCAGGTGATCCTGGAGCCGGCGGAGACGGCGTCATGACCGTGCAGATGACCATTGCGGAGCTGGTCGACAACTTCGAGTTCCTCGGGGACTGGGAGGAGCGCTACCGCTACATCATTGATCTCGGCCGCAACCTCGAGCAGCTGCCCGAGGAGTACAAGATCGAGGACTACCGGGTGCAGGGCTGCGTCAGCAAGGTCTGGCTGGTCGGCCGCGCCGACCCGACCGATCCCGACCGCATCGACTTCGTGGCCGACAGCGACGCGCACATCGTCAAGGGCCTGATCGCCATCGCGTTGGCGCTCTATTCCGGCAAGACCGCGCAGGAGATCCTCGAGGTCGACGCCCGCGAGGCGCTGCGCCGCCTCGACCTCGCCGAGCATCTCTCACCGTCGCGCAGCAACGGCTTCTACGCCATGATCCGCAAAATCCGCGAGATCGCCGAGGCCCGCCTGCACGGCCTGCCAATCGAGAAGTGCGCGATTATTCAATAGGGGTGGTCCCGGAGAGGAGTCCTCTCCAGTTCGCTGGGAACCCGTTACGAATGCGTTGCGACAACGGGCAGTCCTCACCCTTCGACAGGCTGAGGACGAGGGCTCCATGACGAGACACCTGCACCTCATGCTGAGCTTGTCGAAGTATGAGGATCGCTCGGTCCTACCGCATATCCCAGAGGCTCTCGAGGGTTGAAGCGAGCCGCGGCGAAACGCCGCCTCCCTCACACCGAACTCATCTCCCCCGCCGCCGCCTCGCGGTCGCCGCCGGTGGCGGCCTCCCAGTCGTAGTGCTGGGCGACGCGCACCAGGCGCTCGACCGCGGGCGAAAAGCGCCGGCCCGAGACCGTGACCAAGTGGATCGTCCTGTTGACCTCCGGGTTGACCAGGACGCGGGTGCCGATGCCCGAAAGGTTGGGCAGGAACTCCGGCATGATCGAGCAGCCCATGCCGGCCAGGATCATCGCCTGGACCCAGTCCTCGCGTTCGCTGCTGTAGCGCACGTTGGCCTCGAACTCCTTGGGCAGGCCGAGCGCCTCGAAATAGTCGGTGAACTCGCAGTGGGTGCGCAGGACGTAGTTCTCCGCATCGATCTCGTTGAGCGGCACCAGCGCCATGTCCTCGAAGCGGTGGCCCTGACGGAAGCCGATCACGTAGCGCTCGTCGTAAAGCGGCCGCGCGTCGAGGCGCTCGGGGAAATGCGGCAGGCCGATCAGCGCGACGTCGAGCTCGCCGTCCAGCAGCTTGCCTACCAGGTCCTTGCCGCGCGCCTCCTCGATCGAGAGGTCGAGGTTCGGCACGTCGCGGCGCAGCCGGTCGAGGAAGCCGATCAGGCGCTGCGGCCCGATGGTCGACATGACCCCGAGCCTGAGCACGGCGGTCTCCATCTGGACGAAGCACTGGGCCTCGTCGGCGGCGGCGCGGCTGGCGTAGACCACCCGCTCCAGGTGCGGCCGGACCAGCCGGCCGAGCTCGGTCAAATGGGTCCGGGTCCGCTCGCGCCGGAACAGCGGGCCGCCGAGCTCCTCCTCCAGCTTCTTGATCGCCCGGGTCAGCGACGGCTGGGCCACGTGGCACCGCTCGGCCGCGCGGGTGAAGTTGAGCGTCTCGCAGACCGCCAGGAAGTATCGGGCCTGGTGCATTTCCATGGTGAGCCCCTCCTCAAACCATAGTCACAGGCTATCACATAAACGTGAGGCCTCACGAAACCTTTACATCTGCCACCCATTTCAGCTCCAGCCATAGCCGTCAAGCATGGTTTCGGGAGCCAAGCGATATTTCCACCCGGCGCTAGCGGGACCCATCTCCTAGCCACGAGAGCCCACCACCATTTCGAACCCAGGAGCACGACCCATGACCAAGACTCTTTCCCTCAGGAGCGCCCTCGCCGCCGCCGGGCTCACCGCCGGGCTGGCCGCCGCCTTCACCGGCCAGGGCGCCGCCGCCAGCGAGGGCCAGATCATCCATCTGACCCAGACCGCCTGCCAGTTCATCGAGTCCGAGAACGGCGTCGACCACGGCTTCACCTCCGGCGAGAAGGCCGATTGCGAGGCGATCAACGCCAAGACCGGCACGGAGCGGCTCGGCGAGGCCCAGGTGCTGAAGCTGAAGCCCGGTAAGTACACCTTCCGCGTCACCAACACCGACGTGCCCTATCAGCTCGGCTTCTGGCTGCGCGGCGAGGGCCTGCTGAGCCGCGCGACCCTGCCGAGCGTGTCCGGCGGCGGCCTGACCCAGGGCGCCAGCAAGGACTACGTCATCGATTTGAAGCCCGGCGAGTATCTTTACTCTTGCCCGCTAAACTCGACCCCCGACTACAAGCTGGTGGTCGAAGGCTGAGCCCCGGACGCGGCCGCGCGGACCGGGCAGGTCCGCGCGGCGACCCCGGATCCTTTTCTCGCAATTCTGGAAAACAGGGGAGGCTCCCATGAGCTCCAGAGAGATCCTGCGCCCCGACATCTGTGTCATCGGCGGCGGCTCGGGCGGGCTCAGCGTTGCCGCCGGCGCCGCGCAGATGGGCGCGAACGTGGTCCTGGTCGAAAAGGCCAAGATGGGCGGCGATTGCCTGAACACCGGCTGCGTGCCCTCCAAGGCGCTGCTGGCCGCCTCGCACCGGGCGCAGACCGTGCGCGACGGCGCCCGCTTCGGCGTCAACGGCCATGAGCCGGAGATCGATTTCCTCAAGGTGCACGACCACGTGCACGGCGTCATCGGCGCGATCGCGCCGCACGATTCGGTCGAGCGCTTCGAAGGCCTCGGCGTCAAGGTGGTCCAGGCCGCCGCGCGCTTCACCGGCCCGCGCGAGATCGTCGCCGGCGAGGTGACAATCCAGGCCAAGCGCTTCGTCATCGCCACCGGCTCCTCGCCGGCGGTGCCGCCGATCCCTGGCATCGACGAAGTGCCCTTCCTGACCAACGAGACCGTCTTCGAGCTGACCGAACGCCCCGAGCACCTGATCGTCATCGGTGGCGGCCCGATCGGCGCCGAGATGGCCCAGGCCCACCGGGGCCTCGGCTCCCAGGTCACGATGCTCGAGGCCTTTTCGATCATGCCCAAGGACGATCCCGACGCGGTCGAGGTCGTGCGCAAGCGGCTGCTGCGCGACGGCATCGCGATCCACGAGGGCGTCAAGGTCCAGCGCGTCGAGCGCCGCGGCAACGGCGTCGCCGCCGTGATCGAGACCAAGACCGGCGTCGAGGAGACGATCCTCGGTTCGCACCTGCTGGTCGCGGCCGGCAGGCGACCCAACGTCAAGCGCCTCGGGCTCGAGGCTGCGGGCATCGAAGCCTCGCCGAAGGGCATCGAGGTCGACGCGCGCCTGCGCACGACGAACAAGCGCGTCTTCGCCATCGGCGACGTCGCCGGCGGCTACCAGTTCACCCACATGGCCGGCTACCACGCGGGCATCGTGATCCGCAACGCGCTGTTCAAGCTGCCGGCCAAGGTGAAGTATCACGCCGTGCCCTGGGTCACCTACACCGACCCGGAGCTGGCCCACGTCGGCCTCAACGAGGCGGCTGCGCGCGATCGTGACGGCGAAGCCAAGGCGATCACCTGGCCCTTCGCCGATAACGACCGGGCCCGGGCCGAGGGCGAGACCGAGGGCTTCATCAAGGTCGTGGTCGGCAAGAAGGGCAAGGTGCTGGGCGCCACCATCGTCGGCAGCCAGGCCGGCGAGCTGATCCTGCCCTGGGTCCTCGCGGTCGACCAGGGCCTCAAGATCGGCGCCATGGCCGGCATCATCGCGCCCTATCCGACGCGCGGCGAGGTCTCCAAGCGGGTCGCCGGCAGCTATTACACCCCGGCGCTGTTCGGCGAGCGGACGCGCAAGCTCGTGCGCTTCCTGCAGCGGCTCGGTTGAGCCATGTCCAGCGAACGAGAGGATGGAACCATGAGCACCTTGGACACCTCGAGCGTTGCGCCCCGGCGCGAATCGCGACTCGCGCGGCAAGCGAAGCGCTGGGCGCCGCTCATCGGTCTGGTCGCGATCGGCGCCGCCGTGTTCGGCACCGGACTGCACGAGTACCTGACCTTCGACGCTCTTCGCGAGCATCGTCATTTCTTGATGAGCTTCGTCGACGAGCGCATGGTGACCGCAATCGCCGCTTTCATCGGCATCTACGCCCTGGCGACGGCGGTGTCGCTGCCGGGCGGCGCGATCCTGAGCATCGCCGGCGGCTTTCTCTTCGGCCCCTGGTTCGGCACGCTCTACATCGTGATCGGCGCGACGGTCGGGGCGACGGCCGTTTTCCTGATCGCCAAGACCGCGCTCGGCGACGCCTTGCGCAAGAAGGCCGGCCCGGCCTTGCAGAAGATGGAGGCGGGCTTCCGCGAGAACGCCTTCAGCTATCTGCTGGTGCTGCGGCTGATCCCGCTGTTCCCCTTCTTCCTCGTGAACCTGGTGCCGGCCTTCCTCGGCGTGCCGCTGCGCATCTACGTGATCGGCACCTTCATCGGCATCATTCCCGGCGCCTTCGTCTTCGCCTTCACCGGCGCCGGCCTCGGCAGCGTCTTCGACTCGGCCGAGACTTTCTCGCCCGGCGCCGTGCTGACGCCGGAGGTGATCGCCGCCCTGGTCGGCCTGGCGCTCCTGTCGCTGGCCCCGGTCGTCTACAAGAAGGCGAAGGCCAAGCGGGCGTGACGAAAGGCAAGGACGTATGTAGGGCGCCGTCTCACGCGGGCGGCGCCCTTTTCTTTGCTTGAAGTCCGATCTCGCTCGGCGATACGCCGTTCAGTAGCGGTCCTCCTTCTTTTTCCCGCCGCCCGGCCGGTTCGCCAGCTCGTAGACCTTGCCCGGCCAGGGCGCGTTCTCGACGTCGTCGACCGCCATGACGTAGACGACCTCCTCGCTCGCGCCGAAGGCCAGGTTGGGCGCGCTGGGCGAGGGCACGTCGAGGCTGCGTGCGAGCTTGGCCTCGGGTGTGACGACCAGAACCCGACCGGCGCTTAACTGGGCGATGTAGAGGTTGCCCTGGCTGTCCAGCTTCAGACCGTCGGGGTAGCCGGGCGCGGCGGCCTCCGGGTCTAGGTCGCGCAGCTTGGCGAAGACCCTGCGGTCGAACAGCGCTCCCTCCTCCTTGACCGTGAATTGAATGACGCGATGCGCCTCGGACTCGGCGCAGTAGAGCGTCGTGCCGTCGCGCGACAGGGCGAGCCCGTTGGCGTAGTGGAGGTGATCGGCGACCTTCACGATCTCGCCGCCGGGCGTGATGTAGAAGATGTTGCCGACGATCGGCGCGCTTTCCCAGGGACCCGAGGCGGTGAAGTAGACGCCGCCCTTGGCGTCCGCCGCGAAGTCGTTGGGTCCGACGAAGGGATTGCCGTCCGCGTCCTTGTCGTAGGTCGCGAGGGTCTTGCCATCCGCCGAGATGCGCACCAGCGTGCCGGCATCGTAGCAGGTGACCAGGAAGTCCCCGTCTGCCGTGGGCACCACGGCCGCCGGCCCGCAGCCGTCCTGCTTCCAAAGCGGCGCGTTCTTGTTGCCGTCCCAGGTCACGACCCTGTGGCCGCCGTACTCGACGTAGTAGAGCGTGCCGTCGTGCCACACCGGTCCTTCGGGGAACGCGGCCTCGGGGTTGATGACCTTGACCTCGCCGGCCGCGGCGGCGGCGCTCAGCAGCAGGGCCGCGAGCAGCGTTGCGATCGAGCGTTTCATGATGGACGCCTCCCTCACGCGATCCGCCTGACTACAGGCGGACGGCGCCGAGGCCCATGAGCCAGATCAAAGGGGCCGACCGCGCCTCTAGTCCTTTCCCGCCATCTCGCGCAGCGCGGTCTTGAGGATCTTGCCGTAGTTGTTCTTCGGCAGGGCCTCGAGGAAGCGGTAGCTGCGCGGTCGCTTGAAGCGGGCGATGTGCGCGAGGCAGAGCGCGTCGAGCTCGCCTTCAGTGACTTCCAGGCCGGGCCGGGCGACGACGAAGGCCATGACCTCCTCGCCCCACTCCGGGTGCGGCCGGCCGATTACGGCGCACTCGGCGACGGCGGCGTGGCTCTGCAGCACCTCCTCGATCTCGCGCGGATAGATGTTGCTGCCGCCGGAGATGATCACGTCCTTCGAGCGGTCCATCAGGGTGAGGAAGCCGTCGGCGTCCATCGCGCCCATGTCGCCCGTGTGCAGCCAGCCGCCGCGCAGGGTCTCGGCCGTGGCCTCGGGGTTCTGCCAATAGCCGGCCATGACCGAATCGCCGCGCACCAGCACCTCGCCGCTCTCGCCCGCCGGCAGCGTGCGGTCATCGGCGTCGGCGACGCGCACCTCGACCACGGTCTGGGCGCGTCCCACCGAGGCGAGGCGCGCCTCGTAGCGCGGGTGGCCGCTGTCTGCGTGTTGCGCCCGGGTCAGCGAGGTGATGGTCATCGGGCTTTCGCCCTGGCCGTAGATCTGCACCAGGACATTTCCGAGGCGCTCCATCGCCCGCTTCAGGTCCTCGACGTACATCGGCCCGCCGCCGTAGACGATTGTCTTGAGGTTCGCGGTGTCGGCGTCCGCGGCTTGCGGATGCTCGACCAGGCGCTTGACCATGGTCGGCGCGAAGAAGGCGCCCACGCCGCGGTGCGCGCGCAGCAGGGCGAAGACTTCGGCGGGATCGAACTGGCCGCTCTCCGGCACGATCTGCAGCGCGCCGGCGGCCAGGTGCGGCAGGATGTAGATGCCCGAGCCGTGCGACATGGGCGCGGCGTGCAGGATGCTGTCGCCGGGGGCGATCGGGTCGACGTCGACGAAGTAGCTGAGCGTCATGGCCGCGAGGTTGCGGTGGGTCAGCATCGCGCCCTTCGGCCGCCCCGTGGTCCCCGAGGTGTAGAACAGCCAGGCGAGATCGTTCGGGCCGCGCGCCACCATGTCGATCGCTTCGGACGCGGCCAACCGCTGGTGCTCGGCCGAGCCGACCTCGATCACCGCTTCGAGCGCCGGCAGGGCGCCCTCCTGTCCGCCGACGGCGCCGGCCAGATCCGGCGTGACGAAGCACAGCCGCGCGCCCGAGTGCTCCAGCATGTAGGCGAACTCGGCCGGGTGCAGCTTGGCGTTCATCGGCACCGCGGCGAGGCCGGCGTGCCAGCAGGCGGTCATGAGCTCCAGGTAGGCCGGGCAGTTGCGCATCACCATGGCGACCCGGTCGCCGCTCTCGAGCCCATGGCGCGTGCGCAGGCCGCCGGCCAGGGCCGCCGCGCGGGCGGCGAGCTCTCCGTAGGTCGCGACCACCCGCGATCCCTCCGCGAGCGCCGGCGCCGAGCGGTCGGAGCGGCCCGCGCGGACCAGCAGGTGGGCCAGGTTCATGGATCCTTATCGCCTCATTGTGCCTAATCGGCGTTATTTCACTGGCACCCCTGGAAAGACCAGGGATGCACGGGTATATCAAGTCGTATCGCTTTTCGAAGAGGGTCGCGGCGCAGCGGCGCCGCCGGAGATGGTGGGCCCTCGGCGATCGGAAGGGCAAGACGTGAACCGGGTCGACGCGAGAGCCAGCGGCAACGTGCTCGGGCGAGCGCGACGCCTGCGGTCGTTCCGCGCCTTCCTCGTCGGTCTCGCCCTTTGCCTAGCCGCCTTGACGGGCGCCGCCGGCTCCTGGGCGCAGGACGCCAGCTTCTTCCGCATCGGTACCGGCGCCACGGGCGGCACCTACTTTCCGATCGGCGGCATCATCGCCGGCGCGATCAGCAATCCGCCCGGCAGTCGGGAATGCGACCGCGGCGGCAGCTGCGGCGTGCCCGGTCTGATCGCCATCGCGCAGTCGACCAACGGCTCGGTCGCCAATGTCGAGGGCATCGCCGGCGGCAACCTCGAATCCGGATTGAGCCAGGCCGATATCGCCTATTGGGCCCACACCGGCACGGAGATCTATAAGAAGCGCGGTGCCGTGCCGAACCTGCGCTCCGTCGCCAACCTCTTTCCGGAGTCGGTACACCTGGTGGTGAGCCGCGCGGCGAACATCACCAGCGTCGCCGAAGTTCGCGGCAAGCGCATCTCGGTCGACCAGGAGGGCTCCGGCACACGCGTCGACGCGCTGCTGATCCTGCACGCCTTCGGCATCAGCGTGCAGGACTTCGAGCCGCACAGCGTCGCCGTCGGCCGCGCCGCAGACATGCTGCGGGCCGGCGAACTCGATGGCTTCTTTTTCGTCGCCGGAACGCCGGCGACCGCCGTGGCCCAGCTGGCGGCCGAGAATCTGATCACCCTGGTGCCGATCACAGGCCCGGAGGTCGATGACCTGCTGCTGGCGCATCCCTTCTTTGCGCGCGACTCGATTC
>JAAUYJ010070154.1_pt1 | contig 21750 bp, 18 predicted proteins | sample 7278031 | NCBI WGS metagenome assembly JAAUYJ01 (sample SAMN14350222, study PRJNA611818) | marine sediment metagenome | isolation source: surface marine sediment (1.8m) | place: French Polynesia: Moorea | collected 2018-08 | reverse complement strand
CCTCTTTTCTCCTTTGCTGCCTGTGTTTTGCTCCCCTTTCCTCTGTCTTCCTCTTTCCGTGCGGAGAGGGATAACGAGAACTTTGAGCCGCTAATGAGACACACGCACAACCCTCCCTTTCCCTCTAGCTCTCAGCGGCGGCATCAAACAAATGCGAAAAAAAGTTTTGTGAGAGAAGAGAAAGGGTCCCCTTCGCTTTCCCGTCTTTGTGACGAGAGGACCTCGCGGACAGAGAAAAAAGAAAAAGAAAAGGGGGAGGGGGAGTGATTAGGAGAAGAGAGGGAGGAAATGACCCGTGTAAGCGACACAACAATGGAGCAAGGACGGGAGAAGAAGGAGAGACGAAAAGGAGGTACCCTGTAGAGGGAAAATATAGGAGAGAGGAGAGGACTTTTTTGTGTTTGCCGAAGATCTCCGATCCTCCTTTTCTCCTTCTCCCTTCTTCTCCCACTCCCACTTCCTCGTGTGTCAGTCCGTTGACGTTTGGCCGTTCTGCTCTGTCCGCCCGGCGACGACGGCGACGAGAGGCTCCCCCCTCCCCTCCGACCGAGATTCCCCTTCCCCTTCTTTTCCCCCCTTGTTTGCTTCTTGAGATGGTGGTGGGCAAAGCAAGCATTTGCACGCCTCGGTGCCCTCTCCTCCCTCCTCGTCTCCTACTACTGTGCCAAGAGTACAGATATGGAGTGGGAGGAGGAGGAGAAGGCCAATAGGACGGAAGAAATCACTACTGCTGTAGTGCCCCCTTTGCTGGAATAAAGGAAAAATGCGCCAAAAAATAGCGAGTTTTGCCCTATCTTTAAAAAGTACCCAGCGTGCCTTGGAGGGCTTTTTTGTCATCAAGTGATATTGGAGCTGAAAAGTCGCCTCAGCAAAAAAAGATGTAGAAGGAAACGAGGACGTTTCCCATTCCCATTTTCCCCCTACCATTTCTTTCTTCCCTTCCTCTGGCCTGCCTCACATCCATCGGTCAAACACCCTTTCTTCTCCACCTTTTCCCCGGCAGAAAAGGAGGGGGAAGGAGATGGGGGAGTAAACAACGATTTTTTCCCTTTGTGCTTTCTCTCTCTTCCCCTCCTTCCCCCTTTTCTTTCCGTGAAGTGCTTTTGGAGAGAAGAAAAGGAGCACCGCCGCCGGGAAGGAGAGGAGGAAAGAGCCCCATTTTTGCCCCACTCTCTTCCTCCATCTCCCCCTCCCCTTCTCTCTCCCCGGTTTGAAAGCGCCGCTTGCTTCTCGAGTTTCCACGACTATCCCTCCCCCTCCTTCCCATTTCGGTTTTTCGTCTCCGTTTCTTGATACTTTGGAGGGGGCGAGGAAGAGACAAAAAGGAGAACGTTTCCTTCCCTTCCCCCCTCTTCCGAAGAATACGAAGGGCAAGAGGGGGGGAAATGGGAGTAAGGAGAAGAAAGAAATTGGGGGCCGAGATGAGAAAGAGTAGTGGTGGTTGTGGTGCCATGCAGCAGACAAAGAAAGGATGGTGGCGGTGGGGGTAAGATGTGTGGGCGAAGGGGGAGGGGGGGTAATGGGGTGCGAAAGTCACGCATGGGAAGGAAGAAAGAGGAATAGACAGGAAGTGAGCATGCTGGGAGATGTGTGGGGAAGGGGGGGGGGGGAGAGGCAGATAGAGCAGGTATACCGGTACAATATGGCAGGCAGGAGGTAGAGCCGTATCAACCGCTATATTGTACGGTAGAAGATGTCTATTATTATCGTGCGCTATGGTTATCACGGACAAAAATGAGCTTTTGTTGTGCAGTGTGCAGTGGAATTGTTACATGAACTGATCTTGACTGTCACATAACTCAAATAACCCCACTAATATACCTCGAGTAATTACCGTGGCTTTTTCTGTTACTTGGCAGCTCTTTATCTTCTTTCCTCTTTGCAAAATTGGCTTTCGTGGAGAAAAAAAGTATCACTTTCACACTGTGCTGCTCACTTGTGCTCACTTTTAGTGAGCGGTCCGCTTTGCTGTCCCGCCGTTAAAAATCGTTTCAGGAACCTGACGGCGAAGCCATCGTCAGGATATGAGGACGCCGAGAAGACTTAACCTAATCGTTCACTCTCTTTCCCTACCTGAGTTTTTATCTTTTTGTTTCCCGCGCTGTGATGGTGAATTGGGTGGCTGCAATGACCGTGCACTGCAAAACGTTACTTTCCATGTGCTGCTGGATGTGTCGCCCTTTACCCCACCTGCCCCACTGTTCAAGCGTAAAAACCATACCAAACTCCTCTATCCCACTCCTTTCCTTCCGGGCCACGAAATCGTCAGTGTTAAAAAAGATGTTTCTACGTGCACCGTTTTGTACTCCCGGCCAGTTTTCAGGTTTTTTCAAACTGGGGAAATTCGCCGAAAGTAACCGAGTGCACTGGATACGCCTTTGTTATCATTGCCAATTTCCGACTAAAGTTTCAAAACCATGAATTACCATTCCTTGAGAACGACGACGACGACTATTCGCCGGTGTTTCTACCCAAAGAAAGTTCAGGATTATTCGGTGTGCTTTTTTTCGTGCTCTTCGTGCTGTATACTACTTACGTACGTGTAGAACTTTTCGTACAGCTCTCGTGCCTGGCTTTTGGGTCACATTTCCAGCAGCAATCCCACCACTCCCATCCATCGCAATGGGGGCGCCGTTTTACATCCGTCCGAAGCCCCGTTTGGCAATCGCTACTTTGGGTGGCGGAGGAGAAGGGTAGAAAGCCGAGAAATGAAAAGTCGCTTCCAGAATGGCTTCGCAAGAGAGGGAGCTCCTTTTCAAGGAAGAGGAGGGGAATGGGAAAAGGCCGTCGGCGGGAGAAGGAAATTCCAGGGGCCATAAGCTCCTCCACCCCCTTCCTTCCTCTTCCCTCTCCGACTGCAGAGGAGGAGGAAGAGGAAGTGTGCTACGACTATGTAGGGTGGGATCGAAGGAAGGGGGAGGAGAAGGGCGGAAGCGCCGACGAGCTAGGAAGTCTCCCCGGCCAGGCCACGCAGGCACATCAAGCAAAGAAGCGGGGGAAGACGACGACGACGGAGGGCAGTTATGAGATGAAGTTTTTACGGACACAAAAACCACTTCCCTCCCTCCCCCTCCTATTCTCGTCCTTACGACGACGGCCCGGGAGAACATAAAAAACCTCCTCTCCTGCTTCATTGGCTTTCTCGTCGGCCCCTCCCTCTTGTCTTCATTGAGTGGACCTCCCTTTTTCTTCCCCTCCCTTTTTCCCCGGTTAAGAGCTGGTTAGCTTGTCTTAGGAAAAAGGGTTTTTTTGCTGTCCAGTCAGCCTAGCTCGGCGGGTCTTCGGACATCCGCCTCCACTAGTCTTTAGACAGAGAAAAAAGGCGTTGAAGCGAGGGTGGAAGGAGGCTCTTAATTAGTTCCTTCCGTAGCAAAATGGGCGGGTAGCAGGAAAGGGCAAGGGGGAGAAAAAGGCGAGAATTTTTGAGAACGCCGGAGCTAGGAGCAACATCAGGAGCCAAGTATGTAGAAGGGTTTTTAATTATTTATTAAAGCAATCCCCCCACTCTTCCTTTTCACGCTATTTCATCACCTCGTCACTGCCGAAAACTTCATAAAGTTCCTTGCTCGAGAACTTCCCTGCACACACAGACAGAACAAACCACTGTCGACAAAAGTAGAAAGTTTCTCCCCCTGCCCCGCGCCAAAGTCATTCAGGGGAATGGCGTCTGCTGTCTGCATCGTCCCCCACTCAGTTCGTTTCCCCACGACTGTCGTTTCGAGCCGCCCCTGGCGATCAAGGGAAAAGTGGCCATGCGAGCTCGTCCCTACTATTGCTCGAAATTCCCCGCGTTGAATTAGCGCCATTGTTTGCCGTTTTGGCGAGATCTCGCCCTCCCGACTGGAGTCAAGAAAGTAATGACTGTTCCCCTCTTTTCTGAATCCGGACAGCTCTCCTCCTCCTTCCTCGGTCCAGTAGATAGCTCTCTAGAAAGAAGGGGGGAGGGGAGATCGGGGGAAGGGAAGGAAGAAGCAGCCGGTGGCGGTCGGGGAATGGATTTTTGTTTCTTAGGGCACCTACTTTTTTGTTTTCCTTTCCGCCTCTTTCCCCTGCTATTTCCGTGCGCTGCAAATTGAAGAAACAGGGGAAGGGTGGGGAGAAGGCGCAGTAAATGGAAGAGCTGGCGGAGGGGAGTGGGGGAAAGGAGAGGGCAAGTCCTGTGCTGTTGTAATACAGTGCCGGAGTAAGGCAGTGGGAGCAGAAGGAGAAGAGGCAGCCAAGTGCAAAAAAGGGGTAAAAAAAGAGAGAGGGAATTGCTACTACTACTCCAATCCTTACTTCGTTCGTTCGTTCTCCCTCCCCCTCCCACCCGCACTCGCTATCAGTTGGTGGGGCTAGGGGAGAAGAGCACTCCCTCGCCTTCCCCACCTCTCTCTTTCCCAGGCAGTAAAGTCATTTCTAACCCCTTTTCTCCCCTTTCTCCCTCCTTCTTTCCCATGGGCGATCGCGACCATCGTCCGCGACCATCCTCCGTTTGCTCGCTGTTGTTACTATTCCTCCAGGCCGAGAAAAAAAACTTGGTGGTATACGGCGAGGGGAAGAGACTGAAGGGCTCCCTTTTTTTCTGGAGAACAAGCAAGGCAGGTTCGGAGGGGCCAGAAGCTACCGGGGAGAGAGAGTTGCCACTCGCAAAACCCTCCTCCGGCCTCGACTTTTATAGCGGGGGAAGGAAGAGGAGTGAGGAGGGGGAGGACCTTCAAACGTTGCCGGCGCTAGGGGAGGACGACGAAGACCGGGGAGTCGCCGTCCGTCCGTCCGTTATTCCTCTGTCGTTCGTTGGAGTCAGTCAAGGGGTCGAGGAGAGAGAGGCAGGCAGCAAAAGCAAAAGGAAGCAGTCACATTTGCCGCAATGCGCCGGACTGGCCGAGAAGAGTAGGGGGAGAGGGGAAAGTACCGTACAAAGGCCCCAAGTTTTGTTTCCGTACCCTCCGCCACCCCCCTCGCAAGACATTTCGACCATTACCAGCACCGAGAAAAAAAGCGAGTCGTTCGTCGTCGTCCCTCTCCTATTAGAAAGCTCCCCCTATCTTCCTTCCTACCGACCAGTTCCCCCACCAATTCCCTGCTCTCCTTGCCTCTCACTCGTTGTATTAAAACATTGCTTGAACTCGATGTCGATGCCCCTGGCCTTCATCCATGAACGAAAGGGAGAGGAGGAGGATGCCGTCACCGATGCAGTCTGGATCCCATCATAATTTTACCAACAGCTTCGTACAGCGCGCACTTTACTGTGCTTCTTTCCCTCAAAAAAAATTTTCTCCGCGGCCGGACGACGGCAACTGTCTCCTTCGCCGCAGACATCTCTAACCCCTCCCGTCTTCTGTAATTATCGCGCAGGTGGTGGCTGTGATATCCATCTCTTTCATCATCGTGTCTACGGTGGCGCTGACGCTGAACACCATCGAGGAGATTGCCCCCCCGGACCCGTCGGGGCAGGACAACCCGCAGCTGGCCATGGTGGAGGCGGTGTGCATCACCTGGTTCACGATGGAGTACCTCCTCCGGTTTGCCTGCTCCCCAGACAAGTGCGAGTTCCTCAAGGGTGCTATGAATGTGATAGACGTCCTCGCCATCCTGCCCTACTTCCTCACCATGTTTTTCCTGCAAAGCACCCCGGGCGACAAGGGTGGGTTCGCCGACATGCGCAAGCTAGTGCAGATCTTTCGCATCATGAGGATACTCAGGATCTTCAAACTTGCAAGGCACTCCACGGGACTCCAGAGCCTGGGCTTCACACTCAAGAACTCCTACAAGGAGCTCGGCCTGCTCATGCTCTTCCTCGCCATGGGGGTTCTAATTTTCTCATCGCTGGCATACTTTGCTGAGAAGGATGAGCCAGACACCGCCTTCCAGTCAATACCCCACACCTTCTGGTGGGCCATCATCACCATGACCACAGTGGGCTATGGGGACATCTCCCCAACAACCTTTGTGGGGAAGATAGTGGGCTCAGCCTGTGCGGTTTGCGGCGTACTGGTCATTGCACTGCCGATTCCCATTATAGTCAACAATTTTGCTGCGTTCTATAAGAATGAGATGGCCCGGGAGAAGGCTGTGAAGCGCAAGGCTGCACTAGAACGGGCCAAGCAGGAAGGAACCATCATCGCCTTCCACAATGTCAACCTGAGAGATGCCTTCGTCAAGTCCATGGACCTCATCGATGTCATCGTTGACACAGGTATGAATGGGACAAAACATTGCGCAATATACCACATAAGAGTTCTTGGAAAGTCTGTACATATTTCACCATTTGACTTTCCTTTTGTGTAAAATATCGCTAAAGCTAGGACGAACCAATATCAATTTTCGATCCTCGCTATGCTAAATTTTTCCAGGGAAGCACATATTCAGCTATTGAAATAGGGTGTACGAAAAAAATCAAGGTAAAAGTGCGCGGTGTGAGTTATTAACATGTAACCCTTACTAACAATGTTACCCTCCTGTGTTTTTGATGCATTTACATTAGTTTTTCTTTGTTCTTATTGACATTAAGTTTCATCAAACACAATTTTTATTTAACCTTTGTTCTCTTTTGTTTTGTTATTCTTTCAGGTCGTTGCCTCTCTCAGTATCACCTTCATTGTCGTCTCCACAATCGCCCTCACCATGAACACCCTCAAGGCCTTTGAGTCCGAGCGGAGGAACCTGGAAATCGTAGAAGCCATCTGCATCGCATGGTTCACCCTGGAGTATCTTCTAAGATTTGTGTCCAGCCCCAACAAGTGGGAATTCTTCAAAGGAGGGCTCAACATCATCGATTTGCTGGCCATCCTCCCGTACTTTATATCCCTCTCTCTGCAAGAGTCGGATGAAAGGCACTCTGTTCAGTACAACCAAGTCAAGAGGGTGGTACAAATTTTTAGGGTTATGAGGGTGTTGAGAATCCTAAAGCTGGCTCGCCACAGTACTGGGTTACAGAGTCTTGGCTTTACCATTAGGAATTCCTACAAAGAGCTGGGCCTTCTCTTACTCTTCCTTGCTATGGGTGTGCTCATATTTTCCAGCCTTGCTTTCTTTGCTGAAAAAGAAGAGCCAGGCACCCAGTTCACAAGCATCCCAGCAACCTTCTGGTGGGCAGCCATTACAATGACCACAGTGGGATATGGTGACATGTCCCCAAACACCATCCTAGGAAAGTGTGTGGGCACTGTATGCTGCATCTGCGGCGTCCTGGTGATTGCCTTGCCCATTCCCATCATTGTAAACAATTTTGCTGAGTTCTACAAGAACCAGAAGAGGCGTGAAAAAGCAATCAAGAGGCGTGAGACCCTGGAGAAGGCCAAGCGCACTGGCAGCATTGTTGCTGCCAGGGACATCAACCTGAGGGACGACATGGTTCGCAGCATGGAGCTGGTCGACATTGTCAGCGAGCAAGGTAACATCAATGTCACTGCCGGAGGAGGAGGAGGAGGAAGCGTCGGTGGAGAGGCTTCATCCCCCACCAGAGGAGTGACGTTCGCTCCCTCCTCCTCGTCCAAGGGCGGCCGCTACATGCCGGTGTCGCAGAGTGAAAAAATGTCGTAACAACAGACTTGGATAGAACTCAATCATAGCGGAGTGACTAAAACAACAGAACGCGGTTGGAGTGACCGGCAATGAGAGTGTTTAGTGTCGAATTCCCCCTTTTCGAAGAAATAATATCTTGGGAGCAGACGGGCAAAAAAAGAAGAGGGAGAGCATGGACCCTCGACCAAGCTCGTGTCAAACTCGAAATCCTAATCGAACAAAATAGTGTGGTACTTTTAAGCGTTCCTTCGGTTTTTCTTTCTTTTTCGACATTATTTTGACGAAATCGACCTCTTTTATTTTTGGACGATTATTCATGAGTTCACAATTTCTTTTCACCGTATTGTTAGTTCTGACCACAACTAAGCCATTCTATGTAGATATTAAACGAGCATTTTGTTTGAATTAGTTTTTTTATTTCTTTTTTTTTACAATTTCATAGCTATGGTTTACATTTACGATACGCCCAATCCTTGCCTTATTTTTTAAATTAACAGGACAATGATATCTAAGGTATAGCCAATTCCATTGCTGGTGGGCAATTGAGGATCAACTCCAAGATTCTACGTAGAAACTACTAACCTCATTTTGCGAAGAAAGTCCGCCAAACTTCTTCCTCGCGAGCCCCCCCCCCCCTTCTTATCACAGCCCTCTTCCCCCCCAGCCCTCCTTCCCTGCCCCTACCCTTCCCCTCCGCCATCTCTTACCCCACTTTCATAACATTCTTTTCCAATCCTCCCCCTCCTCCTCCCCGCTGCCGTAATAGCCAAAGAAGATCTTAGCTGTTCTCTCCGCGTGGCCGACCAAACGTCGGGGGCGATATCTCTTGGTGCACTGCCTCCCCTCCCCACATCCCATCCCACATGAGCTCACTTCTCTCCACCCCTTCGTTGCCCGTAGAACCCGAGTTGCTTCTGGTGGTGCTGAGCGAGGACGGCGACGAGGAAGAGGGGGGAGAAGGGGAAGTGGGAAGAGGATTCCCTTCCTCCGCCTCCGTCGGCGGTCAAGAGGAGATCAACAGAAGAGACCAATCTGACGGAAGAGAGGGCGGGAAGGACCGCGGCATCGCAGGGCGAAAGATGATTCACTTCGGGGCAACGACGGTGGAGGGACAAGAGAAGAAGAGTGCCTCGGACATCAAGAAATGGGGGTCCGAAGAGGAAGGAGGAGGAGGAGGTCGGGAAAGAGACGCGATGTCAGAACTGAACCACGCTTCCTTCGTTGACCGTGGCCGAAGTCGCCGTGGCCGGGACCGACGCCTCAGCACCGGCCTCTTGTCCACCCCGTGGCGGAGGGACGAGAGGGATCGGCTGCACTGGGGAGGGGAGGAGCCCAGCTGGTCCTTCTCCGCGACCAGAGAGGCCGTGGGCACCGAAGATCCGGCAGAACTTGCCGCCGCTGCCAGGGAGGAGGAGGAGGAGGGGCGACCCCTGCTGGGAGGGGATTCTCGAGGATCGAATGTCGCGGGAGACTGTGATGGTGGGGTCAGTGGCGCCTTGGCAGCGGCGACGTTTGCGGAATGCCAACAAGGAGATGTTGTTGTTGCCCCTAGCAGAGGGATTGTCGTACCTGAAACTAAATCCGGGGGACCAAGGACGGGGAGGGAAAAGGACCGCGCGGAGGAAAGGGAGATGAGGGAGGAAACTAAGAGGAGGAGGAGTGGAGAGTCTGTTCGCTCCTTCTGCCCACCGTATTGCTGTCACGGCGGTAAGAATCGGGAGATCGAGGAGGGCTCGTACGCCGGGGTAGGTAGGGCCTTTGCCTCCTCGGCCAAGTCCATGTCCGGCGGCTTCTCCCTGCAGTGGGGATCGGCGGCGTCGGCGACAGAGGAGGAGAAGCGTCGGCGGCGGGCGGTGAGGCTGAGGTCGGTCAAGAGGAGGCTAGGGAGGCTGAAGGCGAAGGCCATGTCCGAGGAGAGGCCGATAGTCCTGCCTCCTCCTATGGTGCAGCCTTCATGGCAGCAGAATCAGTTCAGGCGGAGGCCGAAGCGGGCGCGGAGGGTGTTCTTTTCAGTGGACGAGAGGGAGCACCGAGGACTGAGGCCCCCGTTCAAAGTTCCGGAGAGGTTCAGGCAGGTCCTGAGGGACGCCTCTAAAAAGCAGCAGCAGCAACAACAACAACAGCAACAATCGAGGAACAGGCGGAAGGTGACGTTCGGCGGGAGCAAGATGCAGCATCAGCAACGACATCAGCTAGATAGTTCGTCAGGTACACTGGCCTCCGCGGTCGCCAGTCGACGTTCGTTGTCACCGTTTTCCTTGGATCGTCGTGAAAACGAAAGAGTGACACCAGCACAATGTCGACTTGTGCGTGAAACAGCGAGCAAAAAAATCCCCCATCCTACACTCCTAGTCCTATACCTTTCTTTGTCTCTACCTCCCACATCTCCTCTCCTCTGTTCTCTTTTTTGCCTCTGTCTCCCCCCCCCACACACACTTTCTCACGCCAGTCCTCATTTTCTGTCCCTCGCCACCTCTCTCGAGAAATGAATCAATCCTCCCCTTTTCCCCACCTCCCCATACCGCGTCTCCCTGTCGCAAAAGCGACGACGACAAGTCTGCCGAAAGAGAAGAGGCGGCCTGGGCGGAAACAGAAGACTGAGAGAGCGGGTTTAGCACACACACTCACCGCGACACACACAATGCACTCCCAAGGGAGGAACACACCGCAAGCAAGGACACAATGCCGGAGAGAGGAGGGGCGAGGGACGCCTACCCACTTGCGTCGGGAGCAAGAAAGAACTTACTTCCTCGCTCGCTTCCACCATATTCGTAACAACGGCCGCGGTAGCAACGGCGGCGACGACCTCAAACAAAGGCAGCCTCCCCCCCTCCCCCTCCACCGCCCATCCCTTCCCACTTTTTTCCGTGTGTATGCACTCCATAAGTGTGGGTGTTCCCCCCTTCCCCTTCCAAGCCAGCGTGTGTGCGCACCCACAATGTTTGCAGGACTTATTGCCCTCTCCTCCTGCTTCTCAGCCTCCGTCCCAGAGGCGCAGAAGCCGCGGATAGAAGAAAGGGAAAGCGGAAAAAGAGGCCTCCTCGTTCCCTCTCCCTTCCTCCCGCCCACTACAGTAGGTTAAGCACATAAAACCAAGGGAAGATGCCTCCAGAGATGTGTTGCCTTTTCAGATTAGCTCTCTCTCTCTCTCTCTGTCTTTCTCGAGGACAAAATTAACCCTTTTCCTTTCCTGCGGTACGACGCTCTGCAAACAAACAACAAAAGGCAGGTCTGCTGCTTCAACCCATTGTTGAAGAAAGAAGAGGGACTGGCTTCAACAAGTGCAACACCAGGTTGTTTCTCCGCTTGTCGATGGGAAGGAAGAATCTTGGTAATGTTTGGTAGATAATAATTTCAAGCCGCAAAACACGGCTTGACATATCGAGGCAAGTGCCCAGAAGCAAACCAATCCTAGTTGCATTCTTCTCCACGTCCGCCCTAGAACGAAAAGATCGTCGTGTCCGTGTTTTCTGTCCTAGGGAGACTCGACAATATTTGTCTCCAACAGTATAGTTTCCCTAGCATCAAAAAAGAAATGTAGTAGTACATAAACTAGGTGTGAACGTGCCCTACATACACATGCGGAAGACTTCGAATTTCGATCTCCGAGAAATGGTGCCGTTTTGTTCCGCTAGATCCCTCAGCTAGAATTGTCTCCGAATCGTCAGATCACTTAGAAATCTTGCGTAGGCAATATCGTTTGATCCATACAGTTTTTCTTCACCCTGCGGGTATTTAGTTCTACATGTGTCCGCGTCGACCACCAATGACTACGTACCTGGTACTAACAACAAAGTTACCTTTAGCCTCATCTTCGTCGGTCATACCTACAGTACGAAAAACGAACATGGCGTATCTTAGTACTAATACCTGTGCCGTGTACGTAGATTGTAGTACCAATGAAAGCATGCAGTACCATGCCACAAGTTGAAACGACGTAGATTTAAAACACTTAACATTTCACGTGAACGTCGTACCAACCCGTGTAGCCTAATACAACGACTACTTACCATCCAAATTTTGGACATGCGCAGAACCTTCAAATTGCTTACGTACTTCACGAGTGATCCACACTCAATGTCATTTGGTCTATTACTCCTCCTGTGTCAACCGTCTTTTAGGATACGATGACACTGAAAACACAAAATGTCGTGCATTGAGAAAAATCTACTCTGATCGATGATGCCACATAAAGTTTTTTTCTGCCCCAGCAGTATATGATATCAGAGAAGGTTTTTCTTCAATATCAATGTCTAACAAGGTTCACTAATTTGTTTAAAAAATACTTTTCCGACTTTGTCACCAGAGCATTGCACTAAGCACCAACAAGGAAAAGATGGCCAACAGAGTGATCCTCCAAGCATTCCCTAGATTTTACCTTGATAGTCGCAGAAGCCAGATGTACCGTACTACATGTAACTTAGATCTGTCCGTCTACGCGCTTTCTCCCGCAAGTCCAACTGTTAATTCCATCCGTGCTTTCCTAGGCCACAACATGTCGGTGATGGGGAGCCAGCTGGAGATCGACATGGACCCCGACGGGGACCTGACGGTCGTGCCCAGGCACCAGGGCCAGACGGGGACGGGGTGCTACAAGCTACACGACCACCAGGTGAGCTACAGACAGGCAATACTAAGCTTCTTTTAAGCAATTTGCCTGACGCCCTCTACATCTTTTTCTCCCTCACCAAGATCTTCGACCCTCGTGTCGGCCGCATCGGCCCTTTGTACGGCGCCGAGTACCCCGACGAGGACGAGGAGGACGCCAACGACGGCGGCCATGGGGGAGTGGGGGGAGGCGATGGATTTGGCGGCGGCGGCGGCGGCATGGACGGGGGCGCCCCCGGTATGGCGGTCCAGCGGAGGCCCCCGCTGTGGTCCGGCCCCGGTCCCCCGCACCAGCAGACCACACAGCTCGACATACCCGCCCAGGTGTCCAGACAGAAAGTGCTCAAGCAACTCAACTCGCCGTGTCAGAAGTCAATGGTGAGTCTATGATCAGAGCGAATATTTTCCCCTTCCTTGGGCACGTACCCGTTTTCTTATTATTCGTATCATCCGTGCACCACCTTCCATTTCAAAATGTTTCTCTGTACGTACGTACTGTAGCTTCGGATATCATCGTTGCATTTTGCTGAGTGCTTCGGCGCCCATCAGTCTACACCTCCTCCCCCTTCCAGTTTCCAAAAACACCAATTCGTGCAAAATACTTGTGCACACGGATTGTTGTTCAGTCCACCAAAGCACCACCACCCTGGCACTCACAGGCCAGCGGCCATTTCCTTACAAGGGCACCCATTGAAAACCATCACACTACCATTGTCATTTGTGATAGTGGCTGTACCGGTACAAGTAGCTGTACATGAGGCTATGCCAAATGAGTCCTCATGCACTTAGGAAATTTGTAAGTTGTACAAAATGTAGCTTGATAGTAGAGTTGTGCAATGTGCAGTAGTATGAACATGTATAATAGAGAGCAACTTCAGGAAGACAAAAAATACGGCTAAAATACACACCCATTCAAGAACCAAGAACAGCTTTGTGCAAACCTCTGTGGTGTTTAACACATCGCGACAAGGTGAGGACCAAACACCAACACACAACACACAACAACAGTCAATGAAAATATCCCCAAACGGCCCATAACCTTTTAGTGCTGGGAAACTTCAGTTACGGCTATAAATAAAAACCAATTGCCTGAAAAAAGTCCAGTCCTGCAACTTTTAAAAGTCAAAGAACTCAGAATCATTCCTTTTCCCCTCCCCATTTCAAAGTCCTCTTTAGGGTTGACCAACATGTGTCCAATTTTTAAGCCTCATCTTCCAGTTCCCCTACGACTCCCCTCCCCCGACAAGCTAGCATGCAGCATTACTATACTACTGCGAATACCGCACTCATGCCATCGCCGGAAGGGGAGAGGGAGGACCGCCACATGCCGCACTTGCACGAAAAAGGCAAGGCGGGAAGGGGGAAAGCAAGTAGCATGAGGGGGGGATGAGGGAAGGCGGAGAGGGTCCAGCGGGGAGGACGAGGACGAGAAGAGTGAAAACCGTTCACATGTCCCCTCCTCCTCCTCTCCTCCCCCGTCCTGAATAATTCAGGAGGAAATGGCGTCCCCGTCCTAGCCCTCCCCTCCCCTCTCAACCAACCTACTTGGCGCAAAGGCAATAGCCGGCAAGACCACTTTCCTTCAATGAAACCTCCTCCCTTTTCACCCGCCCCCAGCCCCTCTGCTGACGACGGCGAAACCCGATAAATTGAAGTTGGGCCGCCGCCGCCGCCGCGCCCTCGACTTTGGCCAGTGCTACAGCACGGTTAGTATATGATGATGATGAGTGCCTCGCGGCCTGGACAATTTGGGCCCAGGCCGACGTATCAATGGGGGGCACAACTGCCCATTTTCATTCCTCACGCTGGTTTGACTCTGTCCTGCTCCCCGCTAGCTTGTGGGAGTAGTCATTTTTGTCTCTATGTGAATTCAGCAGAAATTGGACCCTCACGTTCGAAACAATCGAAAATGGAGTTAGTCCCCCCCACTTTTGGCCCTCCAACAGTAAGTTGTGAACGTTCGTACATAGAACCTAGTCATCACACGATTGCAAGCATAGCCAAAGCAATGAAACATACTTGTATTCAGGGCCCTCAAGGGCGAAGAACATGGTCAGAGAGGATGAATTCGCACAGAAAACGGTGTTGATTTCAACGGCCTTTTCGATAAAGGGAATAGAAAGAATTGTCTTTCCTTCCGGACAAATATTTATGTAGTGTCACACTAAGACACTGATCAGTATGTCCCTTTTAAAAGAAATATTTCTTTAAAACTTGTCGGGCAAAAATGAATCACAATACATAGGTTGGATGCTGTTCATAGTGGTAAAGATGTTGTTAAGCACATATCGGATTGCCGAATGATGCGACACTGATTTTACCACGCCTTATACCGTACAATACAAGTCTCGCAACAGTTTTCCCATTTTTCGCTTCATCTCCTCCTTGAGATCTGTCTCTTTATCTCTATCTCACGCTCACATGTACGCATCCTATGACAAAAAAGCTCTCTCGGACAGGCGTGACGGTATATGTGACCCCATCCCCCCTAGCCTCGAGGTGAAAAAAAGTCGACCTTTTTTTGGGCGCCATTTCTTGCAGTTCGACCTTCTATCTTTTGCCTCTGCGAGCACCATCTTTTCTACAAACTTTTTCAAAGTATGTTGAATACAGTTCTTGCACATGCAACGACATTTCCAGAAATTGAGACAAAAACTGGCAAGAAGAGACAACTTTTGGCAAAGGTTTTACTTCGGACAGGGCACTATGTGGGACAGTTTTTTACGCGGTACGTCATATTCTTATTTGGCAGCGCAGCGATCAAGGTTCCCACATATTATTTGTAATACGTACACATAAGAATTGTTCTATTTTTACAATTCAGTATGATTTGTCTTGCCTTTTCCATACCCGCCACTTTTTAGAGGCGACGTACCTAGTGTACCGTAGTATGTATCATCCCTATCGTCTACTTATACACAACTGCCTGGCTCAGACACAAACAAACATTTGATTCAAAAATTCCCTCCCATATACCTAGGTATATTATGTCATAAAAGCCAGCTAAATTTTAGAGGTTTCTTACAGCCCAATAGGTCTATTTTGTGTTGAACAGTTCCTAGTTCCAGCATTTCCCATAGATATTCATCAACCAACCTCCCACTCCCTTACGTACTTTTTCTCAAACCAGAAGACACTTTCCATACCTCCTTTTTCATCGCAGCATGCTCTCTCCACACGATACTACTACTACGTACAACTACTGCTACATTTTTCTTATTTACTTTCAAATTTCGGAAAAACGTAGTATTTATATTGCTTTTCCCCATACGGATAATTGCTTTGAAATTTCGAAGAGCAAGAGAAACTGCGCGACTCTCAACATTGCCTATAGGGTCCGTACCTTCCGCCGCTGAAACACTCAGTCTGGGTTCTATCCAAAATTGATCGTCGAGGAGGGCAATGTAGAAGTACAGTAGGCGAAAATTGCTGGTTTGACCTTAATATCCATGACATAGCTGACTGACAATGAAACCTAGCATAATCACACTAAATTGTACTTGTTTGTCTTGCCAACCTAACAAGTAACCCAAATATGCTTCTCAAAAACCACAAAACTAATGAAACAGAGATATCTGTTAGCAAAAGAGCAGCGGAATTTCTTTCCGTTGGCAAAACACTATCGTTATCACCCATCCCTATCTCTATCTTTGACTAGTAATATTAAATTGTAACAACAAAGAAAAGTCCAGGTTAGGAGGAGATTACGTAAAAGGCAAGACAAATCTCTGTAAAAATGTTACCTTTTTTAGACGCAGAATACAATGTGTGCGTAAAAAGCTGCACCACAGTTTTGCCTTAAAACGCATTTTTTGAAAAAATCACGCGCCTTTTTGTCCAGCTCCTAGAGAGAGTTTCACAGTCAGTCTGTTTCATGGATATTATAACTCGCCAAACCTGCAATTTCAGGATCGCATTGTCGCTCTCTCCCCTCCTCCCCCCACGAGCACGACGGCGGCAGCAGCGCCGCCCAAAGCAACTCCAGCAGATGTGATGGCGGCAACCCCGTCGGCGGCGGCCCCGCCCCCGTTCCTCACCCACCAGCGGCTCCCGTCCTTCCTCACCTCCTCCCCGTCCCTCCAGTCGAGCCCCTCCCCTCCCAAGGCCATCCTCCCGCCGCTCCCAGTCACCAACAGCGTCGTCGCCAGCAATGGCGGAGATCCCAACCCCGGATCCGTCCCTAACATGAGCGGCGGCGGCGACCAGCGGCACCACCCGCACCAGCACCTCCTCGGCGGCCGCCCCATGGCTGCCCACCCTAGCCACCGGAGGAGGTCCTCCTCCCCCGCCGTGTCCCCCTCCAAGGCTCCCTCCTCCGTCGAGGACGAGATCCCACTAGACCAGAACTCCAAGAATGCCGCACCAAAATAATCCCTCTAAAAGAAACCTCCCCAGTCTTGTTTTTACGCACATTTCCCCGCTTCACTTTGCCTGTGGCCTAACGCAAGGACAGCCCTCCGCCGCCGAAACCACCCACCTGAGCTCAAGAGACGAACCTGATGGCGAAGACGGAGACCTAGAAAGAAGAGCCCGCAGCACACCACCACACCACCAAAACAAACCACTTCCTGCACGATCCCTATAACCCCACCTGCCTACAGTACACACACATGCGTCGCCCCCCACCTCCTTTTCCCCTCCGCGACTGAAGAGTTTGATAAGGTCACTCAATCTTGGCACGAGAAGGTGGAGGGGAAAATGGGAAGAAAAGAAAGAGGAAAATGGAAAAATGGGACAGGGAAAGAAGTCAGCCACGGAGTCGGGGGGAAAGCAAGGGAAACAAAAAGTCTCTCAACCCGCCTAATCCCGCCCAGGTGAGTCAGAGTGCTTTACGGTACAAAACAAAAAGAAGCTATATGCTGGCTTTGGAGTGCTTTCCCCTCCTCCTCGATCCCCATTCGCAGTTACAACGCAGTTTGTGGGGGACCAAAAAAAAGTACAGCATTGAGTTGTCGATATGGTTATTGCTTTGGCCCCAGCTCACCGATCTAATGAGATATACGCTTCCATTAACAGCGAGTAACTCAGCATTTCTTCCTGCGTCCGAAAAGCAGCTTGTCGCTAAAGCCACTTGAGTGGGAAGAGGGTGGTTGGACTTTGCTCCATTGCGAAGCTAATAATACTAACGCCTTCTTGCTTCAGCAGTATAGCTCAGGCTTAAAAAAAAATATCGGCTTCAAGCCACACCCATCATGACACCCATAGTTTCTTTATCCCCGTATAAAGACACAATACCCAACAACTGACACAAATAACAGAACCTCCTTATTTCCGATCCCGTACTAGCATCGTAAGCATAACCCAAGCAACCAGTCCTCATGCAACAACTCTAAGCACGTCGTACAGTGTTGCGTCATTTTGTGCGGATTTTATCGGACAAGAAAATTACACGACTTGAAAGTCTTCTGAATTTAGTCAACTAACTTGTGTACATACACAATAACGGAAAAAAGACTGAAACGTCCCGTCAATAAACGAAATTCATCTGTTCTCCAACGTGTACTGTAAAATAATTTCACTAATTCGCAGGGTCTCTTCGACTCCTCCCACCACAGCGCCAGCGCGCTAAACATCGCCACCGTGGACACCACTCTGGCCTCGCTGGCCTTCATAGAGCAGCAGCAGTTCTGGCGGCAGCGCCGGCAGCAGCAGCAGCTACAACAGCACCAGCGGCAGCTCGAGTTCCGCCGAGGCTCGGAGCAGCAGAAGCTGTCGGTGGACCGCTACAGCAGCCTGGACTCGTCAGACACCTTCCTCAGCTGCAATACTCACCCGTTTCCCTCCCAGGTGCAGTAAAAAGTCGTTTGAGCATGGCAGCAGAAGAGTTTTCCCTCCAACGTTCTTAATTCACCAGGGCTCGCTGGCCGGGCTGGAGGAGCTGGCTGCGAAGGGCTCCATAGCCCCGAACGGCTCCATGCCGGCGGTCAACATCGCCGGGGTCAACACTATGTTCGTGGCGGACCCGCAACGGAGAAAGAGAGAGGAACAGCAGCAGCAATACATGCAGCAGCAACAACAACAACAACAGCAGACGCAGCCCAACAGCGGCAGCAACCGCCGCGTGCGGATAGCCTCCCGGAGCCTGAGTTCCGACAACGAGCTGGACTCGTGGGCGAGCTGCCTGGAGGAGGCCTCCACGGAGAAGGGGGCGCAGTTCTCAGCAGAGGACGACGGAGCGGCGCCAAAACACAAACGGACCAGGGTGTCGCAGCAGGTGCGCCAAAGGAATTTTTTAAAAATAGCTCCAATTTTTTTTATTTCTTTTTCCCTCTTTCATCATTTCTCTGCAGCATGGGGCCGGCGGAGTAAGACCCAAGCCCCGCTTCGACCTCGAGTCCGGCCCCCACTCCATCCTGCTGGGGGAGCCCTTCGCAGGAGACGATTCTTCGGACGCCGCCTACCACGTGCAGAGCGCCAGGGGGATCGCGGCGGTGCTCAATCAGGGGCTGCAGACGCTGGGAGAAAAGCTGGGTGGGTTGTCTAACACGTACACTTTAAGTCCCCTCCGTAGGTATATGAGCAAGCTATTTGTCCCGCGAACAAGAAACACTGCATGCGGTCTATTGAATGAAAATGTGATGCATTGATGTAGCACTTCAGCTCTACGTGTTCGATGTATCAGTATATCATGGCTGATTCGGAATATTTTGCACAATTTAATTTTACTGACGGTCTGGAGATCTGCAGTAACTAAAATAATCCCAGGTGTGAAAGATTATACGTAAAAATGTTTATTTGCAGGCAAGGGAACCCGAAGCTCTGCCTCCTCGACCGAGACCTTAGACATGCTTCCCCTCCGCCGCTCGCAAACCGCCCGAGGAAGCCCAGGGGAGATTAGGAAAAAGTCCATACTGAAAAAGTCCGAGAGCGTGAGGGGCGTCGCCCGCAAGTCCAACGCCGCCGCCGCCGCCGCCAGAGCCAACGACTCTGAGGCGGAGAACCTCCTGCCCTCTGACGGCGAGGGCGGCGCCGGTGCCAGCCCGTCCACGGCGATCAGGGCTCAGCGGAGGCCGCCGCTGCCGCAGTCTGTCCTGAGGCACACCATGGGGGCGTCGTCGGCGGGGAACGCCATCACCTACGGCGGCGGCATCCTCGGCGCGGGGGCGAGGAAGGCGGGGGATCCCAGCTTCTACTACCGGCGGGAGGACGCAGGATACGCTGCAGACGGTTTGGAGAGGAGCGGAGACGAGCCCGTTCGAGAAAAAGGTGGTGAAGCGACGGCTGCGGTGAGGAGGGGTCAAGAGGCTCCGTCCGATTCCGCCGCCGATTCCTCCGAGACACTCTCGCCGTTCTCGAAGTCGATGCCAAACGTGCGGACGGTCAAGTCCTCCTCCTCCACGCCCTCAGTGACCGTGGGTGGGAGGACTCCGCCGGCCTCCACCTCCACCGCCGCATCAACCGGCGTCGGAGGAGGCGGAATGGCCGCGGCCGTCTCCACCTCCTCATCAGTGTTCTCCCCGTGCTCCGCCACCCCTCCCTCCCTCCTCGCCTCCAGCGAGCGGATAGCCTATGACCGCGGCGCCCACGCGGCCGCTATCGCCGCGGCCGTCGCGGCCTCCGCGGCATCGTCAAGAGACATACAAACGTCGACGACGACGCTGGCAGCGGCGGCGGTAGCGGCGGCGGCTTCCAGAAGGAAGTTTGAGCGAGGGCGGGACCCAAGCCACTCGGTGTCGCCACCGGCAAACCGTGATAACTCAGCAGCAGCAGGCACTTCCAGATCCGCCAGGACAGAATCAGGTATGTAAATCTTTGCAACACTATTGAACCGATGGATAACTACTTAACTCTGTGATATTTTTAGAGACTCCTACTCCCCCGGGCGAAGAGGCCCAGTTACTTCCAGCTCAGTCCACAGAAGAACTAGGGACCTCTTAGCCAGACCGGAAAAATGGTGAGGAAAACAGGATAGCAAGACAACGACTTGAACCCAGCACATAGGGGCGCCCTTGTACGGATTGTGTTCCCAAGGGACATTGCCTTTTCCCCTCAGCGCCCCCTGTCGACTGCTTTCTAAAATGCTCTCTTTCTTTCCCTCTTTCCAGATTCTCCACGTGACCGAAGCTCTTCCATTCAAAAGCACTCCTTCAGCCGCCGTCGTTTTCGTTGTTACTCCCTCCTCCTCCCCTGCCCTGCCCCTGCAAATCGATCCCGCCGCCGCCCCAGAGGTCTCCCATCCCAGCCAGGAGGACGAGCCGTCTGCTATATTGAACTCAGCCCCATCAATTTTCCAACCAATGCTCTCCGATGATATCTCCGAGACAGATCACAATTTTTCTGCTCCCTCTCTGACCGACTGAGAACAAAAACAAAAGGCAAAAAAGCCCTCAATGTTTTGAGCGTCAAGGACGGGAAAAAACCCCACCAACTCCGCCGCCACAGACCACTTTGGGGGCGGAAGGGGGAAAAGGTATTTTGAAGCGTTTCATTCATCCTGCTGCACCGTCTTCAACTCAGAGAGAAATAATACGCCAAGAAATTGGCACTCTTGGCCGGACAAATTCGAGATAGAAGAAAAAGAAATGAATTGCGCGCACGAAAAGAAAAGCAACCCCTTTGCACCACAATCCTACAAAAAAAGTCGACCTTCAAGGACATGAAGCCAACAGCACATGGAAAACAAAAAGAAACAGCGCTTTTTAAAATACAACGGCGAGATCTTCTTGCTTGTACCGCATTAACAGAAAAAGGAGCTCACGGATTATTCATCTTGAACAATGGCCATGCGAATTGACGTTCTTTTTGTCTAAAGACCGTCCCAAAAAGAATTGAGCACACCGTCCTCTCTCTCTGTCCGAAGAATGTCCCACACACTCAACTTTAAAAAGGCCTCTATCAAAAAACCCTCACCGACCCGCTGCGTTATTCAGTCTGTTTTTACTTCGATCAGCTCCTTCTTCCCCCCTATTGCTACCTATTATTATACGACTATACCTATACACTACCTATATACGACTCATTCTCCCCCTGTTTCCATTATTCGCGCTTGTTGATGTTTTTTATACATACACACACACACACGGTAGACATGAAAGAAGAAGAACCTCTAAAGGACTACTACAACTACTAGCTACTACGAGAAAAAAGTTATAATAACATACCTTGTGATAATGGTGGGATCCTCTCCTCTCTCTCCTCGATCGCTCTGCAAATTCCCTCCCCTTTTCCGGCCTCTCAACCCCCGATTTTACGAAGTCCGATAAAATCCTCAAGGAAGCGGCTATGTCGTGCAAAGCCACGGAACTCAAAACGACGGAAGATAAAAGTGAAACTTGAAAGAAAGAGAGAAAGAGAAAGAAAGACAGTGCACAAACCAGTGAAACAAAAAGAAAAGACTCTCTAGGTGAACGTTTTTGAGGTGTTTACTACGCCACACTATATGAAGAGGAGCAAAAAGAGAGAAAAACATTTGGCAAAAGAAAACCGAGAGAAGGAAGAGGAGAGGAGGGTCAGTTCAGTGCGACAGTTGATTGCTATATAGGATATGTCATTTTCTATTAAGAGAGAGGGAAGGTCCGGACTCAGTCGGTTTCCGAATAAGCGATGATCAAACGGCCACTTTACCTAGGCGTGGAGAAAAAACTCCAAATACCAAAATTGCTAAATTCCTAGCAGGATTCCACCAAAAAACCGATT
>JAAUYJ010128360.1_pt1 | contig 21752 bp, 17 predicted proteins | sample 7278031 | NCBI WGS metagenome assembly JAAUYJ01 (sample SAMN14350222, study PRJNA611818) | marine sediment metagenome | isolation source: surface marine sediment (1.8m) | place: French Polynesia: Moorea | collected 2018-08 | reverse complement strand
GGGGCATTTTCCTTTGTTAATAAAAATGCAGTAAAACATGGAAAAAATGCCCCATTTTTGTGTGTCGGGCATTTTTTCAGAAGTCCTTATGTAGTAAAAACCCCATTTGGGGCATTTTTTCACGAAAGATGGGGCATTTTTTCGTTTCGAGGGGTTGGCAACCCTGGCATCGCTGCCATCGCACTCTCGCACCAGACCTGACCGTCCTGACGATCACGGTCTCCCCGATCTCGTCCCTGCCTACCTCCACCATGGTCCTGGCGCGCCTGCTGCAGGTGCTGTTCGGGCACCCCCAGTTCGGCCCGCGCCTGGTGCAGAGGCTGTCGGAGACGAGGCCAATCCGCGCCGCGGCGAGGATGGTGGCCTACGCATACCTCAGGGGCAAGGGCGCCGCCGAGGAGGGCATGAGGGCAATCAAGGACGGACAAGGAGGACAAGGTGGGGTAGACCTGGAGAGGTTCAAGAGCAACCTCAGGAGGGAAGTGGAGAAGGGATTCAAGGAGGCAGCCGAGAAGAACAGGTCAGGCAAATAAGCAAGTGGACGTGTGCAGAATAATCTCATTCTTTTCGATCCCTTCCTCATTACAGGCGCAGAGTCCGGTGACAACGCAGGAGGCGAGCCCTAGTCGAAACTCCATCCCAAGAAGATACATACAGAACACTAACTCTGCAATATTGTACTACTGTACTACGTATATCAGATGCAGGATGACGGTAGCGTTTTGTTTCCGCCTCTGCTCTATAGATTAATTGTCTCATTAAAAATAAGTTGACCTAGTCGTCGTATTGTCAGTTGTGTAATGTGTTTTATTGGTGTACCTCCATCTTTTGATAATTGTTCACAGCCCTCTCCGTCAGGCATTGTTGCTTGATATGTTTGCTTGCTTTTCCTCGTTGCTATTTACACTTTTTCTAGACTTGAGAGCTCCTCTCGTAGGGCCCTGGACCGGAGGAGTGCGCGTAGTACTGATCCGCCTTGACAAAGTCCGCCGCCCGCTCTGCCATCATCACGATGGGGATGTTGATGTTGCCAGAGGGTACGGAGGGCATCACGGAGCCATCCACCACGCGAAGATTCTATTCCAAAACAAAATCATTACCTCCTTTTTCTAAATTTAAGAGCTCTGAAACTCACCTCTACCCCGTATACTTTGAACCTCGGGTCTACCACCGCGTAGTGGTCGTGGTAGGGCCCCATCTTGCAGGTACCCACGGGGTGGTGGTCGGTCGTCGCAAGGTGCCTGTGGGTGGGGGACAAAAACGATCATTTCATCATCGAGACCGTTGTAAAAGAAAGCTACAGTAGTTTGCTTTTCCTCAAAACTCTCGTTCTCTCCCTCCAAGCTTACTCTCCCTCGTTTACAAACGCCACACCTCTTTGATCCTGGCGTTCACAAAACTCGGCAACAGCCCCTCGTTCACAAAAAAGGTGTTTCCATTGTCAATTTGTCATGCGTGGTGTTTTTCAAGTCATTCGGTCGTAACTTTGTAAGGTAAGATGAAACTCACTTTACGAAGCACCTCCAGTACTCGTGCGACCAGAGCTGGTAGTGCGAGCAGGTGGGGAGCGGCGCAGACATGAAGCGGGCGCCGTATCGCTTGAAGGCGTACGTGCTGCCGATCTTGCGGGCGGCTTTTAGACCTGAGAAAAAAAATGTTTTTTCAGGATGTTTTGAAAAAGATGTAGGGATTTTTTTGTCACCTTCCACAAGCGCCTCGATATCCCTGTCGTCTGAGAGGTAGTTTGGCTGGATGATGGGGTGATCGTAGGGGTTGCTTGACCTGAAAGCAAGATTATGTATTTTCTTTATGTTTAAAAATTCACAATTCTTGATATTTTCTAAACCTGAGCTTGATGTACCCCCTGGAGAAGGGGCGCTGGAGGGACGGGTAGATGGTGAAGCCCTGCTTGAACATCACCGATCCGAAGTACTTGTTAAAGAGCTAGAAGAGGCAAGTGAAATAACATTTTTTTCACATTTCTTTAACATCTATTTCATGTTTCCCACCCCCTCTTTGATCCCCAGGTAGTATCTGTACGTGTTTCCCCCGTCGTATCCCGCGTGGTTTGAGACGAAGGTGAGCTGGAGGTCCGGCCAAGACTCGTTAGCGTAAGAAGACGGCAAAAAGGCCACGGCCTGGAAAGAGCAAAAAACAATGTATTTATCTTGGTGGAAAGAACTAGGAAGTAAAAAAAATCGACTCACCTCAACGCCTGCGGTGGCTGCCAAGGGTCCCTGCCTGTTCACCTTCCAGCCAAGGTAGGTCCTGCAGAAAAAATACCTTGATGTGACATTTAGGAACTTAGTAGTGACTTATTCTACCTCGGATCCAGGGTGTACCGCACTGGGTTGTATGCTACGTCGTCCCTGGTGAGCCAGGTGAGGCCGAAGGTGGCGATGTGGTCGGCCAGGTTGCGCCCAACGCCGGGCAAGTCAACGTGTTGGTGAATCTGAATGGATTTCGGACGTTACAACCAGTTTTTTATCTTGTTTCTTGTTGAACCTTGTGGTAGTGCAGCTCTGAGCTCGGTCCGATGCCTGAGAGCATGAGGAGCTTGGGAGACTCGACGGCGCCGGCGCAGATGATCACCTGGAAATTTTTGTCTGTATTGTTGGATACAATCCAATGTACGTATGTACGAAATGTATGTATGAAAAGATCTTTCAGGAGCAACTACCATAGAAGAGAAAGCCAAAGCAAAGAAAACAGGGACAATTAAAGTACCATCCCTACGCACCTCTTTCCTTGCGTGCACGTCTCTGACGACTCCCCTGTGGCTGACTGTGACTCCGATGGCGCGGTTGCTGCCGCCCCCGTGGCCGTACCCGCCGCCGTCAAGGAGGACCTTCACCACGTGGGCCTTCAGGGCAACGTGAAGGTTGTGGCGGCGGTGAAGGTAGGCGTTGGCTGGGGGGGACGCTGTATTTTAATTCGATACTTAAAGGGAAAGTTTTATACCGTACCTGGCGTCCACCTCATCCCCTTGTTGATAGTGTAAAGGTATGGCGCGAAGCCGGTCTGCCCCTCGCCGCTCGTAGCGTCTATCAGGTCGTATCCGAGCTCCTGGCCGGCCTGTTATGAAGGAAAAACAATTGTTTCATTGATTTGAACTGCAGTAAGTGTTGCTTTTCATTATTTACCTTTAGATAAGCTTTCCGCAGCTTGGTGGCATGTCGAGAGTCTGATATTACCATGGGGCCGTCGGTGCCGTGGTGGTATGCTGAAGTGACGAAAAATTCAAGAAAAGTTGCCGCCATCGGCATAAGCAAAGGTGGAAACAACGGCTTTGAGGACAGCAGCAGCAGCAACAACAGCAACAGTAGCAGTACTATCAACAGCAGCAACTCTTTCCACTCACTGTCGGCTGCCAGCACTTTGTTGGTCATCCTCTCCAGCTTCCTGAAGTATGGCAGACAGTCCTCGTACCCCCAGCCCTCGTTGCCCGCCTCCGCCCAAGAGTCGTAGTCAGACCTCTGCCCGCGCATGTAAAGCATCGTGTTGATGGAGGCGGTGCCGCCAAGGACGCGACCACGCCAGAAGGGGGCGCGCTTTTAAGGAGGCAAAAGAGAAATATACGTACGTTTGAATTCACATTTCTCTAAAGGGAATTTCGTAGGAGTTCGATGAAGACAATGTTTCTCTCTTCTTTTCTTATGTGCAGTTGTGATGCATTCAGCAAAGGAAGGAAGGGTCATTTGGATGCGTCTTATTCCCCCGTCCTTTCCTTCGTTTCTTTATAAAACGGCAGGTTGTACGGGCGTTGAATTCAGAAGTGGCCGCATATTAATCAAGGAGATGCCGACTGACGGACCAAAGAAAACACATTTCTGCTCTGTTCCAACGAATAAAAACTTCGGGCAAAGAGATTCCTTTCCCGCTTGAATTAATAACCGGCATCATATGGGAGATGGATTCTGTACCTGTTCCTCGAACCCGAGCAGCGCCCCGTGTTCGTTCGGCTCCGAGTAGTACTTGTAGTCGAGCGGCGACCCAGCCAGGAATATGTGGAACCAGGGTATGTGGACCTTCTGCGTCTGCGCCCCTCCCGCCTCCAGCAGCAGGACTTTCCAGCCGTGCTCCTCCGCCAAACGACCGGCCAAGGTCGAGCCCGCAGAGCCGGCGCCGACTGAAATTGAAAAGCGCTCAATTGTAAAAATTATTTTGTTGTTCCAATATGAAAGTATTCAAATAATATGTGCTAAGAGCCCAGCATTTCATTTCTTTCTTTTAATACGCTACGATCCAAGGAAGGAGTGTACTACAAATTAGCCTTCCGGTACACACGTCCCATAAACGAGATCTCGCCATCGGCTCCGGGCCCGAAATAAAACAATATTTTCCCGATACGATCACCTCCTCTATCCTAAGTTAGGACTAGACTGTGCTTGTTGCCATCATACACAGGAATGGGGGGTGGCTCCGCAAGAAAATAAAAGAGTCCTCAGAAACCGTAACTTCTGGATTTGGAAAGGAAATAATGGCCTAAAACGACTTTATACGAACTCGAATAATATAATATTTATTTCCGACAATTAAGGCTACGGTAAATCGAGAGGAATCAGTCCACCAGACCGTCTCGGTCTCCAACATGAAATAATTCTAAACGACCATTTTGAGACTTCTCCAATTGCTCCTCGTTATCTACAGGGCATGTCGACCGCACTCACCGCACCCCAAAAAATCTTTTCCAGACCAGATCTCCTCCGCCCAATACTTGTCATCAACAGGAGCGGTGGTGACTTTGCAGGAAAATAAAAGAGAATCCCCTCCCCACCGCGTAATTTCTCCACCGCGGGAGACAGATCCGTGCAAGGTCGCCCAACCAACTTAGTAGCATCTGGGGTGCGATGCCTCAAGGAGGCTTAGGGGCGGGAATTTATATCGCGGCTTTTCTGGCTCTTGACCCATTGTTCCGACGTTGAAATGGGTGGAGGAGGCGAAAGTTGGCGCATCGAATCGATGCTTGGATATGGGCCAAGTGCAGCTAGATTTAGTTTTTAGACGATGTGAAGAAAATATGTTTTCAGGGTTTCAGTCGTGTTTTACAAGGCATTTTTTACCGTATTTTTCTACACCTCTCGTAACCCCCACGTCACCTAAATTCCGAAGGGGCCTATTTAGCTTGCCAGCAAGTAGATACCCTTCGTAGCATATTTTCGAACCGTACGCACTCCTGGGAGGTGCTACTTGCACTTGTGTGTGGCCAGTTTCAAGTTACAATGCGTTTACCGCCGCCTCCGCCTCAAAGCAACGGCTCCCCCTTGCCCGACAAATAGAGGAAGTCCAAACCCCTGAGGCCGTTTTGCTACCATATATTGCGTACTTTAAATTAGGGATAGACGGATACCCTCGATCGCCTGTCTGTGGCTGGGAGCCAAAAATGGGGCCCCGCACGCTTTTTTTCGAGGTGTGCGTAGGGTGCACCTAAGTTCAAGGTTCGTCCGTAAATTAAAGAAGAAGAAAGAAGAAGGATGTGAACAGAAGACACGACGAATTAAAGGTATTTTAGTTTCCTAAGATGAAAAAAACTAGTGCACAATATACGCCCCTGATGTTATTCTTTCTATCTTTTTTGGGCACCGGTCAGTTGCGAGGTACGATAAGAGAGGCATTTGTTTCACTTCCTCCTCCTACGTCTTTGTGTGTGTGCCAGAATGTGTACGACAAGGCAGGGACAACCATACATGGGCGAATGAAATGCTCAAACCTTTTTCTAATAAAACAAATGTAACACCTCATACCACACATACATGCTGTTCAAAAATTCGACAGAATTTTTAAAGCCCTGGCCACATATGGGTTTGGTTACAATTTCCAAGCGGAGTCTGGCTCTCTCACTTTCCCTTCCTTCGCCGTCAAGGACGTTCGTTTATGTGCGCCATGAATGGAAGGCGGCGGACGGGCGGAGATAGTGGGCAGGAAAGTTTGGAACCCTGGTGATATGCCCGTCGGGATTTGACGATGTAACATTTTTTTCAGCTAAATTTGATCACGTAAGATATTGTATATGCATACCTAAATGTTGAATCATGATTCAAATTGGGCGAATCTTACATTATGGGGGACTGTGCACCCAAGAACGAAGCCTACGTCCCCTCCGCTCGATCTTCGGTCCTTCGTCGTCCCTCCCCCTCCGCCCATTTTTGTTCGCCGTGACCCATCCGGGAAGGAGCCAAAGGAAAAGAGGGAAAGATAGGAATTTGTTCTACTCGCAGGTAAAGAAAAGGGCGCCGGCTCACTCACCCCTTTCCCCCCTCAAAAAAGAAAACTTGAACGAGCCTCTTCGGCGAAAAAAAGGGAAATACACTGACGACGCCTTGCACATCCTCGAAAACAACGCTGGAGACGTATTGGCAATCAGCTTCGTTATCGGCGTGGGATTTCGCTGCCCGCAAACAGAGCGAGGAGAACGAGGTTGGAGGCGGCGTCAGACGCAAGGTCAGTCGCTCGGTCGGTCTCCGCCTTCAGACCCCCTTCCTCGCGGGGATATCGGACACTCGCTCACATACGGTTGTTCTTCCGGTCCGGAAGACCAGAATTGCGTACCGCCGCCGCCGCGCCGCCCCCGTACGCAAAAGAAGCGTCAGAGAAGCATTTCCCTTCGCCCCCTAGCGACCGACCGCCACCACCACACTTTTCCCACATGCCTCCTCCCTCCTCCTTATGAAAATACAACCGGTCCTCCTTCTACCCTTTGGATTCCCGTTTGGAGGAGGGAAAATGCACTAGGCATCATTGCCGTCCCACTGTCTGCGGTATTCGGGGGTGCGCGAAAACTTTAGGAGACGAAGGCACTTGAATTATATGGCTACCTGTGCTGCAAATAGCATCAGATTTTTTGGCCACATTGGTTTACTGCGAGCGTGATGGGTGGGTGGTTTCATTGCCTATGGGCAATATTTTTCACATAAAAATTACTACAGTATAAAGAAACTGTTCTAAGGCAGCCTCACAAACGATTGAAAGCAACAGGCGAGAGGATTCATCCTCGAATTGCGTGCAATTTTGTGCGCTATCTCGGCGCCCTTGAAACCCCCCCCAAAAAGGAGGATTATGAGGAGAAAAGGGCCCTTGAGGAAATTTAATTTCGCCAATTACTCATCTTGAGGACACCACGGCCATAAAAGAGCGGCGAAAATGAGAGGGAAAAAAGAAACGAATACAACAGTAAAAACACGCACGCATTTCTCCTCCAGGTTGCGCTCAAAGCTTAATTAGCTTCGTAAAACTGCAGTAAGCCCTTCGCTGCACTATGTGTATGGAGCTGTTGCATCGTTACCGTGACTTTTAAGAGAATGGAAGAAGAGATTTCGATCTCCGTAACTGTCAGAGCCGGAATAATTTACGAGCCGCCATTCAAGAATAAGAAGGGAAATCGAGTTCTTCCTGTCTTACCCACGATGAAGTCATAGCTGTCCTCGATGCCCTTCCTTCCGAGGCTCTCTGAGTCCGAGGTGAGGTTCATGTCGAACACGATCAGGGCGGAGAAGATGCCGGTCACGGTGCCGAAGGCCATGCGCTGGGGGCGGAAAATGGGGAAGCAACCATTCGTACCCAAGATTTCCAGCATAGTTTTCTGGATAAAATTTGAAAATTTCCTCCTCTCTCACCTGCATGCCATGCATCATGCTTCTTCCCAGAAACATCTTGGCAAATTGGATGGGAGGGGGGGCGGAATCCTTTGGCACTATCACTTTCTTGTTTTCCCTGCCTTGTCGACACTTCCCGTCAAAATCACACCCCTCTTCCGAATCCGATGATCAGAGTGTGACTGATGACTCCTCCTCCTTGCTTCACCGGCGGCACTTTTTCAACCCTTTTCTCCCGTTTCCTTTCGCCAAATCGGGGTCAGAGGCGCAACAACAACAACGCCGCATTGCACCGCACTCTCCTCTCTCGATCGCCGGTGGTAATCGTCATATCGCCAGACGGGCGAAGGACCACGATGGTGATTTACAACACTTCACTTGTTGCCCCCCCTCCCCCCTCTCCTCTTAGCGGGTGGGAGGAGGAGAATCATTACGGGAGGAAGGGAGAAAAGGGAGAAGGGGGGATCAATTCACGATTTCCTTTGTCGTACGGAATCTAACAAAAAAGTCCCGCTGTTGGGGGATTTATTTTTGGGCTGTAGCAGCGTCTGTCTTTTTTTATTTTTGGGTATTTGAGCGTCGTGTTCGTCTGGAGGGTTGGTTTGGGTTTGGCGCTCGATCCCCTTCCCCAGTGACGTCCGTTCGCAGACTGGATAAGGTCCCGCATTGAAAGCTCCCCCTCCCTCCTCCCCCTCTTTAGCGTCGGCGGCGGTCGAGACTTTGGCGGAAGGGGGAAGGGGGAGAATACCTGGAAATCCGAGGAAATACAAATAAGGGGGAAATGGGCGGAGTGTATGTCTCGTTCTTTTTTCACGGAGAATCTCCATATCCTTGATCTTCCCCATTTTGAACAGGGCATGGAAAGACCGCTACACAATACGTCACAATGTTCATGTTCCTTGGTGTATTGGTTTATTACTATTTATTTCAAGCACGTATATAAAGTAAAGCCGACCACAACTACATAATGCAACGAAAGAACATAACGGCAAAAAAGTACCCTGTATGCTTGTAAGGAACCCGCCCCAAGAGGATGCTCCTCCTTGAGCAGCCCTCTCTTTTTATGGGCGAGAGTGCACGCGCCCATTCCGGGCTCCTCCTCCTCCACCGCCGCCGCATGGATAGGGCAAAGGCACAAGGTCGGTCACGGAAGAAAAGGTTGTCTCTCTCGGCAAGAAAAGAAAATGCGGTGCTTCACTTCTTGTGTTTCTTGCGCCCTGGGCGCTTTTCGCTAGAGATCTCCTTGGGAGGGCTGAGAGATTCAACGCTTTTTAATTGAGAAAATGAATTGTTTCTTGCCCAGCAGCACACAAATTTTTTTGGTACCGCACGAAGGCTTTAGTTTAAACCATTGGCGAATCCCGCCCCATTCTGTGAGCAGAGGAGATATCAGATCAATCATTTCGCCTAAATTGCGGCAACTGTACGTACACCACGACGTACGAACCAGGGAGGGATTATGCAGATGTGGGCTTGCTGAATGCAGGGATGCGAATGCGATACGGATCGCCCTCCAACTCAAAGCAGCGAGACCCCTTTTCATTCACGCGCCTGAGCTCATTTCACACACTTGGAAAAAACTTCGCGTGAGCGTAATATTTCGACGCTATATCCGGGAAATGCTAGACTTGTGTGAGCGATTTTTCCACTTCCCAAGGCCAAGCAAAGTGGGAGGAAGTCTTTCAAGAAGATCCTAGGTGCGAAATTGCGAGAGGATGGTTTCGTAAATGACAATGCAGAGAGACACCACGACCTGATAGTTAACAGAAAAAACTTTCGAAAATCCGCTCTGTAAGGTATGAAAAGTGCATTTTTTCGAAACAGGTATGGAATATATCCGATCATCCGTCTACTCCCATACGCGGCCTGCGATTCCGGATTTCATCTGGAGAATTTTCGCTTTGATAATCCAAAATGTGGTGCTGTGCTCGACACTGTATTGCATCGGCTTTATAGAGAAAGGCATATCTTTTATTTGTAGCAAGTATTTCCACGCATTTTTCACATTGTTTTGTAGCAAACATATCATTGTTTTTACGTAATTTCTCTTATCACTTCTTGTTGTAGGTCCTCCTGGAAGCAAAAAAAAGGGGGGGAATTAATGAATATGGTTTTAGTTTTTTAAGCACTATCTCTTTATTCCACCTCGTTCCAAAGGATGACACATAGGAGGGAAGACCCTGACCTCCTCCCCCCTGTTGGTCTTCGGCCTCCTGCTCCTCCCTGGCGTGTCTGATCTGCTCCGCCACCGCCGCCGCCTGCTCAGGGAAGGGGATCTCGACCGGCTCGGGGAGATGGGGCGCGGATGGGTGGTAGCCGGTCTCGTCAGCGAACCAGTCCACCACGTACTCCTGGAAGGGAAAGGGTTTTTTTCTGAAACCGTAAATATAGCTGCAAAGGTTAGTAAAAAAGTTTCATTCAAAAAAATTAAAAGCTGAAGATGAAGCAACAACAGAAAGAGCAAGCAAAGGCAACAACGAGGTACAATAAAAAGCTGTTTTAGATAAACAAACAAACAAATTGGTGTCTGCAAAACTCCAGTGCCAAGTTTCAATGCCCTATCTTTGTCCTTTTTGACCTGCCCGTCCGGCCCGATGTACGAGTACGACCCCCTCATGACTACGAAGGGTGGCTCGTTCCCTATGGACCTGACTGATCCCTCAACCGACTGGCGGATCCCGTTGGAGGCCTCGAAGGAGTAGTTCCAGGGGCTCGTGGAGCCGGTAGGGGCGTTGTACTCGGAGCTGAGAAAAAGGAAATAAAATCATTTCGTCTATACAGTTGATTTTTTGTAGGAATAATATGTTGGGAGGAAATCACAAAAGGGGACCCCAGAAACCCTTCCTTTGCTCACAGTCGTACGACAAAAGATGGTCTTCCAGTAAGCAATAGTTCCTCACCTTATGATTGCCACTGCTGGCTGCGATGGCCCTCCTCCGCCTCCGCCTCCAATGGGCCCCGCCACAGGATTCCCGTAGTCAGTGGAGATGGGTCTGGAGGAGACGACGACGGGGGCGTTGATGGGGGCGGCGGGGATCGAAGAGATTGGAGGAGGAGGTGGTGGTGGATGGGAGTGGCTGTGAGAGGAGGAGGAGGAGTGGTCGGGGAAAGGGTAGGGGAAGGGAACAGAGTCGCTGAGGATGGGGGAGGCGCTGAGCAAAAGGAGGAGCAGGAGGACGGAGGGGGAAGGGATCTGAAATTGAAATAGTTATATAAAGGGGGGGAATACTTGATACACGGCAAAGGTGAAGCGGACCTGCGGTTTATTGGTCTCCATGTTTCCTGTTTTATGAGTTGGAATATTCTTCACTCGCTGTCAAAATTTGTTTTCTGCGGGTTGGCCTCCGCCGCCAGACTGACCCCTCATCGCAGGCGAAAGAGTCCTTTTCAACACCTTTCTCCCTCTTCTTTTCTCCGCAAAAAATATTTTAGCGTGAAAATGCGGGAGAGCGTGGGTTGCAATCCGTTCCGCCCTCTTCTCCTGCGTTTGCATATCCACAGTTTCGTACATACACAATCTGCTTCTTTCTGACCCGAGCGAGCGCCTATGTCCAAACCTGGAGACAACAGAAATGTGCAGAAAGAGAAGAGAAAAGAAATTCACGGTCGCCGCCGCCTCGATTCGAAATAATTAGTTGCTGGAAGAAGAAGAAGAAGTAATCTCCCAAGATCATCTCTCGTGTGTCGAGCAAAGTCGGTGGCGACACCACATTAGTACATACCGGTAGTACAACTGTAGAGAAAGGGGATCTTTAGAAACACCCTCTTCCCCCCGTCCGCTATGCGTGCAATGTGCAAAATGGACTTCGGAAGTCGTTAGCGAGAAGCAAGATTTTTTTAATAAAAAATGTACAACCGTGTCATCATCTCTCGGGAATTTCGAGTTTTTCTCCTGTTTCCGCTTAATTCTTCCAGAGAGAAACCCTTGGCCTCCGTTTCCTACGAGGCCGCAAGAGGGTATGGATCGAGGGTGCAAAGTCCCTTTTCGCTCTTCTTTTATTAGCCCGATCGCTCGCCCTATAATTCCCGGTAAAACGTCATCGTCTCCCTCAGCGTTTACGAAATATCTCTTTACTTCCGATTCTCGGAGCGGCTGATCATAGGAGATTCTCGATCCCCTCATATTGTTTTGCCTGCATATCTCCCCAGAAAAAAGGTACAAACTCTATGTGCATACTCGGAAGGGCTCCCCCTCCCTCTTCCCCAGAACGCAGAGGGACCTGAAAACGTGCGCTTATATATAAGACATTCCTCCAGTTTAACTGCCGCATTCGATTCCCGAATAAAAAGAGGAAAAAATTGTCTTCAAATATGGGCCCGAAGGTGGTGGTGACGGGCGGCAGCGGGTACGTCGGCGGCAGGGTAGCCTCTGCGCTGGCCGAGAGGGGATTCCAAGTGGTCGCTTTCGACGTGGCCGAGCCACCATCAGAGGGAGATTCAGGGGTCGATTTCGTCCGCGGGGACATCTTGGACCTGCCCGCTTTGAGGCGGGCCTTCGAGGGAGCGGAGGCGGTGGTGCACACGGCGGGGTACGGCCTCAGCGGGGCGGACAACCTGGCAGCACACTCAGACGTGACGAGGTAAAAACAAAGGTCCATTGTCCAATCTCTTGCCCTTCAAAAGTGCAACTACGTATGGTATAGAATACGCGAAACAGCCTTGCGAGCAAATAATCTTTTTTTTGAACAGGCAAGATCAATATCATTTTCGCCATTTTCGTTTGAGCAACTTTTTGCGACTTGTGTGCAAGACTTCTGCTTTAATACGAATTGCCCTTTCTTCCAGGAGCATAAACGTGGATGGCACCCGTAACGTTGTCGAGGCCTGCTCCTCCACCGACAGCGTCCGCGCCCTCGTCTTCACCAGCACGGTCAACATAAGATTCACCGGGGAGGAGCTATTAGATGCATCAGAAGAAGATCATGAAGAAGAGGAGGAGGATCTCACTTACTTGGACGAGTACTCCAGGACGAAGCACGAAGCGGAGAGGATCGTCCTAAGCGCAAACGGAGAAAATCTCAAGACTTGCTCACTCAGGTATGCAGAATAATGGGCAATCAATTTGTTAAATAGCAGAAGAGCAAGATATTTTTTAACAGACTCGGCGGCGTTTACGGCCCAGGTGAGCGATCTATGTTCCCCCGCTCCATCCGCTTCATGCGCTCCGGACTCATGGACGTCGCCTACTGCGTCCCTGATCACCTCAGGATTGACTTCCTCCACATCGACAACGCCGTCCAGGCGCACCTGAGGGCGCTGGATAAGATGCTGGAAGAGCGCCCGGATGAAAGGGTCTCCGGACAGGTGTTTTACATCACTGACGGCCGCCCTCAGAGCCTCTCCTCCTTCCTGTCTCCTTTGCACCGCTCCCTGCGCGGCGGACGACCCATTTCGCCTCTGATACGAATCCCGCCCGCGGCCACAGTCGCCTTCGCAAAGGCGTACCAGGCCTCAAGCGGGATCTTATCCCGAATAAGGAGAAGGGGAAGGGACAGGGCGCCGCCGACGATGCCGTTCTGGGGGCTCACGCCCATGGAGGCGTACAAAGTGAGTAAAAAGGTTGTTGTTTTAAAAAAATTTGGTGTTGGTGCTAATATATACTCACAGTTGTTTTTAGGAAAGTTTTTTGTTGCTGTCGTGCTGTTTAAAAAAATATAACATTGTCGTATAGCTGGGGTAGTCTCTTGGGGCTTCTGTAGTGTAGCAGTAGCACCCATTTCTTTTGCACTTATACTGTAATGTTATTTTTATTTGTTTTCAGATCACCGTCTCCCACCACTTTTCCATCGCCAAGGCCCGCCGCGATCTCGGCTACGACCCCTCCCTTGCTCCAGAAGAGGAGGTCTGGCGGGAGATACTGGACTCGTACGGCCTCGAGTGGAGGCCGCCTAGGGAAGAAGAAGAGAGGAGGCCGTCGAGGTCAGGCAGGAATTCCGCACTAACCAGGATCTCGTCATGGATAGTCTTCTTCTTCGTCTTCGCGGTGGCATTGAAGCAAAGCGACAAGCATTCGGAAACAGGGTGATTTTTATGGCAACAACTTTCTTGTATTTTCGAGAGATTTTCGACGAACGACTCAATGATACGAATAAAAAAATAGTAGTTTTAAATATAGACACGATTAAATTTCTGATATGGTGAGCGGTGCGTGGTATATAGTGTACGTAGTAGGACTCTTTAAGTCGTATATACCTTCGCAGTAGTAATAGGACGGAGACTTATTTTGGACGCAATAGCAAACGAATTTTTGGAAACTTTTGCGAGACTTTTTTCCAAACTTTTTTTTGCAGCTTCTACTGGTAGCACTAGAAAGACCGGGGGACTGAATTTTGCAAAGGTTCCTTCTTCGTTTCCTTCGACATATTTTTTTGCATCGATTCTTCCCTCCAAAAACTGCACTCGTTTTTTGAGTATTTGAGTACACTGCGACTTCTTTAATGCCTCCTGCTACTGATCCCAAAGAGAAGAAATATCTATCTAAAATCTTATAGATATTTTTTGCTGCCTGTGTGGGAATCAGTGCCTGGTGCTGTGGGCGAACCCGTGACTCCTCCCGTTTACGTCTAGCTTCAGGTAGGCCGATGAGGAGCCGCCGCCGCCGTCTTTGCGGAGGCGCCGGCTGGAGTAGGAAGAGTCGGGTTGCCTGGGAAATGGAATATTTCAAATATCAATAAAGGGTAATTTAAAATACTGTACAAAAATAAAAATGTTGTCACTACCTGGCAACGACCACTGTGTTTCTCTTTGATGATGGCGAAGACTGGTAATAGAGGGGTTCGTCGAAAGTGAGGTCTCCGCCGCCGGCAGCCGGCTGCTGCTGCTGCTGCTGCTGCTGCTGCTGCTGCTGCGGTGGCTCCTGGTAGTAGATGTAGTATAGCTCATCTTCTCCATCTTCTCCCTCTTGTCCCTGTACATAGACCGATCCGCTCTGGTTGTCTTCCGCCAGTTGCGCCACATCGTTGGTTGACTGGTACTGTCCTGGAGGGGGCGCGGGGGGGCCGTCGTAGCCGGAGGAGGAGGGAGCGGCGCTGGAGTAGCCGGGGTCTGGAAGGGAGTGGTTTATTTTTCAGAGCATTTATAGGGAAGCAGAGAAAAAGAGAAACGTAACAAATATGAATTAACAACAGAAGTACACACGCAAGAAGCAAGGAAAAATCAACCATTGCAAAAATAGGAATGCTTTGCATTGAAAGAAAGATTCCTTTTGAAAAAAAAATCTTGTATGACGAACAGAGAGCAAAGAAAATTGACTAACCTGGGGCTTCGTAGGACTCTTCGACCTCTGCCGCCAAGTTCTGGAGGTTGTAAGCGGGAGGGGAGGAGTAACCCGAGTCGAATAGGGGCTCCTCTATGGGGGCGGGGGCGGACTGAGGGACGGCGTCGTAGGTGGGGAGGGAATCGCCTGACGAAGAGGGAGGGGAGGAGACGACAGAGTAGGAGGATGAGGAGGCCGACTGCTGCGGGGAGGAGTAAGAGGACTGAGGGGAAGACTGTGGTGATCCGTAGGAGTCCTGGGCTGGGGCAGGAGCTGGGGCGGAATAAGATTGTGAGGAGGACTGTGGGGAGCCATATGACTTCTGGGCTGGTGCTGGAGCCGGGGCCGAATAAGAGGACTGTGGCGAAGATTGTGGAGACCCATAGGAATCTTGAGCTGTTGCAGGCGCAGATGCAGAGTAGGAAGACTGCGGTGAAGACTGCGGAGAACCGTAGGAGTCCTGGGCTGGTGCTGATGCTGATGCTGGGGCAGAATAAGAGGATTGAGGTGAAGACTGGGGTGAGCCATAAGAGTCCTGGGCTGGTGCTGGAGCAGGAGCTGAGTATGATGATTGAGGAGAAGACTGCGGAGATCCATAGGAATCCTGGGCAGGAGCAGGAGCTGGTGCGGAATACGATGACTGGGGCGTACTCTGGGGAGAGCCATATGAGTCCTGGGAGCTGGAGGAAGCTGCTGAGTAGGAGGGCAGTGGTGCGGGAGCTGGAGCTGGAGCTGGAGCGGAGTAAGAAGACTGAGGTGATGACTGGGGAGATCCGTATGAATCCTGAGATGGCGCTGAAGCAGGAGCTGAGTAGGAGGAGGAAGTCGACTGTGGTGCTGACTGTGGAGAGCTGTAGGAGTCTTGCGAGGGAGCTGGTGCTGGGGAAGAGTAGGACGACTGCGGAGTGGCCTGAGGTGATCCATACGAGTCCTGGGAAGGGGAAGGTGCTGGTGCAGAGTAGGAAGACTGTGATGAGGAGCCTGAGGACGCCGAGTAGGAAGACTGGGGAGCTGCCTGGGGTGACCCGTAGGAGTCTTGGGATGGTGCCGGCGCTGGAGCAGAGTAAGATGAAGAAGAAGACTGTGGCGATGACTGCGGGGAACCATACGAATCTTGCGAGGGTGCGGAAGGGGCAGAATAGGAAGAGGATGAGGTTGACGGGGCGGACTGAGGAGATCCGTAGGAGTCCTGTGCAGGAGCAGGAGCTGAGTACGAAGACGAGGAGGAAGACGGTGAAGAGTATGATGACTGTGGTGCCGCCTGCGGCGATCCGTAAGAGTCTTGCGAGGGAGCAGGAGCCGAATAGGAAGGCTGCGGCGCCGGTGCCGAAGAGTAAGATGACTGTGGAGCTGCCTGTGGGGAACCGTAAGAATCTTGGGCAGGAGCTGGAGCGGAATAAGAGGACGAAGATGACGAAGATGACGCCCCGTAGGAAGGCAAAGAGGGGGCTGAGGAGCTGCCGTAGGATGAGGACACGGGGGAAGCCTGAGGCGAGCCGTATGAATCTTGCGACGAGGAAGAGGAGGGTGCTGAGTAGGAAGAAGAAGATGACGAGGGGACGGAATAGGATGAAGTCAGCGGGGCCGCGGTGATCGGCTCTGGCCCGTTGAAGGAGGAGACAGAGTAAGATGAGGAGGGCGAGACCGGGCTGGACTTGTAGACGTCTTCCACGGTGACGATGTCTGGCCCTCCGCCGTAGCTGGGCTGAGGGGGAGCGCCGTAAGAGGATGAGGAAGAAGAGGACTCGATGGGCCTCCATCCTCCATAGTCCAGCTTGACATTCTGCTGAGGGTCAACCTTGTAGGAGGGGGCGCTGTCTTGGGGGGAGAAGTGGGGGGCGGGAGCGGAGGGAGCCTGCATGGAAAGAGATCCACCAATTAGACAAATTCCTATCAAACAAAACAATTCAAAAAAGAATTCTTTTGATGATTTCCATACCTGATAGGAGGGTCCGCTAGAGATGATCACTGGCTTCGAGGGCGCGCCGTAAGACTCCTGGTGCTTGGGTGGAGGAGGGACGCGGTACGAGGGCTTCTTCGGGGGACCGTAGGAAGGCTTCTTTGGAGGCCCGTATGAGGGTTTCTTCGGTGGGCCATAGGAAGGCTTTTTTGGTGGGCCGTAAGACGGCTTTTTGGGCGGGCCGTAGGATGGTTTTTTGGGTGGAGGCCCATAGGATGGTTTTGGAGGCCCGTAGGAAGGCTTCTTGGGGGGACCGTACGATGGTTTTGGTGGACCGTATGACGGCTTCGGAGGCCCGTAGGACGGTTTCTTAGGAGGTCCATACGAGGGTTTTGGCGGGCCGTAGGAGGAGGGCTTCTTGGGAGGGCCATAGTGTGAGGATGAAGGCCGCTTGTTCCTGCTCCGGCCGAAGAAGAAACCGCTGCTGGAGCCTGCCAGGAGGGCAAGGAGGAACAGGGAGACCTGGAGATATAAAAAAAATTGTTTAACAAGGCTTTAGATTTCCTCATTTCCATTTTCGTTACGCAATCTTCAGACATTGAGATGTTTCTCTGGACATTTGGCCGCGTGCGGCAATGGACAAGGGGAAGAAGGGCAAGAATGCGGCTTTGACAAAAACCTGTCTTATTCTTCTCTTTTGCCGTGACCGCGTTCGCAATCCTACTTTCACCTCCTCCCCTGTTTTTCTCTCCCTTCGCGCCAAACCTGGCAGAAGTCATGTGTGTACGTGTGTGTGTGTGTGTGCTGACCAGGGGCTGACCCGACCTACCTAGCCCCCAACCCTTATTCTTCCTGGTATACCCGTCGGGTTGGGTTGTGGGGTGGGGCGAGAGGGGAGGAAAGAGTTTTAAGGCGATGGACAATCTGCGCGTAAATCATCCTTTTCTTTTCTTTCTACTACAAGCAGACATTTTTAAACGAAACTCTCCTTCCTCGGCAAATAGCCTCTTCCTCTCCTTTTTTATCACCGGGGAGGTTTTTTTGCTCCCTCCCCCTCCCAGGAAATTGGCTGCCCATTGGTACGGGCGAATGGGCATAGGGAGGGGTCTGCTTGCAGGGTTTGGAATGCGAGCAAAAAACGGAAAGAGGACCTGACTCCTCTCGAAGAAAGTTCTGTTTGGCCAGGGGGAGAGAGAAAGAAAAGGGGGGGGGGAGAGAAGGAACCCTTTTTTGCCTGTTTTACCTGGGTCAAGCCTTCCCCCCCCCCCTCCGTCCTATGCAGTCAAGCGGCCACTTTTTAAAAGCCAAACTTGACTCTCCTCCTCCCTCAAACCCTCTTCCTCCTTCCTCCTCCTCGTCTTCCGAATGCTAATTTCCCCCTGCAGGCCGCTCATGTACTACGTACTACGGTACATGTAGTACAAACATAGTAAAAAAGTGGCTGGTCGGTCGGAAGGGAAATAAAGGAAATGATGGGAAGGAAAGAAAAACCCCTCCCATCTCGTAATATTGTTATTATCCTGCCCGGAACTTTTCTCTTATTTTTTTATACGCAAGAGGGGAAAGAAAGAAACTCCAAGAGTCATATCATTCCTATCTTAGCAGCAGCTGGCCGTTCGAGAAATCGCCCCGGGACATCTTCAGCCGCCGACCAAAAAAACCGAAAACCGAATAAGAGAAGAAAACCCTTTCCCGTATTTTCTTTCCCCCTCCTCCGAGTGTAAAAGATAAGGAAATTTTAGTGCCCCTATATCCTCTCCTCCTCCTCCCCTTTTCCTTACGGTCGGATTACGCCAAAGAATCCTCCCCCTCTCGGCTTTTTGGTTTTCGGAGGGATTTCGGAATCGCCCACGATTTGGGAAAACAGGGCCCCGACTTTTGTCTGAGCTCGGAACAGTTGTCGGATTTCATGCCGCGCGGGTCACAAAAGCCTTTGCTCACCGGGCGTGAAGAAGGAACTTTTGAAGTTGGAAGTTTTTTTGTCTAATCGCACACTTTTGACGCCTTTGGAGACTTTGGAAATGCCTTTTTCACTTAACGGATCAATTTCTTCTTCAGAGAATGTTGTTGCGAAAGTGGTTAATTCCTATCCAACAAAAGCCAGCATGCAGTGCATCTTCAGAAACAGGTTCTCAAAAAATAGTATAGAAATTGTTTGCCAATTGTTTCCTGTTTCTTTTTAATCTCTTGACGAAATCAATTCCTTTTCCAGTACCTTCCTTCAAAGGGGGAGAGGGTAAAAGTATCCTTTTCCGCTTCTTCCGAAAAAAAAGCGCCGCTATTTATCACCCAAGACTTCAGAATAGAGGGGAAGAGAAACCTCCTCTTATCGTTTCTTGTTACTTTTTTTTGTTTTTTCATCCATCCCTCTTCTGTTTGGGAAAGCCAGCGGAGGAGGAAAAAAGAATGTTTTCCCCTTTATAGCGCACATTTCTGGCGTTCGAATCACCGTAAAACCCTCTACCCCATTCATTCGATTTTTGGAGGTCGAAATGGCAACGATTCCTTCTCCTCCTCCCGAGAAAGAAAAACCTCGTTTATTTGGCCATTGTTTCAGCTTCTTTTGAGGCCAAATTTTGGACTTTTGACCTCGCCATATCTCACACACCGCAAACAATCCACGGAAAGAAGAAAGGAAGACCACCAACCTACATTGGCCTCCGGCCAAGCAATGATATGGGGGTACTATATATATCGAAAATCGTTACTGACCAATAAAATTGCCCGAAGTAAAAAAATTCGCACAGTTTCAGCCGCGTCCTTCAAACCCATCCCCCCCTGTTCGCTCTGCGCCTACCGATTCCAAACATTCCGTTTCACAAACGGAATTCGCCCCCCATCCCCATCCCCATGCCCCATTCCGCAGTCACATTAGGGCGAAGAAAAAGTGGGGGGGGAAGAGGAAGGCACAATGTCTCTTGCACAACTTGCATTCCCCGGCAATTTCTCCTCCTGTCATGTCGGGTCCAGTAATCATATATTCCCATAGGGTTCTCCCATATACTACGGTGGGTATTTTTCTTGACCCTGGCTCTGCGGTGGGCCCGCCCGGCCCTCGCATTGCATCCAGCAGACTCTATCTGAGGCGCTAGGAATTCTTTTGTTTCGCGAGAGCGACTTTCTCCGGCCTACCATGCAGCGGGGGTCAAAAAACAATTCAGCCAGCCGCAAAAAAGAGAACATAGTCCAGCTAGGCGAAAATTTCATTTATATCCTTCTTCCTTAGTCTGAATTTCTTTTGTGATGGTTGAGGGAGAGAGAGAAGGGTGTTGCTAACCTCGTCATCCCGTGAAGAAAAGGAGGAATTCAATTAATCACTTAAAGAGAGGGGAAATAAGGGGAGGGAGGAGGGAGGATGAGGTTAGCCGCTTCCGTCGGAACTCAGAGAACAAAGAAAAAGTAGAGGAGGAGGAGGAGGGGAGGGAGTGAAAATTAAGACCCATGTTGCTCCTCCTGCTACGTGAATTTACGGCGGCCGGAAGCGACGCGAGGTAATACATGCTCGCGACCTTCAACTGCGCCAATTTCCCAGAAAAAAATATACCGAGTTATGCCAAGAAAAAAGGATGGGCTGCCGCTGCTACTGTATGAGGAAGTGGAGGAAAGAAAAGTGTAATAACAAGGGTTCGCAAGGAAGAAGAAGGAAGAAGAAGCATGCGACAAGGATCTTTCCTCTCTTTTCTCGGGGCAGCGCGGGAAACTTCCGGGGAAAAGAATGGGTGGGTAGCGCCTGGAAATGCCACGGAGGAGGAAGAAGCCGTGTGAGCTGCATGCGAATGTTTGCATGCCTTGAACAAGCGAGGGAGGGAGGGAGCCCTTTTTGAGATTGGAAGATAATAGACTCATTCGACAGACTACCTCTTACTCGACCCCAGCAGCATTCCGCCGCCGCCCAGAGGTCAAAGATGCGAGAGGAGGGAAAAAAGGGAAATGATTTGCCTTTCGTGCTCTTTTGATGCCGACGCCGCTGCCACGATAACATCGTCATCATCGCCTTCCAGTCCAAAAGAACCCAAACCATGAGGCCTCCTCTCTTAATCCCTTTTTGCCCTCCTTGCCAACCACATACTTTTCTTTTCCTCCACCTCTTTGCGACTCATTGCAACCTTGATGCCCATTGTGCCTTACTTATGGCAGCCGCCCACTTCTTTTTTGTTCGGGCGGGACGACGATGGGGGTCCTGGAATGAACAGGATTCCTCTTCCCGTTATTGCTTTCGCCTTGGGTGAGATTTGACCTCGTAGAGAACATGTTTCCGGCGTTCTTGCTTTGTTGGGTTTTCTTCGAGTTAAAAATATAACACATGTACGTAGGAGATGATGAAGGGAGGAGACTTCTCAATCCACTATTGTAGCCTTATCAAGCGAAAGAAAATAGACGGAAAGAGAATAACAAGATCCATGCATCCACCCCCTCTTTTTCCTCCGTTATTCATATTCGAAAGAATAAAAAGGAATCCTTCTCCTCCTCTTTCTTGTAGTGGGTAACCATTTTCCCGCCCCCCTTTCAGTTTCTTTTTTGCGCTTCCTCTTCTCTTGCCTCCGCCCTCCTTAAACATGTTTAGCGCAAGAGAGAAGAAGGAAGAAGACTTGAAGGGTAACCGGGGTAGCAAAAAGGGGAGGGAAGGAGAACCGTCTTGAAGTCAGCTCTGACATGTCATTTAATAATGGAAAAGGAAGAGGAGGAAGATACGCGAGGTGAATCTATTTCGGGAAAGTTTCAGCGGCTACAGAGATCAATCTTTTCTCTTTTTTACCCTGTGTTTGCACAAATGTGTGCCGAAAAGAGACTACGAATGCCTCGTGACCTGAATGTGAAGGCCCCCAAAAAGAGGCTCGATTTCCGCCAGGCCACTCGATCGTAGAAGGAGAAAAATTGGATGCTCCTCCTCCTCCTTTTTCCGTTTTGGAGGCTCCCCTAACGTGACTGGGTTTTTGCCCTCTTCAACTTATCCTTTTTTTCCTGACCCCGACCTTTTCATGTGGATGGCTAGCGTGGGCAGCGG
>JAAUYJ010044634.1_pt1 | contig 21774 bp, 26 predicted proteins | sample 7278031 | NCBI WGS metagenome assembly JAAUYJ01 (sample SAMN14350222, study PRJNA611818) | marine sediment metagenome | isolation source: surface marine sediment (1.8m) | place: French Polynesia: Moorea | collected 2018-08 | reverse complement strand
CTCTGGGCGAACTCTGCTCAGTTGATTAACGGTTACAACCCCTACGGTGTCAATAATCTCTCTGTCTGGGCTTGGATGTTCTTATTTGGACACTTAGTTTGGGCAACTGGGTTTATGTTCCTCATCTCTTGGCGTGGATATTGGCAAGAGTTGATTGAAACCATCGTTTGGGCCCATGAACGCACGCCTTTAGCGAACTTAGTTCGTTGGAAAGATAAGCCTGTTGCTCTTTCTATCGTTCAAGCTCGTGTGGTTGGTTTAGCTCACTTTACGGTGGGTTATATCCTGACGTATGCGGCGTTCCTCATTGCTTCTACCGCCGGTAAGTTTGGTTAACAGATTAACTGGATAATTAGCGTGAGATAACTAAAAAAAAGCCCCTGCCTTTTGGTGGGGGCTTTTTAATTGAATATGAAGTTAAAAGTTGAGTCAATATTAATGATAAAAGAAAAGAAGATGATCTAAATAGAGTTGGTAATTTTTATATCGATATCGATCAAAAAAAATGGATTTATTCAGGTGAATCTGATAGATACGATAAAGATAAAAAAACAAAGTTAAAATGGCGTGAATTAATTGCCATTAAATTTGATAAAAATCGTTCTAGAGAAATTTTAACAGAAGATGAAAAAAATCAGACTCAATATGTAAAACATCAAGACTTTCCATCTCTTAAGTATGAGAAAGATTTTAATTCAAGATTAGTAATGTCTAGATATCTTCGTCCTGACTTGGTTTTAAAATCAAAGCAGAGTAACGGAAATATTGAATTAGAGATAATTGATTATAAAGATGTTCCTATTGATGTATATGTTAATCCTTCCTCAGCTAAAGATTATGAAAAACTTAAAACAGATATATATAATTAAGCAGTTATCTTATGAATTTTCTCTTCAACAAACACATAAAATTTCACAAAATAAGTTTTTTATTCCTTATTATTATCAAACACCATCTCCTAATTGTTTGGGAGAAGTTGGAAAAATTTTGCCTAATGGAATTGTGATTTTTAAAGCAAACTTTTTCTATATCCAACATCAATATCTTCAGGAGAATCTATGAACAACATTGGTATTAACTACGAAAGTGACCATTTTATTAGTGATTATCTTCCTTTAATTTCTTTTAGCACAGAAAAACAGAAAAATATCGCAGAATTTTACATTTTAACTAAAGCTAAGATTTTTTTCGACAAGATAATTGGTATTGATATAGATGTAGAAAAATCTCAAATAAAATATACAAAATTAATTACAGAACAAGACTTTAGTTCCATAAAAATTAATTATTTTTATGATAATATTTTATTTGATTTAGGAAAACGTGATTCAAATAATAAATTAGATTTTAATCCTAAATGGGGAGTTACCTTTGACGAAAAATGCGCACCTATTCTGATGAATTATTTATCTCCTAACTATAAGGTACGGCAAAACTCTTATCTTAAGTATAAGGTTTTAAATTACTCACATTTAAACTATAAAATACCTTATTCTAGATATGGAACAATTGACATGAATGGAACTCCTATTTTTTATTATATTTACTTTACCTTACAAGAAATATTGGATGAAGTGAAAAAAGTCAATGTGACAAAATATTGATAAAAGTTCCCACCTATAAACGCAAATTTCATCACACTTTAACAAACAAAGACTAACAATAAAACTTGAATACCAAGAAATCAGGTGAACATTTTTTCACCTGAAAAAGTGGGAAGCCTGACACTTTAAACAAGTTAAGCTTCTGAAATTTTAGACATCAATAATCACTTTTCCTTGAGGATAAGCAATACAAGCTAGAATATAACCTTCTTCTTGATCATTAGGATCTAAACCATCAGGATCACCATCATAACGAATCTCTCCCTCTAATTTCTTAACTTTGCAACTCCCACATCCCCCACTTCGACAACTACAGTCTATATCGATCATTTCCTGTTCAGCTAAGTCTAATAAAGACATTTGTTCATCACACAAAACCTCTTTTCCTGACTTCGCAAAAACCACAGAATAAGACGTATTGTCATTCTCAGATGTAACAGATTTTGGTGTAATAGAATAAGCATTGTTGGTGATATGCTTATCGGTTTTGACAACAGGTAAATTATCATTTTTCTTTCTAGAAGATGATTGTTTTTTCTTAGAACTTCCAAAACTTTCTTGGTAATAGTTTTCCATCGAGAATCCTAAACTATTTACCAAGTTCTTGACTCCTTTCATAAAGCCATCAGGACCACACACATAGATGACTCTATCTTTGAAATCAGGACAAATAGCGGGCAATAAAACCTCATTTAAACGCCCTGTAAATCCCCACCAAGGTTCACTTACCGCATTTCTAGTAATGTTTAATGCTAGATGAAAATTACTATAATTAGCTGCCATTGATTCTAACTCTTTGCGATAAATAATATCCCTAGGGGTTCTTGCACTATGTAAGAAAACAATATCCCGATTCGCTACTGTATCCAATGCCCAACGAGACATGGACATCATGGGTGTAATGCCACTTCCTGCCGAAATAAATAACAGTTTAGACGCATTATTATCTACACAAGTAAACTTACCTGATGGACCAGTTAAAGTAATTTCATCTCCTACTTTAAGATGGTCATGTAACCAATTAGATACTAACCCAGGTGGAGCGTCAGGAATATCTATTGGAGCCGGTACTCTTTTGACGGTAATTTCCAGAGTATGAGGGCGAGAAGGTGTGGAAGAAATAGAATAAGCTCTTTTTATTATCTTATCATTAATATTAAGTTTTAGGGTAACAAATTGTCCTGGTTTATAATTAAATAAGGTGGGAGAATTCGCAACAAAGCGGAAGGTTTTGACATCGCTAGTATCTTGAATAATATTGAGGCAGCGCACTGTTAACTCACCTTTTGCCCACCATTTTATACCGTTCAACATAGGATGGTTAACAGTAGTAAAAGAAGTTTGATTTTCTACAGTGTTAGAAGTATTAGAGGTCGGTTCTTTTGCTTTTTTTACTTCAGGTAATAAAGAAGCAGTAGATGGGGACACAGAGACTGATTGAGAATGATTGACAGTGCTTATAGGCTTAGGAATGCTAGGAGAGGGCTGTTCATTAGACTCTATTTTTTTATCTTGAGAACGGCGATTTCTTCGGGCTAAAGTTTTTATATTTTGTAAGGTTCGCTTATGAGAAGATTGAGAACTTGAATTATTATTTTTCTTTTTTTTGCTAAATTTAGATTTTCTTTTAATAGGTAATCCATCAATAATTAACACAAATTCTCCGATGCGAATAATATCATCAGTTTCTAAGGGATAAGATTGCTTATTTTTGATCGGTTCATCATTATATTGAGTTGTCCCTTGCTCTGTTAAATCCTGAAAATAATATTTTCCTTTTTCGGTAAATAATTTAGCGTGGATTTCTTGAACCTTAATGCTTGGAAGCATCAACCCACAACTGGGAGAATTACCAATTAAACAGCCATCATCTTTAAGGCGATGATCGCTTAATTCTAGTTCCTGATGTTCTAGGGGATGTTGGGGATTAAATAGCTTAATTTTTAGCATAGGATTAACTAAAATGAAGAAGGTGCGAGGGACTTGAACCTTATAACTTGAGAGTACCCACAAGGACAGCTAAAGTTAACACTTCCCAAATCTTTTTTAAAATCTGTTATAATTCGTTGAAATATTAAGGCTTGCTGGGTGTTTTCTTTTCCTCAAAAAGCCAGGCTTTTTTTGTTATTAATTACAATAATGCTTTTATGTTGTTTAATTCCCTCGATTTTGCTATTTTTTTACCCATAGTATTTTGTTTATATTGGTTATTAAAAAATCAAGGCTTAAGAATCCAAAATTTTCTAATTGTTGGAGCTAGTTATATTTTTTATGGAACCTGGGATTATCGTTTCTTAGGATTGATTATTTTTAGTACATTGACGGATTATGTAATTGGTTTGGGGTTAGAAAAATATCACAATAACAAACTCAAAAGCAAATTATTACTTTTCACAAGTATTTTAGTTAATTTGGGGATTTTAGGCTTTTTTAAATACTACAATTTTTTTCTAGAAAATATAAACCACATTTTCTATTTTCTAGGACAAGAAATAAATATAAGCTCCCTCAATATTGTTCTTCCTGTAGGTATTAGTTTTTATACATTCCAAACCTTAAGTTATTCGATAGATGTCTATCAAAGAAAAATAAAACCAACCAAAGATTTCATTGCTTTTGCAGCTTTTGTAAGTTTTTTCCCTCAATTGGTTGCTGGCCCTATTGAGCGTGCGGTTCATCTTTTGCCTCAATTTCATCAAGAAAGAAAGTTTAACTATAATGAGTCGGCTGATGGTTTAAGACAAATGCTTTGGGGGTTGTTTAAAAAGATAGTAATTGCTGATAATTGTGCTGTCTATGCTAATAATATTTTTAATAATTCTTCGGATCATTCTGGTAGCACTTTACTTTTGGGTGCATTTTTCTTTACTTTTCAAATTTATGGAGACTTTTCTGGATATTCTGATATAGCAATCGGAGTTGCTAGACTATTTGGGTTTGACTTGATGCAAAATTTTGCTTTTCCTTATTTTTCAAGAGATATGGCAGAATTTTGGAGACGCTGGCATATTTCTTTATCGACTTGGTTTCGAGACTATCTTTATATTCCCTTGGGAGGAAGTCGTGGGGGGATAGGTATGAAAATAAGAAATACATTTATAATCTTTTTAGTTAGTGGTTTCTGGCATGGTGCTAACTGGACTTTTATCGTTTGGGGAGCTATTAATGCTATTTATTTTCTTCCTCTATTACTATTGAGAAAAAATCGTTATAATATTAAAATTGTTGCTCAAGGTAAACACTTTCCATCCTACCAAGAAGCTTTATCTATGGCAATTAAATTTTCCTTAACCATGTTTGCCTGGATATTTTTTCGAGCAGAAAATTTAGGACACGCCCTGAGTTATATTCAGGGTATATTTCACCCTTCTCTTCTGAGTATACCCGATTTGCCACAACGAAAAAATATTGTTTTTTTATTACTATTAATTATCTATTTTGTATTTATTGAATGGTTAGGAAGAGAAAAAAAATATGCCATTGAAAAATTATTTATTAAACATAATCCTATCTTGAGATGGGCTTATTATTATTCAATTATTTATATGATAATTGTTTTTGCAGGACAAGAACAAGACTTTATTTATTTTCAATTTTGAGGTGTAGTATGCTTAAGTTTTTTGTTTTGAAGGTTTCTGTTTTTTTATCAATTCCTTTAACGTTAATGATCTTAGTTGGAGTAACATTTCCCCCAACACCAAGATCATCTACTTCCCTTTTATTTGCTAAAGTCGATAAAGATGTTTTACTAAAAGAATCTCCTTCCCCTCGTTTAATTATGATTGGCGGTTCTAATTTAAGTTTTGGAATTAATAGTCAAATGCTCAAAGATTCTCTTAACTTAAATCCCATCAATACAGGAATTCATGCGTCAATCGGTTTGCAATATATGATGGATGATGTTCTAGATAATATTCAACCCAAGGATATTATTATTATTGCTCCAGAATATCAACAATTTTATGGAGATGCTGCTTATGGGAGAAATGAATTATTAAGAATTGTCTTCGATATTGATCGAGAGAGTATTACAACATTAAATCTCCAGCAATGGCAAAAAATTATTCCTTATTTTTCTCGATTTTCTATCTCTAAACTTAAACCCAGCGAATACTTTTTTCAACAAAGTAAAAAAATTGGTGTTTATGAGAGAAGAGCATTTAATCAGTATGGAGATGTAGATATTCATTGGAACCATAAACCCAAAAAATTTCCAACCCACAGAAAAATATCAGATGAATTTAATAACCAAATTGTCAAGGAAATGGTTTATTTTAGGAACAAAGCAACTAACAAAGGAGCAATTGTTTATGTAACTTTTCCAGGGTATCAAGATACTTCTTTTGAAAACAATAAAGAAGAGATTACCAAAATTGAAAAGGAACTAATTAAAAATAACTTTATATTATTGGGTTCCCCCGAAAGATATAAAATGCCCAACAGTATGATGTACGACACTCCCTATCATCTAACGAAAGAAGGGACTACCCTGAGAACTCAAAAGCTAATTGAAGACCTGAGAAATGCCTTAACTCAAAGTAACTTTAGTTTAAAATGAAAAAATGATCTTTCGTCAATTATTTGATCCAGAATCATCAACCTACACCTATTTGATTGCTGATACTATCTTAAAAGAAGCGGTACTCGTTGATCCAGTCTTAGAAAAAGTTACACGGGATCGCCAACTGCTTGAAGAATTAGGATTGACCTTAAAATACTGTTTAGAAACCCATATTCATGCTGATCATATTACAGGAAGCGGAAAGTTAAGGGATATGACTGGATGTCTCATGATTGTTCCGGAAAATGCTAATATTCCTTGTGCTGATGGTTTGTTTGAGAATGGAGAAATATTAAGATTAGGAAACGTTATTATAGAAGCGATCGCTACTCCCGGTCATACGGATAGTCATCTCGCTTATTTACTCAACCAGAAAGCTGTTTTAACGGGAGATGCCTTATTTATTCGAGGATGTGGAAGAACTGACTTTCAAAGTGGGGATGCAGGTACATTGTATGATTCAGTAACCCAGCGATTGTTCACCTTACCGAATGAAACCCTAGTCTATCCTGGTCATGATTATCAAGGTCATACAGTTTCTACCATTGGAGAGGAAAAACAATGGAATGCTCGTTTTGTGGGACGTAATCGCAGGGATTTTATCAAGTTTATGAACAATCTTAACTTACCTCATCCTAAAAAGATGATGGAGGCAGTTCCCGCTAATAAAAGATGTGGCAATGTTTAGTTATGGGGTAAAAAAATGAACCGAAAAATATTGAAATTTATCCTAATATTGAGTTTAATTTTTTCCTTGATACAACCGGCTTATGGAGTGGTTCGGGAAAGCAAAATACCCCCTGATACCATACTTTATAAATCCATACAAACCTGGCGAGATACCTCTAATAAACCCTGGGAAGTTATCTTTTTTAAAGAGATAAAAGGTGACTCAAATCCTCAGATAAATCTTCGTTTAGTGGGGTTTCCTGACTTATTTGAATTTGAGCATCCTAGCCCCTTAAGTATTAAAATTAGAGAAGATTTGACCATCAAAGTACCTGATGTTTTTAAGAATGATATCGAAGCATTTTCTCCTAATATGGGTCAATATGACTTTGAACCCATTATGAATCAATTAGAAAGTAACAATTTTTGGTTACTAGAATTACCCTTGAAGTATGGGCAATTAAGTACGATTAAAATTCCTTATTTTATTTTAGAAGAATGGCAAAAAATAAGTCAAAAATCCTCATGATTTGGTAGGGTGGGTATTGCGCACCCTACCTGAACCTATTCTTGTCCTAGATATTTGGCCACCGTTTGCACATCCTTATCTCCTCGTCCGGAACAGTTAATAATTAGACGAGGATTGCCTTCGAGTTGAGGACAAAGGGTTTCTAAATAGGCGATCGCATGGGAGGTTTCCAGGGCCGGAATGATGCCTTCCAATTCTGATAAACGTTGAAAGGCAGCCACTGCTTCGGCATCTGTGACACTATAATATTCCGCACGCTCAGTGTCTTTGAGGTAGCTATGTTCTGGTCCAACCCCAGGATAATCTAACCCTGCACTAATAGAATGAGCTTCAATTACTTGTCCCTCTTCATCTTGCAATAAATAACTCATAGCCCCATGTAAAACCCCAGGACGACCCTTAGTTAAGGTAGCGGCGTGTTTTCCAGAGGCGATACTTTCCCCTGCCGCTTCAACTCCGATGATGCGGATAGAGGGTTCTTTCACAAACTCATAAAACAGTCCCATAGCATTAGAACCACCGCCCACACAAGCTAATAGAATATCGGGTAAACCTCCCCATTTTTCCGTACACTGTTGGCGAGTTTCTTGACCAATAATCTGATGAAAGTCCCTAACAATCATGGGATAAGGATGAGGACCGGCTACAGATCCTAAAATATAGTGGGTAGTTTCTACATTGGTTACCCAGTCCCTGATGGCTTCTGAGGTTGCATCTTTCAGGGTTCCAGTTCCTGCTGAAACGGGTTGAACTTTAGCCCCTAAGAGTTTCATGCGGAAGACGTTTAATTTTTGCCGTTCCATATCATGAACCCCCATGTAGATGACGCATTGTAGGCCGAAACGGGCGCAAACCGTTGCTGTGGCTACTCCGTGTTGTCCAGCACCAGTTTCAGCAATAATACGCTGTTTTCCCATGCGTTTTGCCAATAAAACTTGTCCGAGGGCGTTATTAATTTTGTGGGCTCCTGTATGGTTTAAATCTTCTCTTTTGAGATAAATTTGTGGGCCACTACCATCAGCCCTGGCGTAATATTGGCTTAAACGTTCGGCAAAGTAGAGAGGATTGGGACGGCCGACATAGTCTTTGAGGAGTTGAGAGAGTTCTGTTTGAAAGTCGGGATCATCTTTATAACGATGATAGGCCGTTTCTAATTCACTCAGGGCTGGCATGAGGGTTTCCGGTACATATTTTCCACCGTATTTGCCAAAGCGACCAATTTCATCGGGATATTGAGGAGTTGCTGATGATGGGGAAAGAGGGGTGGTAGTCATTGTTTTGTTTCTCTGGGTGTTGCGATCAAACAAAAGGCTTTGAATTCGATTATGCTCATGTTTAACTATATCCAATTATATTGTTCTACACACTTGTCACAATTGACCTCTTTTCTGAGCCCTTTAAAATGGGCAGTATTAAATTGTCTTTAACGCTTGTATATTGGGACTGCCGCCCTAGTATTCTACCCTGGTCGAAGGTGTGTGAGGTAGCAATACACTTTCAATCAATGAACCATGACTTTTACTTTTGAGCAACGGTAAACTCAGGGAAATTCTGATTCTTCTCAGAGTCTAGCGAACGCTCTATGGGAAATTGACTGGCCGTTTGATTCGCAACATTGGGAGTTCCTGGAGACTGACCAAACTGCAATGAAAAATAGAGTAAGCACGTCACCGTGCTGGCTAATAATAAACGTTCTAACATCTCACACCACCTAGAATAAATGACCTGAAAACCGATTAAACAGACTAGAACGAGTTTTATCACCCAAATTGAGAATATTTAAGCTGTTTTATATGGCTATGTATTTTCCCTTACTATCTATCTGTTTTGTTATCGATTAACATTGTCTTTAGCCTAACATATCAAAGGTAACTTAGACAGAAAGCTTTCTAAAGAATCGGCAAAGCTTGAGTAATTTGGAAAAATTCTCAGGCTATCCCCAAGTCAGTGATAGGGTTATGGAAGAAGTGGATGGTTTGAGATAGTGAATTGATGACATCAACTTCAATGATGGTGAGAACAGAATTAATTCTCAATCATTTAGTAGTGATTTGAAACAACTTGCAAAGTAGGAATCAATGGCCAAATATTTTCTCATTGAATCACAAAGTCCTTTTGATTATCCAGAGGTTAATAATAACTATAGTCTGGCCTCTGATCTAGCTGCTGCCGGTAATGATGTTACCTTATTTTTAATTGAGAATGGAGTCTTAGCGGCTCGAAAGGCTGTGGCTTCCTCAGGCTTAACCAGTCTAGAAGGCGTTAAATTATTAGCAGATGAATTTTCTCTCGATGAAAGGGGTATTGAGCAAACAGAATTAGGAACTACCATTGAAGTCTCTACTGTTGTATCTATCGTAGATGCAATGAGTGAAGGACAAAAAATGATGTGGTTATAATTAATAGGAGAAAAAAAGAAAATGAGTAAAACAGTTCTGAATTTTTTGTTGATGGATGGTCCTTTTGAACAAGCTAGAACCACCACTGCTTTTCGTATGATTGATGCGGCTTTAGAGAAGGGATATGATGTTAATGTTTTCGCCTATGAAGGGGGCGTTTCTTTAGCTTTTGCTCATCAAAAACCCCATGCAAATAGTGTTCATGGTCGTACATTTGATGAAGAAAATCATCCCTTAACGAAGGATTGGATTGCGGCTCTTTTTGAGAAAGCAAAAAGTAAAGGTTGTCAATTAGACTGGGTAAATTGTGGTCTTTGCGTCGATGAAAGAGGGGTTAATGACGCAGTAGAAGGATGTCGTCGGGGTGCACCTAAAGACTTTTGGGAATGGGTTAATACACCCAGTGGAACGTTAGTTATTGGCACAAAATAAGGAGTTAATATGAAAGTATTACAAGTCATTCAATCTGCTTATCGTTGTACTATTGAAGAACAAGATGATCCTGTTATTTGGTTTATCCAAGTTCTTGAAACTGTTGGCGGTGATGTTGATATTTTATTGCGGGGCAATGCTGTCAATTATGCGGTTACAGGACAGTTGGTAGAAGGACTTTCTTTTGGAGATTGGAAACAAACTTATCCGGCTAAAGTCGATGAAGATTTACAACAAGCTCTTGACAAAGGCATTAAAGTTTATGCTGTCAGCGAAGATATCTCAAAACGGGGAATTCCTGAAGGTAAATTATTAGGAGGGATTGAAAAATTGTCCTTTAAAGATTTACCTACATTATTTGAGAATTACGATCAAGTTTGGCATTGGTAAATGAATTAGGGTCAATTAATCAATTGGCCCTGTTAGACTATTGATAAGGTTGGGTTCTTGATCAGATAATAATGAAAGGAAAATCTAAAACAACTAAATTAGGGATAGCCCTAGCAACTTTGTTGATAGGTTTAATGGCTTGTCAAAAAAGTCCCCAATCTAATCCAGAATCCACAGATAAGTCGCAAAAGACTTCAGAACAAACAATGCCCGGTAAAGGGGTAAGAGTAAGCTCTAGCTCTAGTGTTTCAACCTATGGAATATTTGTTACAGAGATCGTAAATATTGGTTTGGAAAAGCTTGGTTATCAAACTGAAGCCGTCAAAGAGCTTGACATTCCAGTGGCGCATATTTCCATTGGCAATGGAAACATAGATTTTTACGGTGTTCATTGGCAAAAGCTCCATGAAAAATTCTTTAGCGAAAGTGGTGGGGAAGAAAAAATAGAGCGCATTGGGGTTATCATAGCGGATGCTGTCCAAGGCTATCAGATTGATAAAAATACTGCCGATAAACACAACATCACCAATCTCGAACAGTTGAAAGATCCAAAAATTGCTAAACTCTTCGACTCAGACGGTAATGGGAAAGCCAACTTAACTGGTTGTAATCCTGGTTGGGGTTGTGAGTTGGTTATCGAGCATCATCTTGAAACTTATGGACTGCGCGATACAGTAGAACATGATCAAGGTAATTACGATACCCTGCTAGCAGGTACCATTGCTCGCCAGAGACAAGGAAAACCCGTCTTCTATTATGTCTATACTCCCCACTGGTCAAGTATAGTCTTAGAAGTGGGTAAAGATTCCAGATGGCTAGAAGTTCCCTTTACCTCTCTACCAAAAGAACTGGGGAAAGTCACAGAACAAGAAACTTCAGTAGATGGAAAAAATCTAGGCTTTGCTATTGATAAGATTCGTATTATAGCCAATAAAGACTTTATAACAGCCAATCCAGCTGCCAAAAGCTTGTTTGAGTTGATTAATATTCCCATTGAGGATGTCAATGCGCAACAACAACTTGTACAAGAAGGAGAAAGTCGCCCTGAAGAAATCCGCCGTCATGCTCAACAATGGGTTGAGAACAATCAGGAATTATTCGATAGTTGGGTAGAAGAAGCAAGAAACTCAACCCCTTGAGAAGTTTCGCATTGACAAAAGAAATATCATATAGGGTATTCTTTAGAAGCGATCGCCAAAGAAAAAAATTGACAAAAAAGACAAAAGATGATAGAAAGCAGCGATCACTTTTGGAGAAAAGCTATAAGATTTTCGAGAGAATCTAAACTTAATAGCAGGAATATTAAGCGGAACGGAGTGAGAAGTCCTCACTCCAAAAAGTTTTCGCTTTGAAGAGCCAGGTTTTATACCCTATTATCTCGATAACTATCTTGAACCACTTATGGCTTGGGTAATGCGATCGAGCATAATAGCCAAGAGAACAATTCCTAGTCCTCCTACAGCAGCCAATCCCACATCTAAACGCCCCACCCCTTGTAACACCATCTGTCCAAGTCCTGGGACCGCAATCATGGAGGTAACGACGGACATAGATAAAGCCATGAGAATCCCTTGATTGATACCTGCCAAAATCGTGGGCATGGCTAGGGGAATTTGTGCCTCCCACAAAACTTGCCAAGGGGTTGAACCAAAGGCGATCGCCGCTTCAGTCACTTCTGGGGAAACTTGTCTAATACCTAAATTAGTCAGACGAATCAGAGGAGGAATAGCAAAAATAATCGTGGCAATGACTCCAGGAACTTCCCCAATACCAAACAGCATCACCACAGGGACCAGATAAACAAAGGAAGGGAGAGTTTGCATCACATCGAGAAGAGGACGAATAATTCTTTCTAGGGGATCATTTTTCGCACTGAGAACACCTACAGGAATACCCACCAGTAGACAAAATAACAGGGCCGTCACTACTAGAGCCAAAGATACCATTGCTTGTTCCCAGGCACCGACGAAACCAATTAGGGTTAAAGCAATGATGCTATAGAGAGCAATTTTTCTCCCTGCCAATTGCCATGCCATTAAACCAATTATGATGATAAAAATCATCGGAGGGATGGCACTAAACCCCCATTCTATCTGCTTCAAACCCCAACTAATGGGAAGACTAATGGCCTGAAAAAAGGGACGAAAGTGATCGACAATAAAGTTAATGATTGCGGTAACCCAATCATCAAGAGGAATAGTATAAAGTTGAAAGGGGTTTAAGATAATATCTAACCCTTGTGGATTGTTGGTCGCCATAGGTTAATCATTACGGGCTTTTTCGATCCAACTATTAAATAACCCTTGATTGTTGTCAACCCATTCTTGAGCATGACGGCTTATGTCTTCTGGTTTGTTTTCTCCGTCTTTAATGCGGAGACTTTCTCTATTCATATCTTCAGCCGGAATGCGAACTAATTCAAACGTTAGTTTGACATGGGATGAGCCTCGAAGAATTTCTTGTTAGCAACAATCCTTTGTTGCGTTTTGGGAAAGCCAAGATTTTTTCCTCGAAATAATCTGTGATTTGGTGTGAGAGGATGTCACTACCGCCAACTTGAGGGGTTGGTAATTCGCACATTTTGATTGAGGGTAATCTATCCTAGAATCGCTTTAGAATCGTATATATCTTGAAGAAAAGCCCGAATATAATCATTAGTGGGTTGGCTAATAATTTCCTTTGGTGTGCCTAGTTGAACAATCTTTCCTTCTTTCATGACGGCAATGCGATCGCCAATTTTAAAGGCTTCGTGAATATCATGACTAATAAAAATAATTGTTTTGTGGAGTTCTTTTTGCAGACGAAGTAATTCCTCTTGCATTTCCCTTCTAATCAGGGGATCAAGTGCGCTAAAAGGTTCATCCATCAGTAAAATTTCTGCATCTGTTGCTAGGGCTCTGGCTAAACCAACTCTTTGTTGCATTCCACCACTCAAAGCAGAGGGGAAATAATTAGCCCATTGTTCTAAACCAACTAGGGCTAAGGTTTCTGTTGCTTTCTGACGGCGTAAAAGAGGCTTAATTCCCCGTACTTTTAGACCATATTCTACATTTTCCCCGACTGTTTTATGAGGAAATAGCCCAAATTGTTGAAACACCATTGATATTTTGCTCAGACGAAGCTCTCGCATTCTTTTCTCATTGACATGGGCAATATCTTCTCCATCAATATAAATATGTCCACTGGTGGGTTTAATTAAACGGTTGATACAACGAACTAGGGTCGATTTTCCTGAACCAGATAACCCCATCATCACAAATAATTCCCCTTGATTAATCTTCAGAGAAATATCGGCAATACTTACAACCTGATTGGTTAAGTGTAAAATATCATCTCTAGTTTTTCCTTCTCGAAATAACTGGAGGGCAACATGGGGTCGATCTCCATAAATTTTTATCAGATGTTCAATTTCAATTTTGCTTTCCAACTTTCTCCCCATTTTTTTAAAGATTATAATCAACTGGTATCAATCAATACCATTGCCTAGTCATGATTTATGTACTATCAGTACAAAGTAAGAGAACCAAAGAAAATACAAGGCAGAATAATATAGCGTTTATCACTCTCATGAGGTACACTGATATTTTCTTCCCAAACTCAGAACTCCTAAAACTAAAACATTTTGTACCTCACTAGCTTGGGAAATGCTATATCCCTTATTACAAGAATAAGATAAATTAATGTTAAGGCAATAAACTCAAGTCTATCTTGAAAGTGCAAAAAAACTAACGCGGTAGCGTTTCCATTTGAGGTTGTTTTTTATTCTCAACATATTTTTTGAGTTGCTTAATAGTAACACCTCCACAACTAGCAACAAAATAAGCTCCTGTCCAAAAATGAGGCTTATTATCAAAGTATTTAGCTGGTAAATAAGGAAATTCTTTGAATACTTGATTATCCGAATTATACAACCATGAGTCAAACTTCTAATTCCCCTGGTTTTATCCCTAGTGAAATAGGAACGTCCCATGTTCCCCATCATCATAGATCCCGAAGTCATTGGCAACTTCAAGGAACATCAGAACCCTCATTTTATTATTTCGCCTACGGATCTTGTATGTGTCCCGTAGATTTAAAACGAACGTTTGGGGAAAACACCCATGAGTATGTGGTGGGAACAGGTGTTTTGGAGGGATACAAGTTAGGATTTTATCGTCGTTCCCTGAGGCGTAATTGTGGGGCATTAGATGTGGTACCAGATGCCAATGCTAAAGTGGAAGGGGTACTATATCAACTACCTTGGAGATTTAGCGATCGCCTTGATGAAAGAGAAGAAGTTCCCCGCAATGGTTATCGTTGGGAATATGTGAACGTTCATAGTAAGGGAAAAGTTTATCAAAATGTGAGAACCTATGTAGTTGTAGATAAGTTACCTCAAGAACTAGCTCCCAATGATTGGTATCTTAATGTAGTATTACGAGGTGCCGTTACTTGTGGATTATCAGAAGAATACTGTTGGAATTTATTTAACCATATGCACCAATTACAATCCCAACAAAAAGCATTAATTGCTGTTGATGATTCTGTTTAAATATTTGGATTATAATAAAAAAATCATCTGCAACTAGGTTGGTTTTAACCAGTCCTATTAAGTGGGTTATTATAAGCAATGAAAGTTAATTATGTATTGATAAATTGATTATGTCTAACCCTCAAATACTGTGTGTTGGTGAAATACTTTTTGACTGTCTTGCTGATCAATTAGGTAGAGATTTAAAGCAAGTTAGCTCCTGGACAAATTATCCTGGTGGTGCGCCCGCTAATGTAGCTTCCGCTTTGATGAAACTGGGGCTGTCTGCTGCTTTTATTGGTTGTGTTGGAGAAGATAATATAGGAGATGAATTAGTTAATGTTTTGCAAGAAATTGGTGTTAATACCAGAGGAATACAACGTCATCCTACAGCCCCAACTCGAAAAGTTTATGTCACTCGTTCTTTAACAGGAGAACGACATTTTGCCGGCTTTGGTAATTTTAAAACAGAAGAATTTGCAGATACCAAACTAGAGGCTGAAAAGTTAGAAGAGTCTTTATTTATCAAAGCAAAATATTTAGTCATAGGAACTTTATTACTAGGTCACTCTAGGAGTAAAAAAGCTATTTTTAAAGCTATAGAATTAGCAAAAAAATACAACTTAACTATTGTGGTAGATGTCAACTGGCGACCTGTATTTTGGCAAAATATAGAAATCGCTAAACCATTAATAATGGAAGTCTTAAAAGAGGCTGATTTTATTAAACTTTCTCAAGAAGAAGCTATTTGGTTATTTAATCTAGAAGATGCCCAAAAAATTTACAGCCAATTCTCCAAAATTCAAGGGGTTTTAGTAACCCTAGGAGAGAAAGGCTGTAATTATTATTTAGGAAAAAATAACGGAATAGTAGAAGCTTTTCCAGTTAATGTTATAGATACCACAGGGGCAGGAGATAGTTTTGTAGCAGGATTTTTATCCCAACATTGTCTCCATCCAGAAAAGATATTAACCGATACAGAAACCGCCAAAAAATCCATTATTTATAGTAATGCCGTTGGGGCCTTGACAACCACAAAACCAGGAGCGATAGCAGCCCAACCTAGTAAAAAAACAGTTGAAATGTGGCTAAAAAAACAAGAAAATTAATATAAATTTATCAACAAAAATAAGTCAATTATTTCTAAATTTGCGCATTCTAAATTCTACATTCGCGCATTCTACATTCTAGATTCTGATTGACCATGAGATGTCCCTTTGGCCTTAGAATAGTAATACATCAGCCATCAAACAATTCACTAGGTAAAACATGACCAAAACGGTTGCTCAAGTCATGACCCAAAACCCCATCACCGTTACCCCCCAAACCCCCCTATCAGAAGCGGTGAAGATTATAGCAGAAAAGCGTATTAGTGGTTTACCGGTTGTGGATGATAACGGGAAACTATTGGGCGTTATCTCAGAAACAGATTTAATGTGGCAAGAAACAGGAGTAGAACCTCCTCCCTATATTATGATTCTTGATAGCGTCATTTATCTACAAAATCCTGCCCGTTACGACAAAGAAATACATAAAGCCCTAGGTCAAACCGTTGGGGAAGTCATGACGGCTAAACCCATTAGCATTAAAGCCACACAATCCATAAAAGAAGCGGCTCATCTTATGCACGAAAAGAAGATTAGGCGTTTACCTGTCATTGATGATGAGAATACAAAAGTGATTGGTATTCTCACACAAGGGGACATCATTCGCACCATGGCCCAAGAATAATTGTTACAATTTTAATCAATCATTAGCTGATCTTGGTCTCATGAATTAAATAGATAACAAAAACTTAAGGGGATGGGGAACATGACACAAATGACACAAATGACAAAAAGCGTCTCCAACAATGTCATTGACAATTATATTCAACGAGTGACAGAGTGGAGCCAATCTAGCCAACGGATTCCAACCACCGAGGAATTAGAAAATATTGCCTCTGAATTGGGTATCGAAGCCGAAGAAATACAAGCCGCTCAAAAACAGTCTCACGATCACTATATACGAGCCCAAGGGTATATGCGCTTAAAGCATTGGGACGATGCGATCTCTGAACTACAAGAAGCGGTTGCCTTTAACCCATCTAACTTAGATATGTTAGTGGCTTTAGCCTCAGCACACATGGGAAGATGGCAAGCCTATCATCGTCAGGAAGACGAGGAAAATATCCGTCTGAGAATTCGTCAGTGTTTAGTCATTAAACCAGACTGCGAAGAAGCCCTTAATTTATTGGCCAGACTCTCTAATAATATTAAATGGCGTAACCGTATTCTGACAGCAATTGCTGTTGGCTTGGGAGGAGTTTGTGTGGGTATCGGTGGGGTTTTACTATTAGGAGATGGCTTAAACCCCTGGTTTCAAGGAGAATCGAAGTTTGAACGATTGGAATATAGCATCGATCAAGAATTAAACGCTCTACAAAGACGACAAGATTCATTAATGGCCGAAATGCAAGCCATACAGAGACAAAATTATCAACGAAATCAAAGAAATATATCCCTATTAAACAGTCGTATTCGAGAATTACAAACAGAAGTGACTCAGTTAAAAAAACAAATTGTACAAATAGAAAAAAGAGAACAAAGAAGAGTAAAAGAATTAGATAGATAACAATTGAATTTTGATTGAGTCAACCAGGCACACTGTGTTAAAAGTGGTGCTTGGACTTGTGGTGAAATAAAAAAAGATTAAAATAAAGAAGGAAAGTGAAAGCCTAATTTTTTATTAACAAAAACTTAACCATGACCCTTAAACTTTACTTTCTCAGACATGGAGAAACAACAGCTAGTCAAACCGGAACCTATTGCGGCAGATTAGATATTGAGTTAACCCCTTCGGGAATAAAAATGGCAGAAGACTTTGCTCAGACTTATCAAGATATCCCTTGGAAAGCCATTTATTCAAGTCCCTTGAAACGAGCGATCGCCACAGCTAAACCCCTATGCGAGCGCCTAGAAATGGAAATGCAACTCCGTAATGGCCTCAAAGAAATTTATTATGGAGAATGGGAAGGAAAAACCCCCAAGGAAGTTAACCAAGAATTTCATGATGATTATGTACGCTGGTTAGCCGATCCGGGGTGGAATAGTCCCAACGGAGGAGAAAAAGGCATCGATATTGCCCGTCGCAGTTCAGAAGTCCTCGAAGAGATTGAATCCACCCACCGAACCGGTAATGTCTTAGTGGTATCTCATAAAGCGACTATTCGCATTATGTTATGTTCTCTTTTAGGCATTGATGTAGGGCGATATAGAGATCGTATAGGAATGTCTGTGGCTGCCCTGAGTATTGTGGAAATGGCTGAACATGGCCCCTTAATTCATGTCATGGGCGATCGTTCTCACATTAGAACAGAGTTACGTCAAAGACAGGGGACGTAAATAAAAATGGGTTTAATGCTCTATTTCCTCCGTCATGGACAAACCGCCTACAGTAAAACTGGGGGATACTGCGGTAAACTGGAAAACGACCCAGGATTAACTCCTGAAGGCTACGAGATGGCCAACTCATTTGCCCACGCCTATGCTCATTTATCCTGGAAAGCGATTTATGTCAGTCCTTTGTATCGCACCAGAGAAACCATTAGACCTTTATGTGAAGTGGTTAACCATCCCATGCAGCTACGGGAAGGACTACAAGAGATTGGTTATGGCCAATGGGAAGGAATGCACCCCAGAGACATCGATCGCCAATATCACGATCTTTATGTCAAATGGTTAACAGATCCTGCTTGGAATGCGCCCCCAAAAGGGGAAAGAGGGATCGATATTGCTCGGCGTAGCTCTCAAGTTCTCGAAGAGATTGAGAAAACTCACCATCAGGGCAATATTTTAATTGTTTCCCATAAAGCCACCATTCGCATTATGTTATGTGGACTACTAGGTATTGATATTAAATATTACCGCGATCGCTTTTTAATGCCCGTTGCTGCCCTTAGTTTGGTAGAATTAACGGACAGTGGGCCACTCGTTCATTTTATTGGTGATCGCTCCCACTTAACCGATGATTTACGGGCCTTACCCAGTACCTAAATAGGTTAGTATGATCAAGAAAAATTTACTGTTTCATTAAACAAATCAATATGGAGAATAAAAAACCAGAATTTGCCATTAAAGAACATTCTGTACTATCTATTGCTACGGAAATGCACAATCATTTTCGTGATCTACAGTCTTATTATAAAATTGCTAAGGGTAATGTAGTGACCCAACTAGAATCAACCACCGATGAGGCTACAGTTGACGAGTTACACAAGCAGATGCGTGACATAGAAGAAAAGCTCACTTTCTTTCATGTTCTTAATAACGCCATTTCTACCGTTGATACTGTGTTACATACAGAAAAGATGATCGCTGAGTTTAACCATAAAGAGTAAACTCATCTTTTCTCATTCATCCTCTTCAGGGTGGGCAAAACTCTATAATAATTCTTAACTATTTGGGAATTTTTTAACACTTTGCCCCCCAACTTTAATAGAAGAATCTACCTTAAAATTTAATCACTTTTTACTAGAGTTATCCAGTTCCTATTTTTTATTTTAACCGCAATTTTTTTAGGAATTAAATCCATGTTAAGCCCCGTCGAAACTATTAAAATATTTGAGTCTCAGCCAGAACAAACCTTTGCCCCAGGAGAGGTTATTTTTAATAATGGTGAAAAAGGAACAGTGATGTATGGCATCATTGAGGGAGAGGTGGAAATGTATATTCATAGTAAGGTTATTGAAATTATTAAAAAAGGGGATGTGTTTGGACAGGGGGCGTTAGTTCATTCAGATTATTTAAGAGCTTCCACTGCCAAAGCTAAAACTGACTGTAAACTAGCTATGTTAGATCGGGAACATTTCTTATTTGCCGTGCAACAAACGCCAATGTTTGCCTTAGAAATATTGAGAAGTTATTCGGATCGTCATCGTCGTTTAAAAGAGGTTATGGATGCTTTAGGCAATATTTAGCTTACCACCGAGAAGCTCCACACTGTACCGCAGAGCAGTGTCGCTATGACTGAAGTTCCCCTTTGACAAAATGGCATAACCTATGCTGTTAACTGAGGAACATGATAACTCCTAATTTCTAACTCCTAACTCACGTTGGGGGGAATTGTCCCCAATTGGTGGTAGTTAGAGCGAAAAAGTTTTAGACTAAATTTGAGACTACTTTTGTTGTTTATCGGTAGCATAAAAACTAAGAATTGTCTGATTTTATGGTAAATAATCTCACTATTGCCCTTCTGCTTATTTTAACTACCATACTCTGGGTGGAAATTGTTCGCGACTGTTATCATGTCCTTTCCCACTATTGGCAACCTTTATATCGTCTTCATGGTTGGCATCATCGGGTATTTCGCCCTGACTTGACCCCTGTTAGTGAAGAAATTTATCGTAAAGCTCATTGGTATAATGATGTCCCTGAAGCTCTGGTTATGCTTACCTTAAGCCTTATTCCGGGGGTTTTATGTTATTTCTATCATGTCCCTTCTGGCTGGTTGGCTTGGTCCGGTTCTATTTATACTTTAACTTTTTTGGGTGGTGCGATCGCTAGAGGGGCAGGGTTTCCTTATGTGGACGAGTTGACGGATATTACTCACCGTCCTGGGGATTTTACTACACTTCCGGCTCCTTGGTTGGTGAATCGTCCTTATCATTGGCGACACCATTTTGACAATCAAAAGGCTTATTATTGTGGCACATTGACATTAGTTGATAAGATTATGGGAACAGCTTTATCTCTTAAAGGTAAGACGGTTGCAGTCACTGGTGCATCGGGAACATTAGGGCTGGCTTTATTGAAAGAATTGCAACTAAATGGGGCCAAAGTTGTTGCTTTTACATCTAAAAATCAGCAAATTAGTTTAGATGTTGATCATCAACCGTTACCGATTAAAACATTGACTTGGCAAGTGGGACAAGAGGAAGAGTTGATTGATGAATTCTCAAAAATAGACATTTTAATTATTAATCATGGTATTAATGTTCATGAGAGAAGAGATCAAGAAGCTATCTTACAGTCTTATGAAGTGAATACGTTTTCAGGATGGCGGTTAATGGAAACGTTTTTTGCAACCATTAAAACCAACAAGGATAAGGTTTGTAAAGAGGTTTGGATCAATACCTCAGAAGCAGAGGTTAACCCGGCTATTAGTCCCCTATATGAACTAAGTAAAAGAACTTGGGGAGATTTAATTACTTTACGTCGTTTGGATGCGCCTTGTGTTGTGAGAAAGTTGATTTTAGGTCCTTTTAAAAGTAATTTGAATCCTCTTGGTATTATGTCGGCAGATTGGGTGGCGAAACAAATTATTAAGGGGGCAAAATCAGATATTCGTAATATAATTGTCACAATTAATCCTATTACGTTTATTGCTTTTCCTGTTAAAGAGTTTTGTCAAAGTTTATACTTTAAATTGTTTACGAAATAATTAGAATGATGAAAAAAGTAGCGGTATTTGGTAACACTGGTGGGGGGAAATCTACCTTGAGTAGAAAACTATCTGAAGCTACCCAGTTACCGCTTTATATATTAGATAAAATTCAATATAAACCAGGAGGAATCGAAGTTCCTTATGAAGAGTATAAACGCAGTCATGAAGAAATTATGGCTAAAGATGAATGGGTGATTGATGGTTTTGGCTGTCTAGAAACTTTATGGTTACGACTAGAAAAAGCAGATACTTTGGTT
>JAAUYJ010086226.1_pt1 | contig 21809 bp, 18 predicted proteins | sample 7278031 | NCBI WGS metagenome assembly JAAUYJ01 (sample SAMN14350222, study PRJNA611818) | marine sediment metagenome | isolation source: surface marine sediment (1.8m) | place: French Polynesia: Moorea | collected 2018-08 | reverse complement strand
TATAACATATCAGTAAATCATTGAGTCGTGAAACACAAAAATTCATCCCTCAACTTGTAGAAGTTGGGGTATTCTTTTTGTGTTTCTGGTTTTTCTTTTATTGGGATAAAACCAGGGATTAAGTAACTTTAGCCTCCTGAGAAGACAAAGGAGTAAAATGTGAGGAAGAAGTAAAATTAAGGCTTGTTTGGCTGAATCATACCAGTCTAAATCATCAAAATTACCATTGTGTAAATAGACCCAGTAAACTAACATATAAGAAAGAAAAGAAAGAATCAAGCAGCGATAAACTCCTAACAAAGTTTTTTGCCCAAAACGGTGAAGACTAAACTGATGTTTTGCCTTCTTAAAGAAACCTTCGATTTGCCATCGATATTTCCCCCATCGGGTGATAGTTTTTCCCTTCATGGGTTTAGTTGAAATAACAAATCGTTTCACTCGTACAGGAAGCTATTTAGCCTCCTGTGCTGCTTTTTTGGCTTTACAAACATAATGTTAGATGAGTGCTCAGAATAAAAGGTTAAGACAACAATAAAGTTTGATAAAGGTAGCAGATTGAGCAAGTCAATCAGAATGTAGAATTAACTAAATCTCAAGTTGAAGAAAATTATAAATAATGAATTCTGCCACAATTTATGTAGAAAAACTAAGCAATTTTTTTTCACTTATTTTCTTGAAAGGATTATTTAAAAATTTAAAATATAGCAATCATACTAGAAGAAAAATAAGCATTAATTACAAATAGTCAATTTAAAAAGTTAAAGTTTGTAACAGTTAAGACTTGTTTCTCAAAGATATGAAGTAAACTATAGACAGGAAAAAAGAGTCTTGAGAAAACATCTTTTGTCGATGGGAAGTCGGTTCTGTAGAAGTTTTGATGTCAACAAAAGCGGGGTGCAACTCGATTATTTTCTAGCCAAAGATTGAACACCTTCCATTGAGAGAAGCTGAGCCTCAAAAACTTAGAAAGCATTGGAGGTTTAAGAATGGTTGGTATTGGCATACAAAAAAGTAAATTTTTTCATACTTCTCAACAGAACTTGTTGTGCGCTCCTCAAGGAAATTATGTCCCTAATTCAACCCTAGATAATGATAGCGAAGAGACGCTTATCCGCCCTAGTTATGGGTTAGAAAAACTGGGAATTCATAACTTTGGTCGAGTCTATCGAAATTTACCCATTGCTCAATTGGTAGAACACGCTTTAATCAGAGGAGAAGGTACTCTAGTAGATAATGGTGCCTTATTAGTCGAAACTGGTCAATATACAGGACGTTCTCCTAAAGATCGCTTTATCGTTAAAGAGTCCAGCAGCGAGGAAGAAATTGACTGGAATCAACACAATGTTCCCATTTCCGAAGATAAATTTAACCAACTATATCAAAAAGTCATTTCCTATCTTCAAGGACGAGATATTTACATTTTTGATGGTTATGTTGGGGCTGATACTAATTATCGGTGTGGGGTTCGTATTATTAATGAATTAGCATCACAAAATTTGTTTGTTCATCAATTATTTATTCGTCCCTCTGCCGAAGAATTAAACAACCATCAAGCAGACTTTACTGTTATTGCGGTTCCAGGATTACACGGCGATCCCGAAACCGATAGTATTCGCAGTGAAGCCTTTATTGTGGTTCATTTACAAAAAAGACTGGTCATTATTGGCGGTTCCCGTTACTCAGGAGAGATGAAAAAATCTGTCTTTTTGATGATGAATTACTTTATGACCAAACGGAATGTTTTACCCATGCACGGTGCAGCGAACATTGATAAACGGGGTCATACTAACCTCTTTTTTGGCCTATCAGGTACGGGCAAAACCACCTTGTCGGCCGATCCTGATTGTCGTTTAATTGGGGATGATGAACATGGTTGGTCAGAATCAGGAATTTTCAATTTTGAAGGGGGTTGTTACGCCAAAACCATTCGTTTATCCCCAGAACATGAACCCCAAATTTGGGCAGCTATTAAGTTTGGAACCCTCTTAGAAAATGTAATTATTGATCCCGAAACCCAAATTCCTGACTACAATGATGGTCGTTTAACAGAAAACACCCGCGCTGCCTACCCGTTGCGCTATATTCCCAATTGTTCTACTTCCGCTATGGGGAGTCATGCCAAAACCATCTTTTTCTTAACGGCGGATGCCTTTGGCGTTTTACCTCCCATCGCCAAATTAACCAAAGAACAAGCCATGTATCATTTCTTAGCGGGATACACCAGTAAACTAGCCGGCACTGAACGCGATATTACAGCACCCCAAGCCACCTTTTCTGCTTGTTTTGGTCAATGTTTCTTCCCCTTGCCCCCCACAGTGTACGCAGAGATGTTAGGCAAACGCTTGGATGAGCATCACGAAACCAATGTTTTCCTAATCAATACCGGTTGGTCTGGGGGTCCTTATGGGGTAGGTCATCGTATTTCGATTAAACATACGAGGGCGATGGTAACGGCAGCTTTAAATGGACAACTAGAGAAAGTTAAATATCATCCTCACCCTATTTTTAAGGTATTAGTTCCTGAGAAAGTCACGGGGGTTCCCCATCGTATTCTTGACCCTGAAAATACCTGGGATGATCGTGAAGCCTATCAACAACAAGCGGCGGAATTAGCCCATCGTTTTGCCCAGAATTTTCAACAATTCAAAGATGTTTCGGCTGATATTATGGCCGCAGGACCATTGACGCAGTAATAAATCAAAGATCAGAAGTTGTCTTTGTGATGAGCATTTTCAACCCATCAAATGGTACTTTGAGTGGGTTGGAACTTGCTAAAATAATCAATGAAATTGTCGGTGTTTACAAGAAAGCGATCGCCGTGCAGAATTATAAAAATTATCAAGCTTATGGTGCGGTTGCAGGGATAGAAATTAATGAAGGAATAGATCCTTATGCTTACAAAAAAGGTTTATTTGTGATTAAACCGTCGGGGGATACAGTGGCTATTATTAATGATGATAATTTTCAACCCATGACTTGGTAAAGGGAAGACGACTATTCTGGTTAATATCAACTTCTCTAAGGGTTTTTTCTCAAGAATCTACTAGGCTTAAAACAGTGGATTCTTGAGAAAAATCTAAAATGTAACCTCAAACTCCTAACTGCCTATTAAGATTCTTTTTGTGCTATTTTTGCCTTCCAATCTTCAATAATTCTTTGGCGTTGTCTGGCAATAACTAAAGCATGATCCGGGACATCATTTGTAACAACTGAGCCAGCCGCTACTGTTATCTCTTCACCCAAGGTAACTGGTGCGACAAAAACACTATTTGCTCCGGTTTTGGTGCGATCGCCGATAATAGTAGGATGCTTTTTATAACCATCATAATTGGCGGTAATCGTTCCTGCACCGACATTAACCTCTTGTCCTAAACTAGCATCCCCAAGATAGGATAAATGGGCAACATTGCTCTTATTCCCTATCTGCGTCTTTTTAATTTCCACAAAATTACCAATACGACAAGACTCTCCTATTTTAGCCTCTCCTCGTAAATGAGTGTAAGGACCAACCCGAGAGTAAGAAGCGACTTCTGAGTCACTTACAAAAGAGTACATTACTGTTACTTGTTCCCCAATGGTACTATTTTCAATTAGACTTCCTGGACCGATACGACTTTTTGAGCCAATATAAGTTTTCCCTCGTAAATGGGTTTGGGGTTCGATGAGAACATCAGGAGCAAGGGTTACAGTATCATCAATGGTAATACTATCAGCATCAATCATGGTAACTCCCACACTCATCCAATGTTTTTTGATGCGATCTTGTAAAATGTCATAAGCGACTGAGAGTTGATAGCGATCATTTATACCATTAATTTCATAATAATCTTCCACATCAACAGCCATAACGGGGTTAAGATACTGTACCACTTCCGTTAAATAGTATTCTTTTTGATCGTTATTGGTAGAGAGTTTTGGCAATACTTGAGCTAATTGCGGCCAATTAAAACAATAAATGCCCCCATTTACCCGATGATTGTTCTTTTGTGCTGCATTACAGTCACGATCTTCGACAATTTGACTAACATGGTTGTTCCCATCACAAAATACTCTTCCATATCCTTTGGGGTTAGGTAAATTAGCCGTTAATAAGGTGGCTGCGTTCTTATTTTGTTGATGAATATGGAGTAAATTGTCTAGGGTTTCAGGGCGCAATAGGGGCGCATCTCCATTTAAAACTAATAAATCTCCATCAAAGTCTTGTAAATGGGGTAATAATTGCTGTATTGCGTGCCCTGTGCCTAATTGTTCCTTTTGTTCTACAAATTCTAAGGATGCAACGTTATCCAAAGACTGTTTGACTTGTTCTCCTTCATAACCAATAATAATCAGTTTTCGAGATGGGTTAATCAGAGAACAAATATCGAGTACCCGTTGTACCAGCGATCGCCCTCCCAAAGTATGTAATACTTTAGGTAAGTTCGATTTCATCCTTGTTCCTTTACCTGCTGCCAGAATTGCTACCGCTACCATGTTTCTATCCATCAACAGTCCCGAAAAGAGTATATCCTGTCCTGTGTCTTTTGGATAGGGGTTTGGGAATTTAGAATTTAGAATCTGTGAATTTAGAATGGATAATATTTTTAAACTTCCTAATAATTTAATCGACCAAGAATTTTTTGAGTCAATTATTGACTCAAAAAATATCAAACTGGAGCGGATTATTTCTAGAGGACAAACGACTCCTGAAAATACTTGGTACAATCAAGCTCAGGATGAGTGGGTGATTTTATTACAAGGAGAAGCTACTCTATTATTCTTCGATAATTCCTCAATTCATCTCACATCAGGGGATTATTTATTAATCGAAGCTCATCAAAAACATCGAGTGGAATATACCAGTATTAGTCCTCCTTGCGTTTGGTTAGCCATTCATGGGAAACTGCAAGATAATTAAACAATTCTTCCAGGATTCAACCACCTTAAAATTTCATCTTTTAATCCATATAAGTCACGAGAAAAATTCTGTTTTACCCATTGTCCTACGGCATCTAAGGGAGTAAAAACTTCTCCTGGTTGCCAATTAATTTCTTGGACTAAAGGTGTTAAATGATTACCTGATAAACTTTGTAAGGCAACAAAATTGGGATATTTTTCCTTCAATATTGGGCTTAATACCATTGTCTCATCAATGGTATCTTGAGTAAATTTTACGAGTAAATTACGTCGAATTTCATAATCTTTCTCGATAATTATTTTAGTTTCATCAGGGGAAGGGGTAAATTCTAAATTCAAAACATCCTCTATCTCAACCTTATCTAGAAAAGGAATCGCTTTTTTTACAGGATAATTATTAAAAGAAATCAGAATGTTGCCTGATCTTTCAACTGAAAAAAGACTTCCGATTAACAAATGTAGTTTACACCCCATACTATGACCAATTCCATAAATAGGGAGATAACCTTGTCCTAACAAATTCTGAGCTTGTAAGCGATCTAAAATGCTTTCAAAACGATTAAGAACATTACGAGCGATCGCTAAATGATCGAAGGTATTAACAAAAGGAGTTGCAATAATAATATAACCTTCTTTTGCCAGTTGTTCTAGTAACCAACGATAGGTAAAGTTAGGGGCAGTTCCCACAAATGCACCCCCAAGAAAGTGAATAATAGCCATAGGATATCTAGGTACTAATACGGAACTTCCTGAGATTTCTTGCCATTCCATAATATTTTTGGTAAACACCAGCTTTCATTGTAACTAAAAATTAACTGCAATTAAAATCACAACCATGATATGATTTCCATCACATCTGGGTATCCTGATCCCAAGCCCCCAATTATGCACTTAACCAACCCGCAACTTTTTCTCTGGAGACAGGGAGAATAATGATCCTATTCATACGAAAAAAGAGACAGTTTGCACTGACTTTAAATTTATAAAGTTAATAAGATTATGTTTTCTCTCACTCTTAAAATATGGCTGTTAACTAACTACAAACTACAAAAAAATTATCAAGGCTTCACCTTACTAGAACTATTGATTTCAGCTACAATTGTTGGTATTTTATCCACCATTGCTATACCAGCTTATGTGGCAACTGTTGACAAGTTTCACTATGGAGAAGCTAAACTACAAATGGGATGTCTCAAACGAGAACTAGAAGCTTTTAGGACAGAAAAGGGCTATTTTCCTGCAGATGTTAGTCGAGATAACGTTCCTTTGGGGATAGAGTGTTTCCTCACCAAAAAAACCACCCTAACGCCCTATAATTCTAAATACGATTATGAAAATTGGACAACATCAAACCCTAAAGGTTGTATCGTCAAAATTACCTTTCTGGGTAAAGATGGAGAAAGACAAACTTCTACCAGCAGCAGGGAACATCATCAACCAGGGTTTCATGATGATCGGGAAAGGGATAGTAATAGTGATGATTTAATTTTAAGTTTAGGGGTTCAACCGATAGAACCTTGTAGTAAGTCTAAGTAGCAATTAGAAATTACTTCAAGATTACAAAAACAATCACATCAATCAGGTTATCTTTAGGTATAAATTTTCAACTATTAATCATACATAACTCACCCAAATCCTGAAACTCTTTTTCTAATAAATTAATTAACCATTCATCCCCCTGAAGTTGAGCCTTTTTCAGTCGTCTTTCTAAGTTTCTGCAAACATTTTTTAGGTGAATTTGATTCACTTCACTAACAACACCTGTTGTGGCTGATTCTCTGGCAATAGGACAAACTTGATTTTCTGGCCTCTGATGAATAATGATTGGAGTATTAGTCAGATGGCGTTTAGAAAAAGTGGAAAAATGGGGTCTAATATGTCTAGGATACTGATATTTACATCTTTGCCCATGATGTCTTTGCATGACGGTTTCATCACTCATATCTAAGCTATCAGGCTGACTTTCCTCTATTAAACGGCGTTGCGAAAATTTCATATCAACTGTTCCTAAAAAAGTTGGCTAAAATTGTCTTCAGGGAATGAAAGTAAAAAAAATTAATTCTGTAGATAATGGATACCTCGATAGGTCATATTTTTAGGTCCATGATCATGACGGGATTTGGCATAAGGATGATTTTTCCAATGAACACCCCTATAAGTTCCTTCAACTTCCTTATTATTGGTTTTTAGGCTAATTGGGTCATGATTATAGCTGATTCCACGAAATGAGAGTTTCATGATTAGTTTTACTCCGACTTTTCCTTGCGCCCTTCCTCCTGATATTTTGGGAGTTTTGGGCTTTTTAAAATTATTTCTGTATCTATTGTTACATTTTTTTTGAGCATATGTCAGGATTTCATGAAAATTTAACCAATTGTAACCATGTATTTCAGGTATTTAATGGTTGATACTAGAAGTGATCAGCAATCTTATACCCAAGCTGAGATCAAGTCCCTATGGTTTCGATGGCAAGCGAATTGTTCATTATCCTTCTTTTAATTCTCTTAAATGCTATTTTTGCCCTGTCAGAGATAGCTCTAGTGTCGTCGCGTAAAATTCGTTTAGAGCAATTGAGTCTTAAAGGAGACAAACGGGCAAAAATTGCCCTTGAATTGGCCAATGATCCCAACCAGATTCTATCTACTGTCCAGATCGGTATTACCCTAATCGGCATTTTAGCAGGGGTTTATGGAGGAGCTAATCTTGCGGCTCATCTGACGGTTGTTTTACAACAAATTCCTGGTTTAACGGTTCATAGTGAGGCCATATCCTTAACCCTTGTGGTCATCAGTTTGACCTATCTTTCTTTGGTAATTGGGGAATTGGTTCCCAAGCGGTTAGCTTTGAGTGATCCCGAAGGAATTGCAACGTTGATGGCGGTTCCCCTGTTATTTATCTCTCGTTTAGTTTACCCCATTGTCAATTTATTGGGAGCGTCTACCGACTTAATCTTATCGTTTCTGGGCATTACCACAACCATTACAGAACCCCCTGTGACACAAGAAGAAATTAGAGTCATGTTGAGGCAGGGGAAAGAAGCAGGAATGTTTGAGGAGGTGGAACACGATATGGTGGAGCGGGTTTTGCAGTTAGGCGATCGCAAAGTAAGTACCTTAATGACAACACGACCGGAAATTACTTGGTTAAATTTAGAAGATTCGGCTGAGATTAATCGTCATAAAATCGTTGATAGCACCCATACTCGTTTCCCAGTTTGTCAAGGAAGTTTAGAGGAGGTTTTAGGCATTGTTCAAGTCACTAATTTATTATCAAATTGTTTATCCTGTCAACAGTTTGATTTAACCGCTTCTTTACGGCAACCTTTGTTAGTTCCTGATAGTACCTTGGGCTTAAAAGTATTACAATTATTCCAACAAACCGGCAATCATATTGCTTTGGTAGTAGATGAATATGGCATTATTCAAGGATTAGTTACTATTAATGATATTTTAAAAGCCATTGTTGGAGATATTCCTCGTATTGATCAAATTGAAATCCCTTCTATTATTCGTCGGGATGATGGCTCTTGGTTAATGGATGGAACAGTAGGAATTGATGAGTTTAAAAAAGTCTGTAGACTGAAGATAATTCCTGGGGAGAAACATGGTAATTTTCATACATTAGGTGGTTTTGTGATTACTTATTTAGGTAAAATACCCAAAGTGGCTGATAGTTTTAATTGGAAAGGTCTAAAATTTGAGGTCATGGATATGGATGGAAATCGTGTGGATAAAGTATTAGTTATGCCCATCAGTAAACCGATGTTAAATCAAACCACTAATGATATTTATTAATGAATGGAGAATTGAGAATTGAGAATGTAAACCGATGTTAAATCAAACCACTAATGATATTTATTAATGAATGGAGAATGGAGAATTGAGAATTGAGAATTGAGAATGTAAACCGATGTTAAATCAAACCACTAATGATATTTATTAATTGAGAAATAAAATCTGGTGTAGATAACCGCACCTTCTATAATTATACCTTTTTGCGTTAAAGTAAGAACATAAGCTAGTAGTAAGTTAAAGTCTTACCTACTAACTCTAAACAATATCAATTTTTTGATTCATTATCACTCACTTATGACCAATACAACTGTTACCAATAACCCCTTATTGCTCGGCCAAGGATTACCTCCATTTGATAAAATAAACCCTGAGCATATTATTCCTGCTATGACGGAATTATTGCAAGAATTGGAGGAGAAATTAAACCATTTAGAAGCAAAAGTCACTCCCACTTGGGAAGGTTTAGTGGAACCTTTAACAGAAATCGAAGAAAAATTTAGTTGGAGTTGGGGGATTGTGGGTCATTTAATGGGGGTTAAAAATAGTCCGGAACTTCGCAAAGCCTACGAAACAGTACAACCGCAAGTTATCCAATTTATTAACAAATTAAGTCAAAGTCAGCCCCTGTACGAAGCTTATAAAAACCTTCAACAAAGTGAGGCATGGGATAGTTTAGAAAATGCTCAAAAAAGGATTGTAGAAACAGCCATCCGAGAAGCGGAATTATCGGGGGTGGCTTTAACAGGAGAAAACCGTGAAAAATTTAACACAAATAAACTAGAATTAGCGGAACTTTCTACAAAATTTTCTAACCATGTTTTAGATTCGACTAAATCCTTTAAACTGAAATTAACCACAGAAAAAGAAGTAGAAAGTTTACCTGCAAGTTTACTCAGTTTAGCAGCACAAACAGCCCGTGCAGAAGGAGAAGAAAATGCAACACCAGAAGCTGGACCTTGGTTAATTACCTTAGATTATCCTAGTTATATTCCATTCATTAAATATAGCACTCAAAGGGACTTAAGAGAGAAGGTTTATAAGGCATTTATTTCCCGTGCATCCAGTGGTGACTTAGATAATAATCCCTTAATTAAACGTATTTTAGAACTAAGAAAAGAACAGGCAGAAATTCTCGGCTATAACACCTATGCAGAAGTCAGTTTAGCCCGCAAAATGGCTCCTAATGTAGAAGCTGTAGAGGGTTTACTAGAAGAGTTGAGAAGCGTTAGTTATGAGGCTGCTCTTAAAGACTTAGACAACCTAAAAACCTTTGCTAAAACTGATAATTTACAGCCTTGGGATCTGAGTTACTGGGCAGAAAAACAACGGGAAACCTTATTTAATTTTACAGCAGAAGAATTACGTCCTTATTTTCCTTTACCTCAAGTCTTGGATGGTTTATTTACCTTAGCAAAAAGAATCTTTGGGGTAACAATAATTGCTGCTGATGGAGAAGCACCCATATGGCAAGAAGATGTGCGTTATTTCCAGGTTAATAATGAAGCCGGAGAAGCGATCGCTCACTTCTATTTAGATCCTTATAGTCGCCCCGCAGAGAAACGCGGAGGAGCTTGGATGAATGATTGTATTGGACGGGCAAAAATCAAGCTAGAAGAGCAATTTATGACCCGTTTACCAGTGGCTTATTTAATTTGTAATCAAACCCCTCCTGTGGATGGAAAACCCAGTTTAATGACCTTTGATGAAGTAACAACATTATTCCATGAATTCGGCCATGGGTTACAACATATGTTGACAAAAGTTGACTATCCTGGGGCTGCTGGAATTAATAATGTAGAGTGGGATGCGGTGGAATTACCAAGTCAATTTATGGAGAATTGGTGTTATGATCAAAGCACTTTATTTAACATGGCTAAGCATTATGAAACGGGAGAAACCTTACCTGAACATTACTACAATAAGTTAGTTGCTGCTCGTAATTATATGAGTGGCTCAGCCATGTTAAGACAACTACATTTTAGTTTCCTTGACTTAGAATTACACCATCGTTATCAACCCAATGGGGATGAAAACCCAGCAGAAGTTCGTAACCGTATTGCGGAGAAAACAACGGTAATGAAACCCTTACCAGAAGACTCATTTTTATGTGCCTTTGGACATATTTTTGCGGGGGGTTATGCTGCGGGTTACTATAGTTATAAATGGGCAGAGGTGTTAAGTGCGGATGCCTTTTCTGCGTTTGAAGAAGTTGGTTTAAACGATGAAAAAGCGGTTTCAGAAACAGGAAAACGGTTCCGAGATACCGTATTAGCATTAGGGGGAAGTTTGGACCCGATGGAAGTGTTTAAAGCATTCCGTGGACGGGAACCAAAAACAGAACCTTTGTTAAGACATAGTGGTTTATTGCAGGCTGCATAATCCATCAAGTCAGTGCGTTATTATTTTAGTAACGCACTGACTTGATAAGCTTAGTTAAGACTTAGCTAGGGATTGTACCTGATAAACTATTAAGTTTCTCAGATTTTTCCTTTCTGTTTTGAACTTTTTCTATGTCTTTAGAAGTAAGAATCAAGGGACGTTTACAAATCATAGGCAAGGATGGTAGAGAACCTTCTTTCTCCCAAGTTTGTGCCAAATAAACAAAGTTACAAAACATGAGTCTATGACAGCGCGTAAACTGCTGGTATTCGATATATTTTCTAAGCAGTTCATAATGAGTAATTACGACTGAATAGAAATAGTCCTTAAGATAATCAGAATCAGCAACTTTAAGTTTAACGTCTTGTCCCATATGTTCAAAGAACATTAACAGTTTATAGACACTTTCGCTCTCTTCTGTGTAATTCTCTTGATGATCTTTTAACCTCAGTAAAATGTTAGATTGAACCGTTTTTAATTCTTCAATTCCTTCAGGAGACTGTTTAAGTTCAACTAATCGACTGTGACACTGGTTGAATAGTTTACTGTCAAATTTACTAGGATATTTTTCGTAAAACTCTTCTTTGAGAATTTGTCTTACCCTTAATTGTACTTTTAACAGGTAGTCACTATGCCATTGTTCAATATACTGCGATGCCTTCGCCCGCTTATTATAGTGATACTGACTATGTAAATTTAACATGGCAAAGACAATACCAGTTCCTACTCCAACTAATGCACCTGAATCTTTTGCCAAATTGTAACTTCCATTGTCCTGAGTTGGATGATCCTTCATATAATATAATGCACAACCTAAACTGACTAACACTATCAAAATTGGAACCGTAATATCCAGATGCCAATTTCTTATAGTTTTTTTAAGTTTCATCCGCAATTTCTCAAACCAAATAATGAAAGACCTGTTGGAATAAATACGCATCTGAGATAGATGAATACTATTATCCTGTAGCTGAGAAGAACAATTTACATTTTGATTATTAGTGTTCATAATCTTATTCTCCAACTATTACCTTAATTCAAGCTTTCATAACCTTATCTGGCTAGATTATTTATAACTATAAGACGCTAAAATATAACTTCAAAAAACTCCGATATGAAAAAATTACCTCTCAATTTTTCCACATCAAAAATACCTTATTAAGTTGAGCATTTTATTGAACCGCAAATCCTCTGCTGTTCTCAACACTTTTGTTACAAGTCATGGTTCCATTATAACTATGATGATTATAGAATAAGGCCATATTTTGTTGATAACTTTACTAAGTTTAATTTTTTGAAAAATTTGTTTATTCTAAATTGTACATCCACCATCAAAATCAACACAGAATGAAGCATTTATGATCTTTCTGTAAAACATCGTTACAATAAAGGGAAGCAGTTATAAAGAAATATTACAAAAATGATGACCACTGATATCCAACAAATATCCTTGCAATTAGAAAGCGAAAACTCCCGCGATCGCCTCTTAGCCTTAGTATCCTTAAGGGAAGTGTCAGCAGAAGATGCCGTTCCTTTGATTAAGAAAGTCTTAAACGATGAAGTCTTGCCAGTGCGCTCAATGGCAGTGTTTGCCTTGGGAGTCAAACAAACCGACGAATGCTACCCCATCTTAGTTAAACTGTTAGAGGCAGACCCAGATTATGGCATTCGCGCCGATGCCGCAGGAGCCTTGGGGTATCTTCAAGATGCACGGGCCTATGAACCCTTAGCCAGAGCATTTTATGAGGATACCGAGTGGTTAGTGCGTTTTAGTGCTGCTGTGTCTTTGGGGAACCTAGGAGACATTCGTGCCCAAGAACTACTTTTACAAGCCTTAGACAGTCAAGAAACGGTTATACAGCAAGCAGCGATCGCAGCCCTTGGAGAGATCAAAGCCGTAGATGCCATTGATGAAATGTTACGATTTGCTGACTCTAATGACTGGTTGGTGCGTCAACGTTTAGCACAAGCTTTGGGTAATTTTAATACAGACAAAAGTATCTCTGCGCTGAAATTTTTAGCCAAAGATAGCGAACCCCAAGTCAAGGAAACTGCCTTATTTTCCCTTAACCTTCTCCAACAAAACAGCAAAGAAGGAGTGTAGGAGTCATGATACAATCAGGTTGGTTGGGTTGCTAAGAAATTAATTGTAATTAGCCTCATTTTAGATCCTGAAACCTTTAGGTTAATGCTAGGGATACAACCAGCCCCCGATTTGCTCTGATCAGACAATTTATTGATATTCATGGACATACAAACGTTTCTAGAATTATGCGTTGGCCAATGGTTTTCTCAACGAAGTAGCTATCAGTTTGACAGTCAAAAAGCAGAGAGTCATAAATCAGAATTAACAGTAGAATGGCTCGAAAATACCGATTCTTTGGTTGTTTCTCTTTGTCAAGAATATCATCTCGATCCCCATCAAGCTATTGGCGGCCATAAAGTTAGTTGGAATAGTAGCCTTGACTACGGCAAACAAAAGCAAATAGGAACAGCAACAATGATTGTTATTCCTGATGAGAGTAACCCAAAAGCAGGAAAAATTATACAATCGTTTCAGTCTCAACCTTCAAAACAAGGAAATTACAGTTTAGGGCAAGATGAAGCCTTAACCTTAAGCTTAGAGAAAGGAGATTTTTGTTTAGAAGAAAGGGTTTGGTTTGCAAGTCCTAACTTACGACTAAGAACCACTTTAATGAAAGGTAAAAACGGCTATAGTCGAACAGCTTTTTATTCAGAAATTCGTAGAATGCCTCCAGAAAAGGCAGCTTAATCTTCAAAGGTGTTAGCATTAAAAATTTGAGGGTTTCACGGATAAAATAGAGATTTTTTAGGGATAAAATATCTAGCCTAAAAAATATCTAGCTTAAGAATCAATAAAACGAGATCAATGCGCTGTTTAAACTGTCATCTTGACAACCTACCGGAGAACACCCAACTATGTCCCAATTGTGGGGCGCAGGTAATGTCTTTGTTGCAGGAAGTATTGCCCCAAGGAACCCAACTGCGATCGCATACTTATTGTCTCGATGATGCTATGGGAAAAGGTAGTTTTGGCATTACCTATCGCGCCCATCACACTGCATTAAATAATCCCGTTGCCATTAAGGAATTTTATCCTATTGAATATGTCTCAAGAAACGTTGAAACTAAACTATTAATTATTCCCGAAAAACATCAAGAAGCTTATCAAAGAAATTTATCTCGTTTTTTAGAAGAAGGGCGCATTTTAGCAAAATTAGATCATCCCAATGTTGTCAAAGTGAGGGACTTATTTGAAGAAAGAAATACGGCTTATATTGTCATGGACTTGGTACAGGGACAAACTCTCTTAAAAGAACTAGAAAATCAACCCAACCAGAGGCTTCCTCTAGACAGGATAGAAAGCTTAATTGGACAATTAGTAGATGCCCTGACAGCAATTCATGAAGCAGGTATTTATCATCTGGATCTCAAGCCAGAAAATATGATTTTAACCCCAGATAATAAACTAATTTTAATTGATTTTGGTGCAGCAACATTAGCCAGCGATGCTAAACGAAAAAGAACCCGTTCTTTTACAGAATGTTATGCAGCACCAGAAATTATTTCAGGAGGGGAAGTCGGTCCCCAAAGTGATTTATTTGAAGTCGGGATGATCCTCCATGAACTATTAACAGGAAAGCTGCCACCACCCGCCATGAAGCGTGTTTTAGAAACGGATACTTGGCAACCGCAAGGGTTAGAATATCCTTGGGATATTTTAGTCTTAGAAGCCTTAAAAATTCAGAGAAACGATCGCATTGAAACCATAAAAGACTGGTGGAAAAAGCGCAAAGAAGAGAAAAATAATTACATCTCCCTAGACAAAAAAAATCTTACCAATTTAAAGGGAAAATTTATTTTACCATTGTTGCAGCAGCAAGGAATGACCCATAAATTGGGAAGGGGTTATATTAAAAAGGTTATTTCTGTTACTTACAATAAAATTTTAGTAATAGAAGCCGCAGGAGCCTCATTATTAGATATAAATACCCGTATTGCCGATTGGGAAATTGACTGTCCGACCCACTATGGAGCTATTAGTAACAATAAGCAAAAATTAGCCTTAGTTTGGCAAAATACTATCTATCTTTGGGATTTAAAGCAAGGCAAATTAATAAGACAATTACAGGGTCATTCCAAAAAAATCAGGGACATTGCTTTGAATGAAGACGGAGCATTATTAGTCTCTGGAAGTGAAGACGAAACCTTAATCTTGTGGGATACTAAAACAGGAGAAAAACGCCATGAATTGTCAGAACCTATGGGTTGGGTAACGGCAGTGGCCATTAGTCAAGATAATCAATTTCTGGCCTCTGGTTGTCGGGATGGAACTGTGAGGATTTGGGGAGCCATTTCTGGCCAAGAATGGCGATGTTTAGAAGGTCATCAATTAGGGATTGAATGCCTAGAATTTAGCCCTAATAGTCAATTATTAGCATCAGGGGGAAGGGATAAAACCATTCGTTTATGGTCAGTCACCTCTGGACAATTAAAACAAGTTTTAGAAGGTCATAGTGACTGGATCACCGCCTTAAGTTTTACTAAAAATGCTCAAACTTTAGCCTCTGCTGGGGCAATTAATGATAAAACCATTCGCATTTGGTCCCTAGCACAAGGAAACCAAAAACAACAACTTACAGGACACAATAATAGCGTCAAAGCAATCACTTTTTGCGCAGAGGATAATTCTTTGCTCTCAGCCTCTATGGACCACACCATACGCCTGTGGAATCTTTATACAGGGGAAACCCTTGAAAAACTGCATCAACACACTAACTGGGTTTATGGGGTTGCTGTGAGTTCAGATGGCCGTTGGGTTGCCACTGCTAACAATGACTGGACGATACGACTTTGGGATATTATTCAACGGCGAGAAGTTCATGTCCTCCAAAATCATCAAGGAGCAGTCTCTAGCATTGCCTTTAGTCCCAATAATAACTATTTAGTCTCCGGCAGTTGGGATGGAACCCTAAAATTATGGGATATCCAGAGCGGAAAATATCTCCGTACTCTACAAGGCCATCAAAACTGGGTCAGCAGTGTTGCCGTGAGTTCTAATGGGAAATGGGCAGTTTCAGGGGGTTGGGATAAAAGAGTCTGTCTCTGGGAGATGAGTTCAGGATGGTCTAGTTTCAAAGGAAGTAAACCCCTCCGTGTTTTATCAGGTCATCTAGATGATATTGAAGGGGTTGCCTTTAGTCCTGACAGCCAGTTAATAGGCAGTTGTAGTGATGATAAAATCATTAAACTCTGGGAAGTTTCCTCTGGGCAACTTGTACAACAACTACAAGGACATAAATCTAAGGTAACAGGGGTGGCGTTTAGTCCTGATGGTCAATTTATTGCTTCGGTGAGTTGGGATAAAACGGTTCGGGTGTGGCATATTCTTTCAGGTAAACAAATTCATAAATTTCAGGGTCACACTAACTATGTTCAGTGTGTGGCCTTTAGTCCTGATGGTCATTATTTTGCATCAGGGGGATACGATAGGATGATTGCTCTTTGGGATCTGGTTTCGGGTGAGTTAACTCAGTTAATTCAAGGTCATACCAATTGTGTTAATGGTCTGGCCTTTAGTAACGAGGGTTCTCTGTTGGTGTCTGGGGATAATGATGGAGTTGTAAGAGTGTGGCAATTTAATTTGTCTGAAAAATAACTATTATTAATTATTTTTTCTTTTTAAGCCGCATTTTAACACCTGCTTCTGGGCTTAATAATACCAAATCCCCTTTAGAAAGTAGATAATCATCTTAAGAAGGCAGAGGGAGCAGGGGAAGCAGAGGAGGCAGAGGGAGAAAGAATATTACTCTACTATAATAAGCGGATCTGGGATAACGTGAGTTCGGAGTTCGGAGTTCGGAGTTCGGGGTTATTCTTTTTTGAACGATACAATGAGGGTTTGAGACTGCTAATTTTGGTAAGTTGTCTCCAAATTGCCCTATATCGAACTCAGGTTAGGATAAAAACCCTCGAAGGGCTGATTTTACTGGATGTTTAAAGTTACTCATTGATTTTGGCCCAAACTCTCAAAACTTCACCCACACTCCAAGCTTGGGCAAAACAACCTCTGGGAGTCATGGGTGCATCCCCATCAAAAATTTCACTAATACTGCCAATGCAACCATCCTCAAGATGATTAGCCATCGGTTCAAGAAAACTATTAGCTAAAGTGCGATCGCTGTAAACCCGCCAATGAGCTTCCACAAACGGACCTATCAACCAAGCCCAAACCGTTCCTTGATGATAACTACCATCCCTTGAGACTTGATCCCCTCCATAGCGTCCTTTATATTGATGGTGAGTGGTACAAAGCGATCGCAGGCCATAGGAGGTAATCAACATCTTCGCCACCGTATCCACCACCGACTTTTGTTGTTCAGGTTTTAATAGAGGAGGGGTGGTTTTACTTTGGGGTAGGGAAACCGCAAAAATCTGGTTCGGCCGCATGGACTTATCATGACCGGTGGGACTATCTAAGACATCGTGACAGTATTTTAAAGAAGGATGCCAATAGCGTTGAAACCCTGCATGGGTATGACGGGCCATGGTTTTATATTGTCCGGCTGGTTGACCTAAAATGTCTGCAATTTCGATCATAATCGTCAGAGCATTGTACCAGAGAACATTGACTTCAATGGGTTTACCGTGTCGAGGGGTAACAACCCACTCTCCTACCTTTGCATCCATCCAAGTTAACTGAGTTCCTTCTTGACCACCATAAATTAAATGATCACTATCGAGATGAATATTATAACGGGTTCCTTCTCGATGACATTCGATAACATCTTGGAGAAGGGGATAGAGTTCTTTTAATAAAGTAATATCACCTGTGACACTATAATAAGCCCGAATGGCTTCAAAGTACCAGAGGATGGCATCGACTGTATTATATTGAGGAGTTTGGTTATCATCGGGAAAGACATTGGGCAACATTCCCCCGTCTAAATATTTGGCAAAGGTACTGAGAATATTGTGGGCAATATCTGGGCGGCCTGTTGTAAGGGTTAACCCAGGTAAAGCAATCATCGTATCCCTTCCCCAGTCAGCAAACCAAGGATACCCAGCGATAATCGTTTTGCCATCAGGGTTATGAGGTGAAGCGCGATTAACAATAAATTGATCCGCCGCCAAGACTAATTGTTTCACCCAAGGCAGGGACACCTCATCAGAGCGTTTGAGCAACCCTGCTTCATAATCTTGGCGTTCTTGTAATGCTTTTTGGCCATTCAGGGAGGTTTTTCGGTTGGTACTGGCTACAATGGTTAAAGACTCTCCTGGTTGCAGGGTATGGTTAAAGGTAGCCGCATTATAATGATCGTCTCGATCCCATAAACCCCGATACCTTTCCATGGCCAAATCATAGCCCAAATGCCAATGATAGTTAAGGGTTACTTCTCCCTTGTCAACCCAGAGATAAAAGGGTGTTGCTTCAGCATAGGGAGTGACACAAATGCCCTTAGGAACTTCTTCGACAAGCATTTTCCACTGTCCCGATTGGGTTGTACCATGATGATCCCTGTAATTAACTAAGGCTTTAATGGATATTTGTATGGATTTACTGCCCCGTTTGAATGTATAACGAGTATAGGTGGTATTTTCTCCCTGCTGCATCCAAATTCTTTTTTCAATCAGTGCATCCCCACAAGCAAAAGTCCAAACAGGGATTGTCCCTTCTAAGCGAAAACTCTCCATATTCAAATAGCCTTGAGGAGAAATAGTCCCATCAAACCAACGGTTGGTAAAACAAGAATAGGTTTGATAATCGTATTGAATCGTCTCGTCAAGTTTAGATAACAATAATGTTCGCTTCAGGGGAGGGTTCAAAGCAGCGATCAATAACCCATGATAACAACGGGTGATGACCCCTGATATTGTCCCACAACCATAGCCTCCAATACCATTAGTAATTAACCATTCCCGTGATTGGGCCGTGCTTAAATTACCGCAAATCTCCCGTCCATAGTTAAAGGTCATGAATATTCAGTGGATTAACTCTCCTGGTTAGGAAGATTGTATAAAGCTTTTTGCTCAATGTTCTATTATTTAACTATGTTTTCTCATTGTTATACAGTACAAAAGTTCTGACTTAACTCAGTTTCACTCTATTAACTGACTCATGGGAAATTGACTTTTTCTTGTTGTGTCAATTCCATCAAAATTATATCCAAAGTTTTCGATATCCTCTTTTAAAAATTCTGCTACTAATGAAGCTGTTTTTTCGTTATAATCTTTCCTGTAATCCCTGTTGCTCGAAACGTTTTCCCTCCGTAAATCCGCCACAACTCCTATTTTTTTACAAATAACTTCCCAATCTTGATTGATTGTTTCTAATCTAGCTAAATAATTCAATGCAAACTCACCATTTTTATCAATAATTAGGCGACTTTGGCTCGGCATTTTACCTTGATCTATTTGCCAATTAACATATTCTTCAAATGATAAATTAATCACTGTGTCATGCTGAAGATGCCCTGGCCACTGTTTCGTAAATTTATACATAGATAATAGCCAAGACCAAGGATTCCTAGCAACAGCGAACTTAAAGTATTCTTTATACATTTGTTCTGGTATTAGCCTTTGCAAATCTTTGATATGTCCATGACTTTTTGCTTTGGTATCATTTATTTTTCTTAATTCTCCCATATAAGTTGTTGCATAAATTTCTAATCCTGTTATCTTTTTGATGGCTCTAAATAGCAAACTATGGTTAAGAGAATCATATTTACTCAGTGCTTTTTGTAAGGAGGTTCCCCCTGTTTTAGGAATATGAATGAAAATAAATTTATTACTATTAGATAAGATCATGGCAAGTAATTTAAAATTTATGTTTTTTATTCAGGAATAAACCTAACATATTTTTTGTAAAAAATCAAGTTTTTTAATTAAGTGATTTTTCACCATCTTCTTAGCAACAATTTTTCTAAGAAAAACAACATAACAAAAATAATTTTGATATGCTAGAGAAGAATCTATTAATCCTTACCTATTTTCTCATCTCTATGATCATTAACTTGTGGAAGCCATCTCGTCTCATTGGTTATTGTCTTAGCCTTTTATGCCTTTTTTTATTACTTTGGGGCAATGTTCCTGCTTTAGCTCAAACATCTTCTATTAGCCCTTATTTAAACCGTGCCATTGAGAGAGTCACAGAATTTACCTTAGATAATGGTATGAAATTTATTATCATGGAAAATCATGATGCTCCTGTGGTTTCTTTTGTTACTTATGCTGATGTAGGAGCAACAGATGAGCCCGATGGAAAAACGGGAGTAGCTCATTTTTTAGAACATTTGGCCTTTAAAGGAACAACACAAATTGGAACTACTAACTATACTGAAGAGAAAGAAGTTTTAGCCCGTTTAGATAAAGTTTTTAATCAACTAAAATTTGCAAATAAAATGGGTGATGAAGAAGAAGCAAATAGATTAAATAACCGCTTTAAAATAGTGCAAGAAGAGGCAGCAAAATATGTTGAACAAAATGCCTTTGGTCGTATTGTTAAAACCGCAGGAGGTGTTAATATTAATGCTCAAACAACTCCCGATGCAACTCTTTATTTTTATAGCTTTCCCTCTAATAAATTAGAGTTATGGATGTCTCTAGAATCGGAACGTTTTTTAGATCCTATCTTTCGGGAGTTTTATAAAGAACAAAAAGTTATCTTAGAAGAACGTCGAATGCGGACGGAAAATAGTCCCATTGGCCAAATGGTGGAAGCTTTTTTAGGAACTGCTTTTACAGAGCATCCTTATAAACGTCCTACCATTGGTTACAACGAAGATATTCGCAATTTAACTCGTCAAGACGTTAGAGATTTTTTTAATATTTATTATGGTCCAAATAACCTAACAATTGCTATTGTTGGGGATGTAAATCCAGAAAAAGTTAAACAGTTAGCTCAGGTTTACTTTGGTCGTTATTCTCCCAAACCTGAACCTCCTCAGGTGACGAAAACAGAACCAAAACAAACAGAAACTCGTGAGATTACCTTAAAATTAGTCTCTCAGCCTTGGTATTTAGAAGGATATCATGTTCCTGCTTTAAGTCATCCTGATAGTGCAGTTTATCAAGTCATTTCCACCTTAGTAAGTTCCGGGAGAACCTCTCGTTTATATAAGTCCTTAGTTGAAGAAAAACAAGTGGCTTTATTCGCTGAAGGATTTAGTGGTTTTCCTGCTAATAAATATCCAAGTTTGATGTTATTTTACGCTCAAACTGCTCCTCAAGCTTCCCTAGAAAATGTGGCTAAAGCTTTATCTTTAGAACTGGAAAAGTTGAAAAAACAACCCGTTTCTGAGCAAGAGTTACAACGGGTTAAAAATAAATTAAGAGCCAGCTTACTACGCTCCTTAGACTCTAATTTAGGTCTAGGAAAAGCTTTAATTGAATACGAAGTAAAAACAGGAAATTGGCGTAATTTATTTGAACGATTAAAGGCTATTGAAGAGGTAACTTCTGGAGATATTCAACGGGTGGCAAGAGCAACTTTTGTCCCTGAAAATTTGACTATTGGGAAGATTTTACCGCAAAATTAGAAGTAGATAAATCCTCGTATAATAAAAGTAGGGTGGGCAATGATCATCCTACTTTTTGAGTTTTTAACGATTGGAAGACTTTTACTAACCTTAATTTGCGCCCTGTCTCGACTCAAAAATTGGCTGATGCAATATATGATACCAGATCCACTTATTATCGTAGAGTAATATTCTTTCTCCC
>JAAUYJ010067390.1_pt1 | contig 21816 bp, 38 predicted proteins | sample 7278031 | NCBI WGS metagenome assembly JAAUYJ01 (sample SAMN14350222, study PRJNA611818) | marine sediment metagenome | isolation source: surface marine sediment (1.8m) | place: French Polynesia: Moorea | collected 2018-08 | reverse complement strand
GATAACGAGATCGAGATGAAGGGTCTTGGGACATAACCCTGCAGTGGGAGGGTGAAGGCATAATGATTCATGAAATATAGGATCGGCCGTCCTTGGAAACAAGGCTCCCCAAAAAACCAAACCAAACCAAACCAACAACAGTCGCTGCAAATGTGGCAGCAAGAACAGCAACCGCAACCACAGCAGAAACAACAGTTTCGGCGGCGGCGGCAGAGGTAGCAGGAACAGCAGAAGCAACAGCAACAGAAGCTAAAGAGAGAGCAGCAGCCAGAGCACCAAGTGCAACAATAAAAGTTACTGCAGAACGGCAGCAACACAAACCTTTTGTAGGAAACCATCACTCACTTAGTCCCTGTCTGTATGATGTAGACGTCTTTTCCCCTGACCGACTCGTGTATCTCCACCATGGTCTCCCTGTTTGTCTTGTGGTAGACCGAGCTGTCCCCCAGGCGCACATCAAGGTGGCGGGCCACAGCAACAGCAAGGTCCTTGTGGGAGTTGCCAGACAAAAGGATCATCCCGCGGCTCTCCATCTGGGAAATAAAATGTTTTCTTATGAGAAAAATGTTGCCAGGTTTGAAATATTGGCGGCTCATGAAAACTGCAGTAGTAAATGTTTTCCGGGGAAATGTAGAGTTGAGAGGCGTTTTTTGGTCGTTTCGTACTTAAGGGTGACTGTGGGGTCACTCGTTTCGTACCTCCATACTTTCTTTGAGTAGCGTAAATTTCGTGCTGTAGGCAATTCTTAGCGGGCAGTATTTTTGGTGAGTCTGTTTGCGGTACGTACGTACTCCAGTTTCACAAGACATACCGTGTTTCCAAAGTGGAAAGGCATATTGATTCAGCCCAGGGTTTGATCGATGATACTGCGGACAAGGGATGGACTGCTATTTCAAAGGAAACTTATCCGAAGTGGCTGTTGCAGTTCAGAGAGGGTGTCAAAAATGAACTGAAATGGTTGGTTGTAGCTCGCTCCCCTCCTAGGAGAAGAGAAGATTCAGCATGGAGGAGCAGGGGGAACGAAAACTCGTTTTTTCCACCCTTCCCTCCTCCTCACGAGAAGTTGCCCTGGGGGCACCCCGCCATTGCTTTGGAAAACAAGAATTCGAGGGATGGGGGGACGCAGAACAGGAAAACTAACCTTGCACTGGAAATGCCCGATGCGAACAATGTCACGAATCCGATGAAACACTTCTTTTTTCGGCGCTCACTACTGTTTCCCAAGAGACTCCAATGCTAGAGCTCTCTTATTTCTTAACCAGACTGCTGTTGCCAGGCTGGATGGCCGCTCTCCTCTTTTATACTGGAGCTATCTAATATTCGGCTTTCCTTCTTCTTCTTCTTACTTGTACCTTGCCCGTTTTCCGTTGTAAGGTGTCGGGCTACACTCGCTGGAGGAAAGCCGACGAACGCACAATGATAAGGCATTCAGTCGAGATATTTAGCTTTCGCGCAAAATTTTGGAAAAATAATCATTCACATGACGAAACTATTTGTTGTTCTAAAATATACTCGTTTTTTATATTTCTTATTCAGTTGATTCCTGCGTTGTCGCGTACAGAATACGATGTGCGTTCGGAGGGGAGAGGAGAGAGGAAGGCATCGGTGGAAAAATATTTCAGATCTTCTTTTGTGTGTTCTACGTATGTTATGGGTTATCTTCTCTTTTCATAGATTGGAAATCTTTCTTATTGTTTCTATGGGAAACTCGGCGGACTCTGTAAATTCACTCCTTGGAGACTGCGGGTGGTACATGGTACGGTTTTTTTTTCTAAATCAGGCCCTCTCCGGGGTCTGGAGGCACTTAAGCTTGACCCTGGAGCAGCTGAAGTCCTCCAGCTCTGCCTCGCCCAGGCGAGTGCACAACATGTGGAACCACCTGCAAAAATAAATTAACTATTTAAACTTCATTCGTCATATCGAAGTCTGTATAAATTTCTAATAGAAAGGAAGGAAAGAAACGAGGAAACTTTAAATTTATAAGTCAAATCGCTGTTTTAAAATTAAATTCGAACAAACAAAAGGTTTTTCAAGTTTAAAGTGTCAAATCGCTGTTTGTCCCAATTTGAATTCAAATGATTGTGTTTCATGTTTCAAATAAATGTTTGAAAATATAATTGAGCAAATTGACCTGCTGCAGTCGCACCCGACCCACTCTGTGTTCTCCAGGTCGCCCGGGTCAGCGCCGGAGGGTAGGACTGGGTCGTACTGTCTGCAGATGGCGCACACCCAGGTGTTTACGTTCATCAGGTCGTGCACTCCGCTCGTAGAACTGGACGATGATTTCCCCTCCTTTGCTGTACTTTGTCCTGATGAATTTCTCTTCTGCCCCTGCTGCTGCTGGAGGAATGACGAGTGCCGCCCTCGTCTCCTGAGGCGGCCGCCGCGGCCGGAGGAGGGGGAGGAGGTGAGAGAGGGTCGGATCACCTGGAGCTGGGGTTGCTGTTCGGAGGCGGGGACGGGGGAGGCGGTGCCGCTGGCAGACGCTGAGTTGGGGACGGCTGCAAAATGACAAATACATGTAGAAGTTTGAGAAAATAATTGATGAATAACAATTTTTTTTTCTATCAGTCTCACTTCTTGCTCTCTTTCCCTCCTCTGCGTTGGCCGGGCTCCCGCTCCTCGTCTCCGCCGAGGCCCTTCGCTTGGAGGCCCTTGAACCGGGAGAAACCTTGCTGCCGTCGCCAGAGGAAGTCATCTTGGAGCACTTTGGGCCGGGCTGGGTCTTCGCCGCCACGGGAGCAGCGTTTTGGGAGGAGGCGTTCTTCATCATGAAGGTGATCTTGGACTGGACCAGCTTCTGCTGCTGCTTCTGCTGCTGCTGCTGCAGAGCCGGAGAGGAGGCTGATTTTGTGGCGGAGATCTTCTTGGAGGTTTCCTTCTCGTCCGGGGATGCGCTGATGCTGACATTTTCCGGGTCGATCATCAGCACCTTGACAAGCTGCTGGAGGTCCTGCGTGTTGTGCTTCCCCAGGGACATCTTGCCCTGAATTAGAATTCAAGCAATTTGCACACATTTCTATCATTTTTTGGGAAACAACTCACCGTGTAGAGGAAGTTTATGAGTATAGCTACGGTCTGCTTCTTTGCGCTTGGGACCATGAGGGTGAACACCGGGAGTCCCTCAGGGACGGAAAGGAAGGCGCCGCGGAGGAAGTCGCTGCAGGCCGCAAGGACGATCCTGGAAGGAAAAGTAGAATTTGAGTTACTAATCGATCAAATAAATAGTTCGAATTTGGCGGAACAGAGTAAGTGAACTCTCAACAAGTCACTCAATTAAGTGATTTTTTGGGGTAAATGAAGTGAAATTAGTAACCAAAAGGTTTCTTGACCTGTGCGCCGCCACCGTTCCGTCCTGCGCCACGATGTTGACGTCCGTGTATAGCTCCAACTCCCTGCACGTCCTCGCGACGGAGGCGATGTACTCGTCGTGTCCGCTGAAGAGGACGGAGGCGGAGGAGTCGGGGTGCGGGCCAGAGAGGGAGATGTCGGCCGCGGTGTCCACGGCAGAGGCAGAGGAGGAGGAAGCGGGAGGGGATTCGTGCTGCTGGGGCATCCTGGCGGTCGAGTAGCACTCCCTGTTCCAGAGGTCGATGATGATGGGATAGCCCGCGAACGTCACCCTGTTGCTGTCCGCCTTTTTTTCACTGTTTAATTTGGTGTAGGGATGTGGACAATCGCAGACTGGCTCGCAAAAGTTTATAAAAAATATTTGAAGGTTCTTGGGGATGATTTCAAGTCTGGACGTATATGAAACGCAAAAAAAAGTTTTTAAGGTCTAGTTTTTAAAAATTGAAATTTCTACTTGAGTTCCCAAAACGTGGCTTTGTGCCCATCCCTAGCAAAAAACTTTCCCCGTTCTGCCTTCTCAGCTGTCGCCCGCCTTTTACAGCCTGAAAAACTTGTTGGGCAAGAATAAGAGAGGTTGCGTGAGTGTTAACAAAGTCCTTGTTCCGCCGGGTGACGTCGACGGCGAAAGAAAAGAAGGCAGCTGCGGAAAAAGCATTTTTTGCACCGCCCGTGAAGAAGAACTGAAGAAGCCCGTCAAGCTCTCGTCCAAGAAGTCCTCGTCCACCATGTCGGGTTGGACCGAGTACGACTACAACCCCGGATTCGGGTCTGGCCAGGGCACGCCAGACGCGGGGGGAGGATTCTACGGAGGCGGATACGAGCAGCAGCAGCAGCAACAGCAGCCGCAGTTCATGACCCCTGCGCCCATCGGAGGAGACGGGGGATTCAACTCTGGCGGCGGCGCCGGCGGAGGAGAGGACGAGTTCGCCCACGAGCCCCCCCTGCTGGAGGAGCTTGGCATCAACGTTGAGCACATCGCCCAGAAGACCCTTGCCGTGCTGAACCCCTTCCGCGCCACCCGCCCTGAGGTGGCCGGAGACGCCGACCTGGCCGGGCCACTCGCATTCTGCCTGGCCTTTGGCTCCCTCCTCCTCCTGGCAGGAAAGGTCCACTTCAACTACATATACGGGATCGGCGTGCTGGGCTGCCTGTGCGTCTACGCCCTCCTCACCGCCATGTCCGTGTCGGAGGAGGTCAGGCTGGGCGTCGTAGTCTCCGTCCTGGGTTACTGCGTCCTCCCGATCGTGGTCCTCTCCGCCGTCTCCGTCGTCCTCTCCCTCCAAGGATTGTTCGGGGCTGCGGCGTCTGCTGCCGCCGTGGCCTGGTGCGCCGCCTCCGCCTCCAAGCTGTTCGTGACTGCCTTCGCCATGGAGCACCAGCAGCTGCTCGTCGCTTACCCGTGCTCCCTCCTCTACGCCGTATTCGCGCTACTAACAGTGTTCTGAACAAGAGGACAATAGAAACGCACCATTTCCCAGTGAATGCGAGCGGTATCGGAGACCTTTTTTAAAAGAATTTTATTATTTCGTTTTTGTTTCCTTTTTTGCTATGAGAAATAAATATATCAAGACTCTGTCTATCTAATGGCCAAGCCAGAAAAAAAACCTACCTATCCAATTGCAGTGAAATTTGCTTCTTCCTACATAGGATGAGGCTCCTAGTCCGCAGTTTCGTGCACCACTGCATCAGGAGGAACTTGTCCACCTTGCCCAAGGACGGTCATGTCCGCGTGCGCTTCGCCCCCAGCCCGACGGGCGAGCTTCACCTTGGCGGGTACAGGACTGCGCTGTACAACTACCTCTTTGCCCGGAAGCACGGAGGGAGGATGATACTCCGGATAGAGGACACCGACCAGTCCAGGAAGGTGGATGGCGCGGAGGAGAGGCTGATAGACACTCTGAGGTGGGGTGGGATTCGACCTGACGAGGGGCCGGGGGACATTGGTGGGGAATTCGGGCCATACAGGCAGAGCGAGCGCTTGGAGCTATACCGGTCTGCGGCGGAAGCCCTCATGGAGTCCGGCGCCGCTTACCGGTGCTTCTGCTCGGAGAAGAGGCTGGACCTGCTGAGGAGGGACGCGGCAAGGAGGAGGATGCCAAACAGATACGACAGGAGGTGTCTGCCCATTTCGAAAGAGGAGTCGAAAGAGAGGTGAACTAATTTTTTAGCCGATGTGAATTTCGTGTGTGAAAACGCAATTTTTCAAACAAATGTTAAACTTAGAGCCGATGCCGGAGAGCCGCACGTGATACGACTGTTGATGCCGGACGAGGATGAGCCGGAGCCGTTCGATGACCTTGTTTTCGGCCCCGACTCCTGCCCGCACGACGTGGCCGCCACCGAGGGGGACCCAATCATACTCAAGTCGGACGGATTCCCTACCTACCACCTGGCAAACGTGGTAGACGACCATAGAATGGAAGTCACCCACGTTTTAAGAGGCAGCGAGTGGCTGCTGTCGACGCAGAAGCACCTCCGGCTGTACCGGGCCCTCGGGTGGAGGCCGCCTAGGTTCGCTCACCTCCCTCTGCTCCTAGGCGCAGACGGGGCAAAGCTCTCCAAGCGCAACCGGGACGCCAACGCCGACGCACTCAGGCGGGCAGGGTTCGACCCGGAGGCCGTCATGAACTACGCAACGATGGCAGGCGGAGGGTTCGCAGACAGGGAGAGGGAGAGGGTGTATTCATTGGGAGAACTGGCCGAGAGGTTCTCTCTTGGGCATGTCTCAAGACATCCCGCCAGAGTGGAGCCAGAGTCGCTCAGGACGCTCAGCAGGAACCTGCTCAAGTCTAAGATGGAGAGTGATATGCCGAACTTGGTGCGGAAAGCGAGGAAGATTCTGGGAGATTCTCCAGTGACTGACGAGTACGTCGAGAAAGTGATCCTGTGGTCCCAAGACAGGATCTTCACTCTGTCGGACTTGTTTAGTGAAGACTTCAAGTACCTCTGGAAAGCGCCGACCATGGTATCGCTGCCGGATCAAGTCGGGAGCGAAGTCTTGTCCCGATTGGAGCAGAGACTGGAACAGGAGCTGGACGAAGACCCAGACTCACAAGAATCCATCAAGATCTTGAAGAAGTTCAGCAAGGAGGAGGGCATCAAGTTTGCTCTGATGATGAAGGCCCTGAGGCAGTCCTTGGTGGGCTCGGAGGAGGGGCCGCCAGTGGGGGAGCTCTTCCAGACGCTGGGCAAGGAGGTGGTGGTGGGGCGAGTGAGGAACGCGGCTAAGCTGTCTTCTTTCAGTGCCAATAAAGAGCTGGTCATTTAAAACGGCAACACGATTATTTCTAGTTTAGGGTGTTACTATTCGTCATTTGGATCAAAGTTTGAGTATACGATGGGGGAGTCTTCTCGTTCCGATTTCGCCGATTGTTTTGGATGGGCAGCAGCGGATTTTCCGTCCTTGAGTACCTGCAAATTTCGAAGCTCAATTCCAAAGTGCTGATTTACGTTTTCGTTTCCCCACCCATCCTCCTCCGATTGTGAGCGGTCTCCTGAGGACGATCCAGGTGGGGGAGGAAAAGCGAGAAGTTCCTTTGTCCCCCCTGAAGTAGGTGAAGTAGCTGGCCCCGGATAGATTCTCCTCAAAGGGAGAGAACATCGGGGACCAGAGATCCTTCTCCAGGTTCACGGTTTCGTTGGTGAAAAGCAGCTTCTGGAATTTTTTTTATCGCACATTATGCGCTAAATCAAGATGTATCAAAATATAAATTTAATTTTGCACATTTATCAGTCGGTCTCCCTCCGCGGCGTTCGTTTTCTCCTTCTCTTGCCTGCACAGCACGGCCATCACCGCAATCCCGTCAGGGTGCGGGGCGGCCTCAGCGAAGCCGCCAGGGTAGGTGTCGGAGTTGTAGTGCACCAGGTGAAGCTCTCCTGCATAGCTGAGCAAGAAAAACATAATTTTTTAAGTATATTTACTTTTAAAAAATAAAAGAATAACCAACATTTATAAAAACAAAAGGTTTTTGGAAGATTTTTTTAAAAAATAAATTGTTATTTTTGAGCAAACAATGATATACATTTCTTGAAAAAGAATCTAATTAAAGCCCACCTCTGTCCATCCAATGTGTGCTTTGACTGCCCCCAGTAGAATGCCAGGTGGGAGACGGAGAAGTTGCTGGCGAGAGGACCGCCCATCAGGATCAATTTGGGCGGCCTTTCCTCAGGGGTGAAGACCACTAAGAAATATAGAAAAAATCAATTACTGTCTAAATTTATTGGTGAAACTGTTTGTTGACACCATAATTTTTTTTTATTGAAAACTTGCATCTTGAAGTATGCGTCACTTTTTTATCAACAGCAACAACAATGACATTGATCTTTCAACGGCCTTCATCTTCCTACCGAATCCCTCTTCCACGTCGAAGTCCTTGTTCCCCTTCACTTCCCTGTCATGGCCCGCGTACTCCAGTTCGAAGGAGGCCATCCGAGGGGAGAAGGAGGAGGAGGAGGAGTCGAGGTCGATGCCAAGGGGATTCCCGTAGGATAGACCGAAAATAGGAACCAAATGGAGACAGATCAAGATCCCCCCTGTGATCATGCTGCTGGAATGATGCTTTTCTCGAAGTGAAGTGAGAAAAAGGTGTTGTTAGTTCTGCTGGTATTTGATTTTCCCCCCCCGTCTTAGCAGCAGGAGCAACATCTGTGGATCAGAATATCTCTCGAAATGCTAGTGCGCCTCTTTCCAAATTATGAAGCTTTTGCCAAAATTTGAACTTTTTATGAACACGACCTGTCGGGTAAGGTGATGTTGGTAGGAGTCCAATTAATTTCGAAGGGAGAGAATGTCGAGTCGACTTTTCTATGCGTGTCTCAGTCTTCGGGGTTTTTTTCGCACTGCACGTAAGTGTTTCCTCCTGTTTGAGGATGTCAAAAAGTAAATTGAACAGCAAACGTTAGGGCAAACACGTTTGTTTGAATGTAAAGAGTACCTAGAAATGTAAATCGAAATGTACCAGCTCACGGAAGGCATTTCTCAGAGCCCAAACATCCAGACAGAAAATACTTTTCCGACTTGTTTTCCCGGATATTGGACGTCTTTGCACATTTATTTTCTTATCACATGCTGGATCATACAGTAGTATATGGTCGGAGGGTGTATGCATCATCTATGAACAGAAGTCAGGGAAACAAAAGAATAAGCAATAACACCAAATGTAGACATCACTCGCTTTTCCCTTCTCTCCAAATGACTAGAAAACAACGCCTTTTAAATATTCTTTGCAAAGAATGCTGGATTTGGGAGGATCTTTCTCTGCCGCAGGATTATTCGCGGAAAAAAGGGAAAATGCAAAAAAGTAATAATAAGAACAGCGTTGTGCGAAGCCAAGCACATGTAGGTATGAACATCGTCAGTTGCAAAAGTACCTTTAAATACAGTCATATCACTTGGTTTTTTCTAGTTTTTCCGTATGAGGGAATCTGGGTGGAATGCTTTTCAAAAATCTTTTTGGCTGTTGGTCGTCGTCATCTTCCCCAAATCTTTCTTTGCATTTTCTTCTTCTTTTCTTCCATTGCATTATATATATATTTTTTAAAAAAATCAGATCATCCCGTCGCTGATGCCGATGGGCAGCAGGCACAAGAGGAAAACCACCAGGTTCCTACAAAAAAAAATAAAAAAAAAAATAAAAAAAATTGCAAAATTTATTGGTAAAACACCATACCTGAGCATGAGCTTCCTGTCCTGGGGGACGAAGTAGGGCGCTAGGGCCCCCGTTACCTCGCAGATCTCGTGAGCTGCGCAGGTGAAGATGAAAGAGGTCAGGAGGACGTTCACGACGGGGTAGTTGGGGATCAGGACCAAGGTTCCTGCAAATTGTTTTTAAACATAATTGGTTTATTTTTAAGGGGAATTGGTTGCTTTTTCACCGTGTGTATCAGCGGCGAGCCATATGTGGTACTGCGAGATGAACAGCTCCAGGCTGATGCGGCCGAACCACGCGAAGAAACTGAACAAAAGAGAGGAATCAATTACTCAACATAAATTTTCAAATGCGGCAAAACGTCCTTAGGGGAAAATACCTTGAATATCTTGACCGCAAGAAGCCGAAGAGGTTCCGCAGCAAGATGAAGCTGACAATCTGCGGAAAATATGATAGCATTAAAAGTAGAAAAAATTCCACAAATTAAAATCCTTTAAAAAATAACTAAATTTGACTAACTGACCGGCACCACTGTGAGGTACGGGTGTATTTCGTTGCACTCGACCTTCCCCCCGCAGTAGAGGGCGAACACGAGGTATCCCAGCATCCCCCCCGCCCCGCCCAAAAGGACCAGCGCGCTGACCGGGCGGGGCCAGAGCGCGCAGGAGGGGGAGTCGTCAAACAGCTTGAAGCGCTGCCCAACGGCGGTCACGAAGGCGAAGCAAAAGCCGAACAGCATGCTGTGTGGGAACAGCAGAGTTGAATTTGTAGTTTTGGATCTGTTTGCTTTTTGCGGGACGAACCTGTATCTGTCCAGCCTCCACCTGAACCACCACTCTCGAATGTCGTCGTCGGTCGTCACGAAGAGGGCCTTCCACGGGCGGGTCAGGAAAACCTTCTCGAAGAATACCTGCCAAAAAAAACAAAGACAAGAGATAATTTCTTAACCTGAAACCAATGGTTTCCCATACAAAATCTCACCTCGGAAATGTAAAAAAGCGAAACTATGGCGAGGACGGCGATGATCTTGACCACCATGTAGAAGTACTGCACGTACGCGGCGTCGGCAGCCTTCGCAGTGATCTACCAGAGAAATTGCAAATTCAAAACCACACCCACACTTTGCTTTCCCTAAACATTACTCACCACTGGCGGGACTGCCATCATGGCGTACTGTAGCGAGAACCAGAAGGAGATGAGGGGGACGAAGTAGTAGGTCTGGTAGGGCTCGTTCATCGCCAGGCAAAGCATCACCGTAAGGAAGTTCATGCGGAAAAGGACCTGCATGGGAAATAGTGCACAGTTTCAGTCAAATTAAAAAATGAAATATTTCAAATTTAATATTTTTGGGAAATTGGGATGTCGTCAGACGTCAGTCATTCGACGAAAATCAAAACTAGCGAACCTGAAAGAACCTGTACAGCGAGGTGTCCCCCCTAAGCCAGGCGTAGAAAAAGTGCCCGTATGCGTTGAGGAAGACGTAGCTGGAGACGAGTATCCTCACGTGCATGTATATGGGCACGGCCTGGCTGGCCCCCGTCATGTGGTAGATGAGGATGACGAGCTGCATCCATCCCTTCCACTCGTCCGTCTGCTCCCGGTTCAGGAACTTGGACGACTTGGTCTCCTCGTTGAAGAAGACGCCAACCACGAACACGTACAAGACGGGGAGGAAGAAGTTCAGCGGGGTGAAGTACCTGGATAAGAGGAAGAGCAACATTGTGAACAATGCATTCCTAAACAAACGGACAATGCCCCACTTGTTCTCCTTCATGAAGTAGTTTGTCCTGTCGCACACGTAGAAGTATGCCAGGATGAGACCAAGCTTGGCGAAGGAGAAGAAGAAGGTGTCCACGTCCAGGCCGCTCCCCCCTCCGGCATTGGCTCCGTTTCCAGCGGCTGCTGCCCTAACGGGGGGCTTCCTGGGCGGCTGCCCGGCGCTGCCCGTGGTGAGGAGCTGGTAGAGCATCATGGATCGGCTGGTAGTCTGCTGGTGGCTGCTGAGGGGGAGGGTGGCCTGGTGGTAGGCCGAGCGCCGGACGCAGCAGTGGTGGCGGAGGAAGCGGAGGACGCAGACGGCGGCGCAACAGGAAAGGAAGCAGAAGAAGATGATCTGCAGGTTGGTGGGCTTGTTGGAGCTCTTGCAGCAGGTGCCGTCGTGGAAGTTCATGTTGTCGTTGCAGTGACTGTTGAGCAGCATGAGCGTCCCCTGCTTGAGCGCCCTCAGCGGGAGGTGCAGCCCGTCAGGCATGGCGTCAAGGTCCTCCTCGCACAGGCTGGGCATCGAAGACCAGAGGCCAATAACCCCACTTTGGTGGTCGGAGGAGGAGGAGGAGAGTACGGACCTGGCCGCGGAGTTGTAACGGTCGATTGAGTCGGTGGTGATCATCTGCCGGGCGGGGTGCAGCTTCTCGGGGAAGACCTGAGGCTGAAGCATCCACAGCACCTGGGTGCGGCCGTCAGAGGCCAACTCTTCCAGCTCCTGAATGACAACGGGATTTTTATGACACTCGAAAACGTATTCGGGAATAAGATAATCTAACAGGTTTCAGCCTCTCCAGACTCTTCTTGTAGGCCTCCAGCGCATCGGCTGAGTTGTTTGACGACTTTATGGAGTGCGTTGCCGAGCCGATGACCACCACGCCGGGGCGGAGGCCAGAGGAACCAGACTTTAAGTTCCTCAATACCTGCAGAACAACCACAAAATTCAAATATATTTTTTTCTTACAATATTTGGGGAAACTCACCCCTATCATGTCCTCATCGACGAGTGGCGCCCAGAAGAAGTCCAGCCTGAGGTTTAGCGCCTTCTTCTTCCATGTCATGTCGTGGTGCGCTGGCTCCTCCGGCTGCTGGAACTGCGGCTCCTGGCCCTTCTCCAGCAGGGAGCGAGAGGCCTGGTAGAGCTGTCTCACCCGAGAGTCGCCCACGAACACAAAGTGGTTGTCGCGACCGTAGAAGGCGTTGTACCGGAAGCACCTCTCGGCGTCACTGAAGATATTTATTTTTTAAAGAAAAACTTGTTCAATTTCTACCAAATTCTAAACTTGAATAGAAACTCACGCCTGCGAGTACTTGTGCATCATGCACCCCCATGGCTGCCATAGATCTCCCTTGAACATCCCGTCCTCGTAGAGCCCCTTGCAGGGCGTGACGCCGTAGTAGAGGTGGAGGAGGCCGTGGTAGGTGGTGAAGGCAAGGACGAGGCATAGCGCAAGGATCTTGCCGGCACGGATGTTGATGAGTCGGATGTAGTCCGCGGCGGAGAGCGGCTTCTGCTGAGGGTGCTCGCGGTCGCGCATCATGGTGGCGGAGGACGTTCCATCGCCGACGCCGTTTCCGCCGCTGGCGTCGCGGATCCTGGCGGCGGCCTCGCCCGCAGGGGCGCCTGTACAAATATAGAAATAAAGTAGAATTATCGTCCGGAAATAACTCGTTCAATGGGAAATCTGCGGATAAGATGCCGGCACCTCCTCTGTCCATCTTGATCACAATTTTGTGCAGCGGCGCCAGGAAATCCCTGAAGATGACGAGGGGTCTCCTTGGGCTCTTCTGCTGAAGAGCAGAGGGAGACAGAGGAGGTGGTTGGCTAACACTACGCATGTTGGTTTCAGTTTGAGACAACAAGACACCTTACAACAACAGCACGAGGTAAAACACCTTGCGAGACAGGCACTAAATAGGTAAGAAAAACCTGAACCATTTGTGCCCTTCTTCGACCACACTTGTTACGCAGGAAGGAGGAGCAAACCATTTTAACAGAATCACAAAGAGATACTAACCAGCTGTGTCTTGGTCGTCGCCGCCTGCCTCGTCCTCCTCCACCTCCTCCAGCCCGGCGACGCCGTTGGCAATGTCGTGGACGAGAGGAATGTCTCGGTGGTACTCCTCCTCTTCCTCCTTCACCGTCACCATGGGACGGCGGGAGCAGCAGCACCTGCTCTGTCAGGTTTAGCGGCAGGTATCAAGGGAGGACAGGTTGCTGTGGCAGGTGCCACAGACAGCACAGTGTAGTGCTTTTGTGGGCTGAGAAGGTCTTTTCCCGAGACAAAAAACGCGAAGAGCAGGAATTCGTGAACTCTACCTCCAGCAGGTGTCACAGCAGCAGGTTGTCTCTGATGATTTCCACACCTGCGACGACCTGCTGTCCGCCTGTCACTTCCTTTTATCGCCACTTTCTCTTTTGCTTTCTTTTCCTTTTTGTGCCTTTAGCAGCTTCCTGTTTGTTGTCCCTCCTCTCGAGGCCAGTCGATCGAACCGAAGGTGGCGACATCTGCATTCTGCATTCGAGAGAATCCACCAAAAAAGTCAGTTCAAATGTTCAATGGGCCTTTGAAAATGAAAAAGCATTGAATATTGAATGCGAATTTAAATTCAGCGACAACGCATTTCGTTAGTTTACTAGGTCGACTTTCTGTCTGGTGTATTTCGCAATTCGCTCTCTGTTTAAAAATATTGTGCGAGGAGGAAGTCTTTTTTAAGAACTAATCACCATCTTAAACGAACGGTTCTCAGAGATCTGACTTGTACGTGACGGCGGTTTCCACCCTGCGGGTTAAAGAAAAAATTTGAATTTGAATAATTATTCCAATGAATTCTTGTGTCATGTAGACTTACTTGTGGATTCCTGTTGAGAAGGACTTTAGCCTGACCTCCTCCGAGTTCTGGATGAGGCGGGCGTCGCTCTCGCCGAACGTCTCAGGCACCGACAGATCTCTGTAAATAATAAACAAAATATTCAAATTTAAAAAAGCTAATGTTTCCCAAACTTTTTTCTCAATTTAAATCTTAATTTGGATTTTACTTGTGCGTGTAGATGAGAATGTCGAAGCTGCAGAGGCAGTCGAGGAGAGGTAGGAAAGTGACGCTGGCGGTGATCTGCCTGATGACGTCTCTGATCTCCAGCTTGATCTTCTTCTCGTCCTTGGTCGAGGTGGGCTGATCCTTGGACGAAGAGTCTCCTCCGGACGATCCCATCCCTTCCTCGTACTCCACGTTGAACTCCCACCTCTCCAGGGTCTCCTGGGTGTCAACACTGGTCAGGATCAGCACCAGCCGCGTCACCTTACGGTCCTCAAGCCAGCTCTAGAAGAGAAGAAAAATTTACTTTAAAAAAACTGTTGTATGACATAAGCTAATTATTTGCAAATGAAGAATATGTAATCTATGCAACACACTATGCAACAAACTCACAGAAGAGGCAAAACTATTGTAACCAACCGTGATGAGCAAGTTTAAGGAAAATTGTTCAAGAGACTAACCACCGTTGCTAAATATCCTCCTAGGGTTCCCTAATACAAATTCGAGACAAATATGCGTGGGGAAACAAGTGTTGCAGAGTACCTGTATCTGCGCCAGCACGTCCTTTAGGAATGCGTTGACCTTATCGTCTGTGGAGACGAGCAGTGTGAGCCCGTACTCTTGCTTGCGGCAGAAGGACTCTGGCGGGTAGATGCCCCGCTGGTAGAGGATGGAGTGGATGCCGTAGTGGAAGAACTCGGAGACCAGCTTGGCGGAGCCCTTCAGGGTCACGGCGGACTTGAGGGCCTTCTGCTGCTGAGCGGCGGCGGTAGACGGCATGGTGGGTAAGGTCGAGGTCAAGAGATAAGTCGGCGGCCTCTTTTGCTCACAAGTTGACAGGACACTCGAAAAAATTGTCTTGTGTTTTTTCCCGCCGGCCGCGCCTGCTTTGAAAATGCATTTAGTTCTGCGCATGCGCGGTATAGAAAAAAGGGCGGGATACTTGAATTAAAGACTTTTTTATTATTATTGTAGGTATATCAAAGTTGGATGATTTGAAATGTTTTCATGAAAGCCTCTTTCGTTTTCGTACGGTGAACTTTGTCAGCATGACAAGCAAGAGCCCTTCTTCTTTGGATCTTCTCCGTCTCCTCCTCCTCCGCCCAGCATGAAGTCGTAGGAGGAGGTGAGAACGGCGGTTTCGCCGCGGTGCCTGTTAAAGCCGAGAAAAAGCAATTTGCTTCAAAACACGCCATTTCACGAAAAAAAAGCTGAATAATACTTTGGAGGTATGTAGTCCTTCAGCGTAGCCTCCTCCACGCTCTTCATGACCATTTGAACCAGCCTGGAAGAAGAGCGAATTAGGTAAATTGCCAAATATAAATTTAACATTATATATGAGACCTTTCGACGCTCCCCTGCAGCCCGTGTCCGGTGAGAGCGGATGTCTCGAAGTAGACGACCCCGTTCCTGTCCGCCGCGTCCAGAGCGTCCCTCTTCCTCACCCTCCTCCTCTCCTCCAGGTCGCACTTGTTGCCGCACAGCACCACGTCAGGGTCGTCGTGGAAGGAGTGGGTGCGAAGCTGGGTCAGCCAGTTGGACACGTCCAGGAAGCTGGAGGAGAGGCAAAATCATTCATAGTTACGTTTCAAGTTGCTACGGCCAGCTAGCAGCAGCAGCAACAACAGCAACAACAACAACAACAGCAACAGCAACAACGGCGGCAACGGTAGCAGCAGCAACTAAAGTACCGGAAGCAAACACAGCAAGAATAGCAGCAGCAGCAACAGCTACAATTAAAACAGCAGTAACTACGAAAGCGTCTTTTTCTCCCCAACCCCAATAGAAAACAGCATCAACGGGAGCAACAATAAAGAGAAACGGAACCAAACATGGACACAAGAAACATGGAGAAATATTTCCATCCCTGGTAGCATAGGGATGGGAGAGAGGGAAAGGCCGCCGCAACATTATTTCTCCTTTTTGCGGCCCTTTTTTGGTGCCACGCCCCTGCAGTGGCATTTCCCCCCATCACAAATGCCCTGCACCTCTGCTCGTCCGTTAGGTCGAAGACAAGTATGAATCCCATGGCGCCCCGGTAGAAAGAGGTGGTCAGGCTGCGGAAACGCTCCTGACCAGCAGTGTCCCACATCTGGACCTGTGAAATAAGCAATTTTTTTAAAAAAAAAGTTAAAATAATTGGGGTTTTAAAAGCACCTGCACCCTCTGCCCTCTTCCGCTGCTCCCTCCTTCGCCGTCCAGCGGACGGAACACGATTCGCTTCTCACGAAAGTCCACCCCAACCGTGGTCACGTACCTGTAGTTAATTTTGCCATATAAATAGTCAAAATTCCTTTTTTTAAAAAAATTAAAAATATTCAAATTACTTGTCGCTGAATTCCCCGTCTACGTATCTCCTGAGGAAGGATGTCTTGCCGACGCCGCAGTTGCCCAGCACCAAGAACTTGAACAGGTAGTCGTAGTCCATCATAGGACCTTTTTGGGGAGGAACACGTTACGAAAATATGGTATGTGGCAGCTTACGCGAAAGAGTTTCGCTCATATGTTTGTACAGCATTTTGATATTGCGTGTGATGTAGGGTGGTTGTTTAACTTTGACTTTTGCATAATTTGGCTTTTCTACCTAGCTTCGATACGACATTTGCTGCAACATGCCAAAATACAGCTTAGTACAGTAGAATGCCCAGGTAGCAATTGGGTAAAAGGAGAAACTCATAGCTGGTATGACTGAGCATAGTAGGAAGCGTTTACTAATTGATGACTCAGTGGAACGAATCCGCCCTACACATAAACAGTACACCTACCCAGAATAAAGCAGAGGGGGAGAGACAGTGGGTTATTACCGGAAAAGGTGGGTGGGGAGGGAGAATGAACAATTAACTTAACCGAGCGTAGAAAGCAGTCAAATATATCGTATGAGGAAGGACAGCAATGCAAGCAGAAAGTGAAGTAGGGGGCCAGCGATAATACTTGACTGACGGAGCAAGTGATATTATTCCGTTTGTGAGAAGAGGGAAGAGGGGAAAGCAGTATGTGTCAAAATCCAGAAATCCTTATTCAATGTTTATACAGTGGAGCCTGGAGGCAAATACCCTACTTCATTGTGTGTCCTCACCTCTTTGCTGTCTAAAAATCTTCTATACGTCAAAACTAAAATCTTCTATACGTCTGCATCACTATTTTGGTCTTTTTCTGCGAGCCGCCGCCACCGCCACCACTTCTGTAAGTGACCACCACCACTGCCCTTGGCCAGAAACCAATTCCCCGTTTCCTCCTCCTCCTCCTCCTCTGCATCCCCAAATGTGTGTGGTGGTCCTCCGTCCTCCCCCTCCTCTTCCGACACTAACAACACTACTCGCTTCTGACAGGCGGCGGCGGCGGCGGCGGCGGCTTCAAACCAATCCGTCCCGCAAACGAGAGAGAGAGAGAGAGAGAGGGCTTTCTTTCTTCCTTACACGCCCTTCGATGCCGACATTCAATCTTTTCCCAAGAAGGATCGGGGGAGGATAAGGGTCCCACTCAGCCTCTTCTTGAAAGTGGTCGACACTAAGGCTTCTCTTTTTTGCTGCAAAAACCTCTGTTAGTGGGAGGGGTTTCCTGATACTGACTCACTCCCAGCACATGTGCGCACGGAATGAAATGTGTGTCAAACTGCCGTAAGCGGAGCTCTCTTCTTTTATAACGACACGGTGGTGGTGAAGGGGGATTTTTAATAGTACCAGCGCCTCTCCCTCCGCCCCGCTCCTCCTTCCATGCTGTGGTGTAGTACAGTGCACTGCATGGGGCACACAGGAAAATCCCTCACGCGCCCCTTTCTTTCCCTTCCCCCCTTCACATGATGCCTCCTAAAAGAGAGGAAGGAGAGAAAAAGTGGAGAGAGAGAGAGAGAGAGAGAGAGGAAAAAGCGGAGAAGGGGGGGTAAATTGACGCTGCTCCTCCTATACTGAGTTCAGCACTTGCTTGGCGAAGAAAAGGAAAAAGGCGTTTCCTCCGCTTTTCTCCGAAAAGAGGAAGGGAAAATAGAAAGAGCAAGGGGGTCCCGTGGGAGGGAGAGGCATGGAACTGAAGCGAAGAAAAAGAGTGCCCTCTCCAATTACATTTCCTTTTTGTTGCTGCATGGTGGGAAAAGGAGAGGAGGCGGATGGTGGTGATTTTCTTGTTTCCTCCCTCTCCCTCTCTTCTGCTTGCAGGACTTGTGAACAGAGGGATGCCCGTGGGAGATAGCATAATGCAGCATACGGAGTATTGTTGTTGGCTGTTGCATATTTTTTTAGAGTTGTCCGCCGCGGAATATTTTTTGTACAGCACGAGCTTTCTTGGCGTAAAAAAAATAGTCCTGAACATTACGTGAAAAGTAATTTTGACGGGGTAATGCGAGCTCGAAGCGAATGTACGTAATAATCCGTATTTCGATAGATCGCTGGCTTATTTTGAAGGGAGACACGGAAGCCTTTAAGGTACGTAGAGCTCTGGGAAAAAAAGTAGTAGTCCTACAACTACTGTATATATGTAGTCCATACAAGTCTCCCATCAATTTTATTTGCTTGTTTCTTCTTTTGTGTCAAATATTGCACAGCCTTTGCTTATTTCCCTTGTTCCCAGTATCAGTTCAGTATCTCGCCTCTGCCTTCTTGAAGCACGGGGCTGTCTTCCTGGCGTCCTTCGGAGGGGGATCCAACCTGTACTCGACACATCTCCTCCTCCTCCTCCTCCCCCAGAAGGAGGAGGACGAAGACACAGACTGCCACCTTATGCACATCTTGGGCGGCTTGACTGGGCACTCCCCCAGGCAGCTCATGCCAAGGACGTTGAAGAACGTGGAGCCCATGTCGTCGGCCAGGCGCTGCTCGGAGGCTGCTGCTGCTGCTGCTGCTGCTGCTGCTCCTCGAGATGGCTGCTGCTTTGCCATGACCCTCGCCCCTGCCGTCTTGAGGCACTGGTAGAAGAGGCGGTCGCACAGGCAGTGGGACCTCGAAAAAATAATAAAGTCAGTGGAGATGTTATTTCCCGACCAACAACGTGGAACTTACGAGGTGAACATTGGCTTCTCGCCCGTGATCTCAAAGGTCTCCTCGCCAGGTTTCACCTGTAAAAAATGACTAGTAGTAATCGGGGAGGTGGGAGAATAGCACGAGCATACAGAACAAAAGTTTAAAAAATCGTTTCCATTTTTTCCTCTCACCTTTAGCGGGCAGTGATCATGCGCCCTGCAGCACCTGTCCACCTCCTCCCTCTCTCCAAGGTCGAAAAAGTCCTCGGCGATGTCGTTAACGCCGCACCACTTGGTCCCGGGAGCGATCAGCCTCAGCAAGGAGAAGATCGAGCCCGAGCCCGGATCGCCCCCACGCCTAGTCTTGCGCCGTCTACGCTGTTCTGTTGGCGAGCGCGGCAGGTCCCCGCTGCACACCTGCACCAGGTTGATCATGTCCTCAACCGACACCTGGCGAGAAGGGTAGCGCGCGTAGTAGACGTCAAGTTCCGGAGTCTCGTACTTCTTGTTCCTGTTTAAAAAAATGAAAAAAACAATGCTTCCTCAACAATATTTTTTATGAAAACTAAATTTTGAATTATATGTTACATAGACCTGCCCTTCACCGTGACCCAGCAGTCCAATAGTAATTCTGTCCAGTTTGCAGAAGCTTCGTAAACTCCTTCTCCGTCTGTGGAATTGCCCTTTTCTCTGTTGATGTAGACAAACAGCGACAAGGGCAGTTCTAATAAACCTTTTTCTTCCAAAATGACTATGGCGGTGGAGCGGCCGCCTTTCAAGATCACTGCCGAGTTGTTCGTCGCTTCCAAGTTGTCAAGCTGAGAGAAGAAGAAGGACGCCGAGCTGTTGAAAGATTCTTCGGAAGTGCCAAAAATTGAAGCATTGCCGAAGATGGTAGCTTTCGGCATAAATTCATTTTCTTCGTAGAAATCGGCTTCAGAGCCAGGGCTGTACTCTTCGTCAAAGTTGATTTCAAAACCATCTCCGAAGTAGTCGCTGCTGTTGCTGCTTCTGCTTCTGCTGCTGTTGTTGTTGTTGCTGCTGCTGCCGCCGCTTTTGCTGCCGCTGCTGGCTGAAGCTGCGTTTCCCCCTTCTTCCGGCACTCGAACGAAGAAATCATGGTCTTCATCTTCCATTTCGTTTTCCTCGAAGGGCGATGGTGTCTCGATGTTGTTCTTGGTCAAGAAATCTAGTCCGAGAGACCTGAAGAAGGACCTCATCTCCTCCCTCTCAGAATATCCTGCGGACGACACCACGCTGCTGGCAATTGACATTCCCAGGAGTATCATCGAGCCAATGAACACTTCTCTTTCCCGTGTCATTTTCCTCAGCGGAAACACTTTGGGCACTTCCAAGGCGTTCGGCCGTTGGCCAAATGCTGACTAAAAAGGCACGTTCTGCTCAGAGCCCTTAAAAAGCGACACACCCGAGCCAGTGATCGTGAATTTTTGCTCCAAAAGCATTGAAACTGGAGAAGGGGAAGGGTGCAAGACGATCGACGAGGGATTAAAAACCCGTTTTCATCGCTTCCCATACATGAAATGTTGTACGTATGCGTCACTCCTTGAGGGGGGAATTTCTCGGAGGGTTTTTTTCTTCACCCTTCCTTACATTCATAACAGCTATTATTACGGGGAACTCGACTCACCCCTCCAGCATGAAGAGCTTGCACCAGACCACCTCGTCGCGGACGACGCCGGGAACGATCCTGAACAGGGGGGAAAATAATTGAATTGTACCAATAAAAGATTTTTTTGGGAAGAGAAAAAAATACTTGTGCAACATAGGAATTCCCGACCCGGGTTTGCATTATTTGATTTCAGATAGCATTATGGGAAATGCATTAATACATTTCTTACCTGAATGTGACCGCAGCGACCGTCCTCTCGCTGAGCCACATCTCCGTCCTGGTGGTCGTCTGCTGTTGGTGGAAGCCTCCGAATGGGCGGAGGATGCCCCAACGGTCCACTCCGAAGAGGGAGAGCCCGTCGACATTGGCGGTGGAGGAGAGGGCCAGAACGAAGGCGACGGTGGCAAACACCAGGAGCTGAACAAAATAGTTAAAAAAAAGATTGAAACTCCAGTTTCTTCGTTTTCTTTTTCCTCACCAAGAATAGCAGTTTCCTTCCATGGTTGTTGAACTGCTGCAGTTGGAGCAGGGGGGGCTGCCAAGACATTGCACGATCGTAGAAGACTACCGGGACATCATTCCCAAGTTTTCCAGTAACTCCGAAGAGCCGGAGGAGTTCATATTTTTGCACAGTCCAGAGCACTTAAATTTACTTTCATTTTCAGGAAATTTTTAAAAGTCCTTCCTGTATCCTTGCAGCTGCTTCTCCTTCTGGCACCAAATGACTTTTCCTTCCTGGAAAAGGGGGATATAACTCAACCGTCCGCCGCCGCCTCCGACAGACCAGGTGAATGGCGTAGGTAGGGGAGGAAGGGAAGGATAGCTAAGGAGGAGGGAGTAGGGTGGCTGACCTACATTACCTTCTTTGCTTCTATTTCAGGTTTCTGGGGGTAGTGATGCAAAACAAATTGCAAGCAAAGTTTGAAAGCAATTATTTATTTCGTTTGGCAAAGTTATATAATGCACAGTCGGGTTCTGATGGAACAGCTCGTGAAGCATCGTTTCATTTTGTCATGATAAAATTGTATAGCACAGCGCACAACAATTATACAGTACAATGTAAATATAATATTGCGTCCAGCAAGAACTGCACGTATTAGACTGAGTCTTTCGCCAGATCCGCGCTGCCCAGAATGTAGTTCCCTATCCTCTTTCCCCACTTGGCGGAGAGACCTCCCATTCCGCCAGTGAGTCCCTCCTCCCACCTGCAGAGGCAAAGCCTGGACCAGAGCGGGGCGCGAAGGACCCTGCCAGTGGGGGTCAAGAGGGAGGTGTCAACAATGGTGTTGTTGCTGTTGTTGTTGTGGTTGCTGCTGCTGCTGCTGTTTACGCTCCTGTCCACTGCGTCCGCCACCACCTCCCCTCCGCCGACGCTGATCTTGAAGCCGTTGAGGCCGGGGCCAACGTTCACGAAGGCGTTCTTCAGGGAGGGGAGG
>JAAUYJ010053864.1_pt1 | contig 21821 bp, 14 predicted proteins | sample 7278031 | NCBI WGS metagenome assembly JAAUYJ01 (sample SAMN14350222, study PRJNA611818) | marine sediment metagenome | isolation source: surface marine sediment (1.8m) | place: French Polynesia: Moorea | collected 2018-08 | reverse complement strand
TCATTTCATTCTATATTTTGGCAATGAATTTACTGGCTTTACGGATAGCTAAAGATGCGTTTTCTAAAGCTGGCAATAAGGTATTCTCGTAAATATATAAAATGGCAAAGTAGAGAATGAAATAGCCCTGGTATTCTAGATTGTTAAGTTTTTATTTTCATACCTTGATTCAGCAACGCCAATTATAGTAGTTACGATTAATTAATAGAACAAACATTCTCACAGTTCTCAAATTTAGTCTGTGTTGCCTTAACTCTTACCTCCTACCTTCTGTTCTCTGTGTTAATTCCACCAAAATGTAAGTATTTAAAAGGATATGATATTACTTATTTTATGACTAGCACTTCCAGATATTTCAAAGCTTCAAACCTTAATTTAAAATCTCATACTTTAGTTACTAAAATTAGTGATTTCCGAGGGTCTCTATAAAATAAATCTTAAGAACTGCTGTCAGGTTGATTCTTCGTTGGTTACGGCAAATCACACCCAACTATTAAGTTTAACTATTAAGTTTAACTATTAAGTTTAACTATTAATCTGTGCCTAACCCACCCTAAACAAGGATTTAATATTTTATTTGCCGAATAATTAAGGTTTAAAGCCTCTCCTTTAAAGGATAAAAAATAAAAAATTTTCCTTTGAGTCAATCCTCTTCTTTTTAAGGAGAGGTAATTATTAATTGTTGAAATATACCCTCTCATTCAGGGCTATTTCGTTCTAATTTATGACTTTTTGTGTATTAACGAAAATCGGCCTTTTCAAGGATTAAAGGTTCTATCCACCAATCTCTAAAAGCTAGTAAAATTCTCACTTGATTCTAGAATGAAATAGCCCTGCCTCTCAGTAATCAGTTAATAGTTATAAGTACCTCTAAAATAAGGATGGTTTAAATTTAGAATATTCTCTTTTTTCTCCCCTGAAAATGGGAGGCTTTAGACCATAACTTTCCGGTAAAAAATCATCTCAAATTATCAAACTAAAATCACCTAAAACCTATTTTAGTAAGTAGCTTTTGTGAAAATAACTGTAAACTTAAAACTTAATATTTCTTTAGAAGATCAAACCTCAAAACTTTCTAAAAATTAAAGGTTTGTGTGCTAGCATATATCCTCAAGATATTCTTTAGATAATCTCAATAACTAGTTCCATCATAAACAAGCTAAAATTTAGGAGATATTTACAAGTGAAATTAAGACCAATGGATAGCAAATTGGTAAACCAGGCTAAATATTGGCCATTATTGTTATATGCCCTTTTCTTAAGTTCCTGCGGAAGAGGAGCCCCACAAGCAGCAGCACCCCCACCGACTCAAGTTGAAATAGCAAGAGTTGAGCAAACTCAAGTTCAAGAAAGTACAGAATATATTGCACAGGTAGAAGGAAAAGAAACCGCGATTATCAGACCAAGAGTAAATGGACAAGTAAGCCAAGTATTTGTATCATTAGGGAACCGAGTTAGAAAAGGAGACCCCATCCTTCAAATAGACCCTTCTCAGCAACAGGCAATTCTTGATAGTAATATTGCTCAGATAGGTTCTGCTAAATCACTATTAGACAGTGCTTTAGCTCAACTAGGCTCCCTTAGAGATGATAAAAATAGATTAATAGCAGAAAGAGACTTAAATTCCGAGCGGGCCAACTTAGAAAGCGCAGAAGCCAACCTCCGCCGAGAACGTCAAGAACTAAACAGACTTCTAGCCGAATATAGCTCTCTATCAGAAGAAGCCAACTTACAAAATGCCGAAGCTACACTCAGGTCAGAACGTCAACAACTTAATAGATTAATAGCTGAGTCTAGCGCATTATCAGAAGAAGCCCAACTAGAAGATGCTGAAGCCGGACTACGAGCCCAGAGGGCAGAAAAAGATAGAAGAGCAGCAACTTTAGAATACCAAAAAATTGAACAAGAACGTTTTTCTACCCTATACGAGCAGGGAGTAGTTACCAAAGAAAGGTTTGACCAAGCTACACGGGATATTAAACAAGCAGAAGCCGAAATAGAAAATATAGAACAAGAAATAGAAGCAGGACAAGCAAGGGTAGAAAGTGCTAGAAAAGACTTACAACGTCGCACTACTACCCTAGACGCTCAGATAGCAGCTCAAAAAGAAGTTATTGATGCAACTCAAGCACGAGTAGAAAGTGCTAGAAAAGATTTACAACGGCGTACTACTACCCTAGACGCTCAGATAGCAGCTCAAAAAGAAGTTATCGATGCAACTCAAGCACAGGTAGAAAGTTCAAGAAAAGACTTACAACGTCGCATTGAAACCCTCGACGCTCAAATAGCCAGTCAAGACCAGCTTATTGCATCTCAAGAAAGTCAAGTTAATACAAATCGTGGTCAACTACAACAAGCTCAGGCAAATGCCGTAGCACAACAAGTGGAGTTACAATACTATGATATTGTAGCTCCTATTGGTGGGGTAGTAGGGGATGTGGTAGTAAAAGTTGGTGACTATGTAGATAGTCAGACTCAACTTACCAGTATTCAAGACAATAAAACTTTAGAAGTTAAAATTAATATTGCCATAGATCGATTACCTCAAATTAGATTAGGTACTGAAGTACAATTATTAGACCAACAACAAGGTGAATTAATAGGTACAAGTCGGGTATCTTTTATTTCGCCAGATGCTGGTCAAGGAACTCAAACAGTATTAGTCAAGACTATATATAACAATGCTAATAATAAACTGCAAACCAACCAACAGGTAAGAGCAAGAGTTATCTGGGAAGAAAATCCAGGATTAACTGTTCCTATTACTGCAGTCAAACGTATCGGAGCCCAAGCTTTTGTGTTTACTGCAGAAGAAAAAATAATGGATGGTGAAAGAAAGTTAGTAGCAATTCAGAAACCTGTAAAATTGGGAACTATTCAAGGTCAAAATTATCAAGTAGTTGATGGACTAAAGGGAGATGACAGAATTGTAGTTTCAGGCGTAGTTAAACTCCGAAATGAAATACCTATTACCGATAATTCTCAGTTAGGTAATTCCAGTGAAAATAAAAATGGAACAGAGCCGAAACTTGAAAATTAACTTGATTAGTTTATCCGGAGAAATTAAATATTTTTTTTGCTAGGAATATTTAAAAATAACTCAGACGAAATCTAATCATTTACTCAAATTATTTAGTCAAAAAATTAGCTATTTGTAATCTAAAAAAATCTATCCAATTGTTTAAATTAATACCAAAATCAAGAAAGAGAGATGGCAAAGTTTGCACCTGTTATCTCTCATACCTAGCACCTACCACCTACCACCTAAAACCTCGTGTATTAACCCTATCTATTATTATTGATAATGCTCTTAAGTATTGCTGACAACTTTATCAAACGGCCTGTATTAACGACAGTATGCACGATAATAATTATATTAGTGGGAACAATCTCCATTCCATTGTTACCCATCGCCCAATTACCTCAGCTTGCTAACACAGAAATTCAGGTATCTTCAACCTATATTGGAGCCGATGCTCAAACAACAGAAAATACCGTAACCACAATTTTAGAAAGAGAAATTAACGGTGTTGAGGATATGAAATATATATACTCAAACACCAGCAATAGCGGTCAAACTAGTATTAACGTTGTATTCCCCAATAATGTAGATAGAAACACCGCTCAAGTTAACGTTCAAAACCGCGTCTCTCAAGCAGAATCATCACTACCAGATGCAGTCAGACAAACAGGAATATCAGTAGAAGCAGCATCTCCCAACATCCTATTAGTAATTACCACCTATTCAGAAAAAGATGAAAATGGGAATTATTTCTATGATACCGAATTTTTAAGCAACTACATCGACCTTAACGTCTTAGACCAAATTAAGCGTATTCCTGGAGTCGGTCAAGCAACAATTCTAGGGGAACGGAAATATGCCATGCGTATTTGGCTTAACCCCCAGAAAATGGCAGCTCGCCAATTAACCGCCCAGGATGTAGTCAATGCTTTGCGAGAACAAAACATTCAAGTGGGAGCAGGAAAAATTGGTCAAAACCCAGCCCCACCAGATTTAGTTTATGAAATACCCCTACAAGCTATTGGTCGATTGCAAAATGCCGAAGAGTTTGAAGATTTAGTGCTTAAAGTCGCTGAAAATGGCACTTTAGTCAAATTAAGAGATGTAGGTAGGGCAAAACTAGGAGCCGAAACTTACGACGTTGTTGCCACATTCAATGGAGACCCCACTACAGGTTTAGCAATATATCAACTTCCCGGTAGTAACGCCTTGGAAACAGCAAATCAAGTCAAAGCTACAATGGCAGAACTAAGCGAGAGTTTTCCACCGGGATTGGCATACAGCGTTGCCTATGATACAACATTATTTGTAGAAGTATCACTCGAAGAAGTAGTTGTTACTCTACTCCAAGCAGTAGGGTTGGTAGTATTAATTATCTTTCTATTTTTACAAGATTGGCGAGCTACCTTAATTCCCGCCATTGCAATACCTGTAGCTTTAATTGGGGCAATGGCTGGTTTGAAAATATTAAATTTTGAAATTAATACCTTGACCTTATTTGCTTGTACTTTAGCATCAGGTCTCGTGGTAGATGATGCGATCGTCATTGTCGAAGCAGTATCGAGTAAAATTGAACAAGGAATGAAAGCGCGACAAGCAGCATTGGATGCAATGGAGGAACTGACAGGAGCAACTATTGCTACCTCCTTGGTCTTAATGGCTGTATTTATTCCCGTTTCTTTCTTCCCTGGAACAACAGGTGTAATTTACAAGCAATTCGCCCTGACTATTGCTTTTGCTGTTGCTTGTTCAACTTTTAACGCCTTGACTTTCTCCCCCAGTATGGCTGGCTTATTACTGCGCCCAAAACAGGAAGCTACAGGACTCTTGGGATGGATATTCGATATATTTAATCAGGGTTTTGGTTGGTTACAAGACCAGTATGCTAAATTAGTGAAATTTCTCACCCGCATCAATGTCATCATCATGGGGATTTTTATCGCTGGTTTAGTCGCAACTTTTATTATGTATGGTTTAGTCCCCAGTGGATTTGTTCCCGAAGAAGACCAAGGCTACTTTATCGTAATTTATCAAGGTCCTGACGGCCTTTCCCTCAATTATACTGCCAGTGCTGCCGAAAAAATTCAAAAAGAAATTGCCAACATTGATGAAGTTAAATCCGCTTTTGGTGTTGCTGGATTTAGTTTTAATGGTCTCAACCCCAGTCAAGGGATATTTTTCGTCTTGTTGAAACCTTGGGAAGAACGAACCCTACCAGAACAGTCTGTTTATGGGATAACCAGAAAGTTGAATGGAGCGTTGCAGGGGATCAAAGAAGTTCAAGCTTTTGCCGTGAATGCTCCCCCAGTACCGGGATTAGGTAGTACGGGAGGTTTTGAGTTTCAGTTGCAAGACCGCAGTGGCACCTTACCTATCGAAACTTTGTTAGAAAATGGTAATCGGTTAATTGGGGCAGGTAACTCCCCAGAATATCCTAGTTTACAAGGTGTTTATAGTCAGTTTAGTACTGACAAACCTCAAAAGAAAATTCAAGTTTTGCGCGATCGTGCCAAAGCATTAAATGTGAATGTTAATGATATATTTGCCACTTTACAAACTTATTTTGGTTCTTCCTATGTGAATGACTTCGTATTAGGGCAGCGTCAGTATCGCGTTTATGCTCAAGCAGAGCCAGAGTTTCGGGCGAAACCAGAGGATATAGATCAATTATATGTTCGTTCTCTTGATGATGAGATGATTCCTCTGGGAAGTTTGGTCAAAATAGAAGATTTTGTTGGACCGGAAATTATTACTCACTTTAATATTTTCCGTTCTATGAAAATTCAGGGCGGACCTGCTCCTGGTTTTAGTTCCGGACAAGCGATCGCTGCCATGGAGGAAGCCTCAGAAGAATTATTAGACCCTGGTTTTGGTTACGCTTGGCAAGGTAGTGCATTGGAGGAAAAATCTTCTGGTGGCGCAGCACCGATTATTTTCGGCTTGGGTATGGTAATGGTGTTTTTGGTATTAGCAGCTCAATACGAAAGCTATATCGACCCCACAATTATTATGCTCTCAGTACCCCTAGCAGTATTAGGCGCTCTCGTGGCAATTTGGTTCCGAGCAAATATATTGATGGCGGGTTCTGTTTGGCCAGTAGTGACAAATGATGTGTATGCTCAGGTTGCCTTAGTGATGTTAATTGGTTTGGCTTCTAAGAACTCAATTTTGATTGTGGAATTTGCCAACCAATTAAAAGAGAAAGGTTTAAGCATTACTAAGGCAGCCGTTACAGCAGCAGAGCAACGTTTTCGACCAATTCAAATGACAGCTATCTCTAGTTTAATTGGTTTTATGCCTTTAGTTATTGCCACCGGAGCAGGTTCGAGTAGTCGTTGGTCTCTAGGTACGGCAATTTTTGGGGGAATGTTATTTGGCACCTTGTTGAGTTTGTTAATTACTCCTAACTTATATATTGCTATTAAAAGTATGGAATCTCAATTTTTAAAGGGAGAAAAACCTAAAAAATTAGATAAAAAACGTAGTTCTGAGAATGGATATGAATCTGTTAGGGATGGAGAAATTGATAATGATTATTTAATAAGTAATGGGTTGTCTCAAAATGGAAATGAAAACATAAAAGCCGATTCTGATGAGATTAATCAAGCGATCGAGGATAAACCTCCTCAAAGCTAAATCTGTAGAGTTTCGTTTAGAAATTCATCCATCTCCTCATGTATTCTCCATAGTAGGAAAATATTATTTGAGGAGACGTCGTTTTTTAGTTTGTTGAAGTTGATGCCACTTTTTATATGTTTTTCTTTGTCTTTCTATCGTAGACATAGAGGGTTTTGATTCTCCCGCACCTGATAATTTATTACTATTTTCCTCTAAGTTAACAGGTTCTAAAACCAATCCCGCTAAACCGCCACATCCTAGCAGAAAAACCGCACTTCTCATAGCATTTAACAGGGAGTCATACATCCATAAAGTTATGATTACAGCTAACACCGCTGTTGGCGCAACTTTAGCTTTAGACCACGTTTTTGCCGGATAACGCAAGCAAAATACAACTACAGGCAATAACCGGAGAGCTACCCCACTAATCAATCCCACCGAACCATTTATCCCAAAAACTATGCCCCACCAGCTATCAGTTACTGTAATATCTACAAGCTCTCCTGCCCAGTTATATTCATATACACGATTACGTCCAAATCCTCCCCAACCAAAGACTGGTCGTTGCCTTGCTTTTTCTGTGAGGTGTTCTTCCATGGTTAATCTATACTCTAAAGACTGAAGTCTATCTGGCCCAAAAAACTGAGACATAGAGGAAATAGTCTTTTCTATATCAACAGTTCCCATAGCAGAGTTATACAACGTGAAACAAATGTAAAATGTTAAAGCCAACAAAGTCAGGCTGGTACGAAACCAGTTACCCACAAATAGAATCGCTATACCCATAGCAGCTAATACCCAAGCACCTGTAGATTTAACTAATACAAAAGTCACTAATAATCCCACAACCAATAAATTCATGGGAATATTCCATAGTTTTTTGAGTACACCTGTTCTCCATAACCAAATAGCTGCCAGGGTACCTGCCATCATCCATACCCCCACCCACAGACCATGATTCATAAAAACCATAGGTCTGAAGCCTCCGTAACGTATTGCTTGTCTGAGACCAGAAGGGTGTGCCCAAAATCCGTAGATATTTTTGTGTAGCATGGGGGCCATACGAGTTTCATATAGACATAAAGGAGCATAGACTACAGCACTCATCAATAGCCCAATTGTCAACTGACGCAATCCTTCCAAGTCACTAAGATATAATCTTCCTAGAAAGTATGGCCCTCCCCAAAGCACGGTTGTTCCCAAAGTTTGGGACAATCCATCGTAAGCCCCAAGACCATTTGTTATGGATGAAACAAAAGGTGATATAACACAAAAAACCAGTGGTGGTATATCAATCCAACTGGGCTTAAATGAATTAAAACGTTGAGGGTCGAAGCAGATAGTGGCTAATAAAACACCATAGGCTGCTGCTGAGGCTTTGGAATAGTCTGGAAAACCAGGCAGAGAATATTTGGCATTTGGCAGGAATGTCTCTGCTATAATGAAACTAATAACAATGGCTCGTTGAGCTGGATACCGAGAGAATAGATAAAAAACTAGCGGAATCCAGGCAAACATAGCTAAGTGTGCTATTGGGCCCATATTTCTTACAATATAGAATTTTCAGTGGAGTTTAATATGAATAACCAAGTAATATTAGACTATAGTCTTTCTAGTTATATTTAGAGTTTGACTACATTATATCTGGATTTACTAAAATGGTTAAAGAACATAATTAAATAACTTTTTCAACCTCAGATCACTAATAATATGGTGTAAAGGCATAAATAATCCTTAGTTCATTCATTTTAACTAATTTAGATAAACAATTAACCAGTTTATAAATTTGAATATACTCTTAGGAATCAAATATAATAGTACAATTTTACTAAATTAGGTAATATACCAATGTTCAGAGAGTATGAATAAAATCTGCCCTTTAAATTTTGCAGTAGTAATTTTCATATCTTGTACATTATAAAAAAAACTCTCATGGAGATATATAAATTACCATATCAGTGAGTTACACTCATTTGTTTATTTGAGGGAACAGGGAACAGGGAATAAAAAGATAAATGTAACTCACAAGCTTGAGAAAGGCTATATATATTTACTTGACTTAATTAAAAGGCTTTTTTTTGTGAAAACTTATGAACAGATTCAACTCAAGCATTACTAAGCAATAAGATACTCTGGAAAAACCACTGTTATATTAACAATATCAGCATACATTAAGTTTAACTTAAATGAAAGACAGTAGTAAACAGTTACAGCAATTACCATCTCAGAATATGGACGATTTAAGTGATGCCCCTAAAAAAGGATTAAACATACGTCCTTTAATTATGATGGTTTGGCGAAATGCCTGGATAATTATTGGTATTACTGGAGCATTTGGCTATGCTGGGTATCGTCTCGCAAAGCAGAGCCAACCTGAACCACTTTATAAAGGTAGCTTTCAGATATTACTAGAGCCTATAACATCTGAAGCCAGAATGACTGAGCCGACTGCACTGACTCGCATTGGGGGGATACCTAATGAAAAAACCTTTAGTTTTGACTATCCCACACAGTTAGAGCTTTTAAAAAGTCAAAAGCTTCTTTCCCAAGTAGTTGGAGAAGTTCAAACTGAGTACCCTGAGCTTGAGTATATAGAATTTAGAAAACAATTAAGTCTCGAAAGGGTAGGAGGAAAAAGTCGCCTTGATCGAACTAGCATCATCCAGATTATTTATGAAGATAATCCACCTGATAAAGTTAAATTTATTCTAGAAAAATTATTAGATAAATATCTAAAGTATAGTCTAGAAGAAAGAAGAAGTAGTATTGGAGAAGGTGTTAAATTTATCAACACTCAGCTTCCACCTTTACAGAAAAGGGTGGAAGAAATGCAGTTAAAAATCCAAAGCTTACAAGAAAAATATGATTTGATTAACCCACAAGCTACAGGTCAGGAATTATTTGCCCAAATTCGTCAGATTGAAAACCAAAAAGTAGCAACACAAATTGAACTTCAAGAACAAAGAACACTTTACGATAACTTAACAAAACAATTGGGTTTAAGGCCAGAAGAAGCAATTGCTGCATCAGCATTAAGTCAAAATCAACAGTATAATCAGTTGCTACAACAAGTTCAAGAAATAGAAACTAAAATTGCTGTTGAATCAGTTCGTTTTCAAGCAGATAATCCGCAGTTAAAATCATTAAATAAACAACTTCAAGAGCTAGAAATATTACTTGACCAGGAAATAGGAAAGATTTTAGGAGAAAATCTGGTAGATGCAACAACCAATCCTCAAGTAATGAATTTCCAAGACTCTATTCGGTTAAGTTTAATTGGGCAGTTGATTGAGACTAGAAATAAAATAGGATTATTAGAAGCAAGAAGTCAAGGAATTGAGTCAGCCAGAAATGCTTTGACTTCACAGGCAGAAAAATTTCCTAGTATCAGTCGCGAATATAGCGATTTAGTACAAAAGTTAGAGATTGCTAATAACAGTCTTAATACTCTACTAACTCAACGAGAAAAATTACAAATTGAAAAAGCACAAGACCAAATTCCTTGGGAAGTGGTTGCTGAACCACAACTATTTCGTGATGGTAAAGGAGAAATAATAAATTTTGGTGGAGGCAGTAATAAAAACATATTTATTGGACTTGTAGGAGCAGGTGGAATTTTAGGAGTAGGTCTTGCTCTTCTTATAGGTATTTTACGGAATAGATTTGAAGATGCTCAGGATGTTAAAGATGCCAGTGATTTACCTATTTTAGGTGAAATACCCAGATTAAAAATTAGAAATTCCACTAAAAAATCAGATATTATAAGTGACGCATCGACAACTTCCTCAACGTTTTCTTTAGAAGAATTTGATAGTATTAATCAGAATGATGCTAAGTTCTTGGCGGCCTTTGATTCATTATGTGCTAATCTTAAATTGATATACTCTAATCCACCTATAAGCTCATTAACCATAACTTCAGCTGAAGCAGGAGATGGTAAATCTACTGTTGCTTTACACTTAGCTCAAGCAGCAGCTTTTACTGGTCAACGAGTTTTATTGGTAGATGCAAATCTTCATTTTCCTCAAATACATAATTTGTTGGATTTACCTAACTATAGAGGATTGAGTGATTTACTTTTTAATAATATCGAAGATACCCACCATATAATTCAAATATCGCCAATAGTTAGTAACCTATTTGTATTAACATCTGGTACTCCTAATTCCAATGGCGCTAGAATGTTATCATCAAATCGGATGCAATATTTGATGGATGAATTTCAAGCTTCTTTCGATCTAGTTATCTATGATACTCCTCCTTTGCTTGACTTTATAGATGCTAATTTTATTGGTGCTAATAGCGATGGTATTTTGATGGTTACAGCTATTCGCAAGACTAAATATTCAGCTCTCAAACAAGCTTTAGGACAATTAAATCATTGGAACTTATTTTCTTTGGGTGTAGTTGCTACTCATGTGAGTAAAAGGAGAATCAGCTATCAAAATTATGGACAAAATATATCTGAACCATTAACAACAACTACAGCCGAATTACCTCCAAGTTATGATCGAGGCAAAGCAACTTTAGGACATTAAATGTCAAGACTTGGAAGTGTCCGTTTCATCTCTGGCTGTTCGTACCCATTTGCTCTCGGGTTTGGCGAGGAATGCAAGATAAATAGGTATTTTCCAAAGAACATATAGGGGAACGGCCAATAAAGTTAACAATGGCAGTTGACTCCGACCAAATTTGACCCAGGCTCCAAAAATCGAAATTATAATCAAAATGCCTTCCCCTAGCAACAAAATAAATGGTATCCAAGACACTCCCAATCCGAGCACCAATAATCCCAATACAGTAGCAACAACCCATAATATTACCAGTAGGGATAGAGGGGGTACAGATAAATCCATTGCCATTGCCAAAAGGTCAAAGCGCTTTTGACTAAATGACTCTCCCACTAATTTAGGAACTTGGGTTAACAAAGTTTTCAAATAACCATGTTCCCATCGAGTTCTTTGGCTTTTGGCCGCCTCCTCTTGTTGGGGTAACATACCTATGACTCTTGCTTGCAAACAAAGTATGGGAGGAGTTCCAGCTATAGCTAAATCCAAACCAAGCTGCAAATCTTCCACTATATTCCCACTGGCCAAAGACACTTTCTGAATGACGGACCAGGGAAAAGCCATTCCTGTACCTCCGAGTGGGCAAGGAAGTCCTAATCGACTTAACCCTTTTGGCCGAACTAGATTCTTGACCATAAATGCTAAGGCGGAAATCGAATCTTTTGGGGTTGGTAGTGGTGGTTGTTCCATTAGGTAAACTGCTTGTACGGGCCGTGCTGTAGTACCTGCTAATTTGGCAATTCTATCGATTGTGCCTGGGTGGCACACACAGTCTGCATCTACCATGACTACTATTTCTGGTGGGTCAGCCTCAAGATACTTTAGGCCATAGTCTAGGGCATAGCCTTTTCCTTTGTTTTCTTGGTCAAATCTTTCTAAAACTATAGTCTTATAGTTACGGGCGATACCTGCTGTTTGGTCTTCACAGTTATCAGCGATGACTATCAGTCGATCTGTTTCTTTTAACTGTGGTGATAATTCCTTTAGGGTTGTAGCGATTCCAGATTCTTCATTGTGAGCAGGCACTAAAACAGCTATTGAGGGTGGAGGAAATGTGGCATCAAATTCTTGGACTTTTTTTGGTAACAGGGCTAAACTGCATTCTATGAATAAGACTAAGATTGGTATCAGCAGTCCAAGAGCGGTAACCAGCAATATCAGATTAATTAGGATAGTCATGATATACTAAAGATAATTTATTCAATCAATATTAAGTTAATTTTAGGACTTAATCAATTAAAACAGCAAAACAGAATTGTGTTTATTTATGATTGACAACTTGTTGGGTTTCTTGAATACTGACCTAAGCAATATTTCTCAAGTTGAGTTTCTTGGTGTAAAGTTTCATCGTATGCCTCGAGAAGTAGCTCTTGAAATTTTGTTAGCAATGATTGAAACAAAAGAATCTTATTCAGTCTACTTTGTTAATGCCCACACCATTGAAATTGCTCAACATAATCTCAGTTTACAAGAGGCATTACAGCGAAGCAGTTTGATTTTAGCCGATGGTAGCGGCATACTCTGGGGAAGTAAGGTGATCGGTACGCCTCTAACCTTCAACCTCAATGGCACGGATTTAATACCAGCCCTATGTGCTGCTGGCGGACAAAAAAAACCGGGAATTTCAGTTTATTTTTTGGGAGCTCAGGAAGAAGTTGTCAAGCTTGCTGCTGAAAATATAGCCATGCTCTCTCCAGGTATCAAAATTGCTGGTTACAGGAACGGATACTTTTCTGAAGAAGAGATAGAAGGAATCTTGGCAGATGTTCGTCAAGCAAAACCAGATATTCTTTTGGTGGGAATGGGAACTCCCCTGCAAGAAATATGGATTGATCGACATTCTTCAAAACTGCCAGGAATCACTTGTTTTGGTGTAGGTGGTCTATTTGATTTTATTTCAGGAAAAGTACCTCGAGCTCCCTACTGGATTCGAAAAATTGGTTTTGAGTGGTTATGGCGTTTAATGATTGAGCCTAAACGTCTCTGGAAACGTTACACTGTTGGTAACATTATTTATTTGAGAGCTTTAGTCCATTCATTTGTACAGAAGCAAAAACAAAAGTTAAGTTGATGGCCATAACTGAATATTGTAGTAGATTGAAGCTACCTAAAATCCTATGGATTAAAATCAAAAGATTCCTGCTTAAAAGCCATAATTTGGCAAATACTAGAAAAGTAGTAGGATTTGTTAGAGTCGATAGAGGCTTTCCCACCTCTACCTCTCATAAATGACGGACGTAAGACTTTCACATCCCAAAGACTCCCTTGTTTTGCTCCTCGGTTTTAACATACGGGGGTACTAAGTACACAACTTTTCGGTGTAAAAGTTTCAGGTTACTGTATGTATTCTCTTCACCCTTAGTTTATAGGTACTATGTGGTCAACTTCTAATCTAAAATAAAGACCGCAGTGGGGGCATTTTCCTTTTTCTTTCTTGAATGGTGAAGCTGGACTTGAATGGTTTTATCGACTGACAAAAGAACCTCAAAGGTTATGGAAGAGATACCTAATAGATGATATGCCATTTTTGTTGTTGGTATTACAACAAAAATTGGGTCTTTATCATAATAATTTTTCAAATTCAACTGTTTTTTCTGAATATCAGCCCATCGGTCAAACACTACAAAAAGCGGGCTTATTATCTCTTGAACAAGTAGAGAAAATTTTGCAGTATCAATCTGAATATAGCTACGATAAATTTGGAGAAATTGTCAATAGCTGGGGATTACTACCTAAAAATACTGTAGATTTCTTTGCAGAAAAATTGCCGATTTTAAAAATGGAGAGACAAAAGTATCCTTTAGGTCAATACTTCAAACAAGCAGCACTTTTGGACGATGCAAAAATTAATTTTATCCTAGAATCACAAACTACCACTGGTCTAAAATTTGGAGAAATGGCAGTTAATCAAGGTTGGGTAAAAAGAGAAACTGTAGATTTTTTACTTACTGAATTAATCCCTAGTTAAATTATTGTTGAAATTCCTCTACGAATTAGAATTAACTCAAGGCTTAAACCTACTCATTCACGAGATAAAAAGCCTTGAGTTTTTGTAAAAACTTACTTAGAACTAAATAATTTAAAGTAGGTAGAAACAAAAAAATCTTTAATCGGAATTGCTACAAAGGTTAAAGGGTTAATCGTAACAATAATTGTTCTCACATCTGCTTGTGCTAATTTAATTATCTGTTTTGCTACCCAGTCAGCAGACATAATTCCCACAGGATTTAGATTACTTTTAAACGGACCTAATATTATTTTTCTAATTACACAAGGAGCATCTAATCTGCGTAATGTAACTAAATCTCCAAGGGTTCTTTTTGTTAGTTCATAAAGAGGGCTAAAAGCTGGATTAACTTCTGCTTCGGAGGTATTTACCCAGACTTCTTTACAGGCAATATCGGAATTTTTTCTGACTGTTTTGAGGAATATTTCTAACATTCTCCAGCTAGAAAATGTGTTTATTTCGTAGGATTTAGCGATCGCTTCTGCTGTTCTTTCGCCATGTACGTTAATGCCGTGGTTTAAGACTAAAATATCTACTTTTTCAAATAATTCTGCTAATTTTTCTTCTTGACCTATTTGCCATTTTATGGTATTTATTTCTAAATTTTTACCGTTAATATCTAAGGTAATAGTCCTATCTTTGGATGTCAGAGCAATAACTTTTGCCCCTGCTCGATCAAGATGTTTCAGGAGACTTTGGCCTAAGCTTCCTGAAGCACCTGTAACAGCAACAGTTTTACCCTTAAGAGAAAGTGCTGTCCCCATAAGTTTATCCACCAAGGTAAGAGTCCCACAAAAATAAGCATTTTGATTATCGAAGTGATGTCGCCAGTGGTAAGGTCGGTTCACAAACCAATTTGCGGGAGGCGTTAAGAATGAACCAGGAAGATGTGTTAAATCTGTTAGTTGGTCAACTTTAGGAATACCTGTAGCACGGCCGATGGCCGGAAAAAAGAAACCCAAAGTATATATAACACCGCCCCAAGTGGCCCAGTGATAATCAGACATCCAAACAAAAGCTGTCCCCCAGAATAACAGACTAAAGGTAAACATTACCAGAGATTCGGGTACATCATGATACCAAGTAGCTTTTTGATAAATATCTGTACTGACAGGAGTCAAGTCTGGGCGGAAAACACGATGATGCCAACCATGCCATTTATATAGGGGAGACCAAAGATGAGAAACCACATGATAAATATCTCGGACTACTTCCACAAAAAATATAGAACCGAGAACTAGGGAAATATTAATTATCCAAGGGTTAAGGGGGTAAAATTCCATAGAGTTTACTACAAAATAAGATAAACATATTTTAGAGTAGCACTATTATTCAGTTATCAGTTATCAGTTATCAGTTGTCAGTTATCAGTTATTAGTTATTAGTTGTTTTCAGGTCAATAAACCACATTAAAAAAAAATAATAATCCTGTAGAGACTTTCTATGTAACGTTCCTACTTTGTTGTCTACTCAACAGATAATTCTTTTTTAATCTTCTGGCAAAAATCTATAAAATATTGAAAGGTTTTTAAATGTTCTAGGTCTGATGTAAGTCTGTTAATTAATTCATCTAAATAGGATTGACTTTGAGCGTCTCTTGGATTTTTTTTACTATAGTAAGTGTTTTTAGCTGCAAATATTTCTTTGAGATATGAAAAGTGAAATTGTGCATGATTATAATCTTGACTATAATTACCCATTAATTCTGGGTCTTTGACAGATACATCATAATATTGTGCATAATCTGAGAGAGGTTTTTCTAGAGGTTGTCTGGAGTCGAACATTTTTCTATTTCCTAATAGCCAAGTTTCGATACATCGGTTTTGAATAATGGAAATAGGCTTAACTTTTCCTAATTTTAAGCGGAGGTCGTTTTTGACAATAAAGTTTTCAATTTCTTGTTTTTTACTTGCGACTGTTTCTTCCTCAGCATCAAGACAAATTACTAGGTAATTATATTTGTCTGTTTCTTGAATTTTTGCAATGGCATCGGGAATATATTCGTGAATAATTGAAGGATAGCCATGGGCGCTAACTAAACAGTAATTATTATGATTAGCTTGATGATAAAGTTTTACTTTTGTTAGTTCGGGTAGAAGATATTTTAGCCAAGATTGATAATTTTTTTTCTCTGTACTTCTGCCTTCTAAAAGAAAATAAATATTCATTCTGCTTCTACCTCTTCGGGAGATTCTTCAAGGATATTAATTAGGTCGATAAAACCTTGATGTCTAGATTGGGAAATTCCTAATTCTTCAGGTTGTTTAACTGTTACGATGTTGCCTTGGCGAGTGACAATTTTCCAATATTTATTTCCGATATTATTGATGATGTATGGATGGTGACTGGTGATAATAAATTGTAGTCTAGGATTTTCTAAGATTAACTCTGTGACACTATCAAGACAATTAACTCCTAAACTATTTTCAAATTCATCAATTAAGATTACGCTACCTTCTGGAAATAAATATAATTCGCTAATGTGCATTAATGTTTTGAGCATTCCTGAAGAAATAGTATATGGTTTAATCCAATTAGGCACTCCTTTTTCTTTTAAAAAGAATGCTTTAGCTTCTTTAAAATCAGTGAATGATTCAGGAATTTTTTCAGCAAGTAGAGATTCTATTTTAATATCTTCTACTGTATTAAATATTTCCATGAACCTATCTTTTATTTCGTCAAAAATTTCTGGTAAATATTTATAAACTAGAGATAACTTTATAAGAGTAGGAAGGCTGCTTTCTTGAATTTCACTTAAAGAGCTATTTTGATATGTTGCTAATATAGAAGCTAACTGATAAGTAGGAACTATCCAAATTCCTTCAAAATTTTTGTCTATATTTGCGAGTTTAATTTTATTAAACTCTTCTTTCACAGGAATAATATCTTCTTCTTGGTTAAGTAATTCCACAACACTTTGAAACGGTGATAATTTTGGAGTTTTTTCACCTTTAAACATAATTTTTTCTGAATCTCTTTCAATAAAAACTTGATCATTTTTATAAAGATATTCAGAGATAATTTTCAAGTTATATTCTTCCTCAGAATCATTTACTTTTATTCTCAATACTTCTACAGTTTCAAATTCTCCTTTCCAACGGTATAATACATTATCTTTAGTTATAAAAGTTACATCCCAATATACTCCATTGAATGAGTCACCATTAACAATTTTTTCGAGAGCCAAAATTGAGCTAATGATTTTAGTTTTTCCGGCTCCAGAAACACCAACCAATAAGTTAAGATTAGGTAAAAATTCAATAGGTTTGAGATACCAAGATTGTGCGCGATCGCCAAATTATAATTTTTGGATTTTCATTTATTATCTACCTAAAATTATTCTAGAAATCATCTCACGTTTAGATAATTTTTTGTTAATAAACTCAAAACTTATAGGGTGCGTTAGACGGCTAAAATCTAGACTATGAAAATAATTTAACAATCCGTCGTCACGCACCATTTTAGGTTTTTCGGTATACTAAATTTATTCAAATTTGACAAATATTTCTAAAGTTTTAGGGCAAAAATTCAATAAATTTGAGATACCAAGATTGTGCGCGATCGCCAAATTATAATTTTTTTATTTTCATTTATTATCTATCTAAAATTATTCTAGAAATCATATCACGTTTAGGTACTTTTTTGTTAATAAGGTTGGCTTTACTACATCAACCCAACTTATGATATAAAATCCGATCAAAAATTGTCATTGCGACGATAGGAAGCAATCTCGCGCCCCCTATGAGATTGCTTCCTTCCACTCCGTTCCAGTCGCAATGACTGACAATTACAAAGTAGTCATTGCGACGATAGGAAGCAATCTCGCGGCACCCATAAGATTGCTTCCTTCCACTCCGTTCCAGTCGCAATGACTGACAATAACTAATCATCCAAATTCGATATTATTACTCAAACTTAACAAATATTTCCACAGTTTTATTTGGTTCTAAATCTATATATCGGGCACGAATAGTAGAATTTGATTTAACAGGAATCAAGCTAGTCATACTCCCTAAAGAAAGTAAATCGCCTTTTTTTAATTCTTTTCCTTCTGCTTGCAAAGAATCTTTAATCCACAACACAACATTTAAAGGATTACCTAATAAATCACTACCTTTTCCTGATGCTAATACTTTGCCATTTTCGTCTAACATTTCTAACTTTAGACTCTTTAAACGATTTTCCCATTCATCAGTATCAACTACAGGAATAGGTTCACCTAAAATTCCTGTTCTGGCGCCAACATTAATTGCTAAAAGAGCAGGAGCATCTATTTTTATATCTTCGCTATAAACTAAATCTCCTAATTCAATAAATGGGATAACTGCATCTAAATATTTCAAAGTTTCTCTAGGAGTTTTAGCATTATTAATTTCTGCACTTCCTACCCTCATAATTAAGTCGCCTTCCCCAATCGGACGACTGCCAAATTTAGCAGAAATAATACTACCATTTTCTAATAGCATTTTTTCTAGAAAAACACCCCGCAAAGGTTGAGAAACGTTGAAACTTTCTTGAGCTTTTTGATTGGTTAATCCCGCTTTATAACCAACTACTTGACCGAGATTTTTACTAATTTCTGCAACGAACTGATTTTGAATTTGTTGTGCTTTAGGTATAGTTATAATGGTATCAATCTTGTTAACAGGAGTTTGATTAAGATAATTATCAGTCAGATTTTGAACGAATTTTGAATAATTATTTTGATTAATATTTACTGGAGCTTGGTTATCTAATTTTTCTCTTTTATTAGATGTTTCAAAGGTGCAAGCTGAAAGAACTATCGCCAAAATAAAATTAACACTAAATTTAAACATTGATAATTTCAATAAATAATGTATTTATATGATTAAATAAAATAAATTAATGGTGGTGGTGCATAGTAATGCTAAACGAAGCACTGGGAGTGTGGGGAGATGGGGAGTGTGGAAGAAATTAAAAAATATATATCCTCACCATTACCATGCAGGACTACCCAATTAATATCTATAAGAATATAAAAAGAATAAAAAAATACTCTACATTATTGATATAAAAACTTATCTAGTCTTGATAAAATTTTCAGGCAAAAGCAAATTAGACTAATTTTCAACCTGAATAATCATCTATAATGCCCTTGCCTTATCTATTCTTTGATTGCCTATTAAATAAAATTTCTATTTCTTAGAAAGGAAATTTTTAGCATCAAATAAAATTGGCGGAATTACTTTTTTCAAAACTTTTTTAAATGTTGAACTATTAGAAGAATTCGTATCTTCTATTTCCTCTCCAGCCCTAGCTTTAAACAATGTAGAATGACCACCAGATATCTCCTCAGCAGGTCGCCCATTACTGTAATAATAAAGTGCTAATGATTTTCTTGTTCTATCTTCAGGACAAGTTAAAGGGTCTGGGTGTCCATGATATGAAAAGTCAGTAGTGCTAAAAACTACACATCGATTAAAAATTGGTAATATTTTTTGTTCGCAGCGAGTCATTTCTGTATCCCATAATTGTAAATGACCGCCATATTCTTCTTGCCAATCTTTATTCAAATATAGTAATAGATTTAAACGGCGATCGAGCTTTAAGCGGTTATGTCGATTAAAATCTGCGTGTAATTTTAAGTAGCCACCTGGCTGAATTTGATGAAGACCACCACCTACAAAATGAGGGTCTGAGATAATCCCATCAATACCAGTTAACTTTTCTAGAAAATCAACAAAAGTAGAAGAGTTTAATTGATATAAAACAAGGCGAGTTGCCTCACCCATTTGTAGTTCTTGTTTAGATGCTAATTTTTTTTCGCTCTTATTACTAAAGTTTTGCCAATCTATTGAACCTGGTTGCGGAAACTCTTTCAATACTTCCTCTAAAATATGCTCTGGTAAAAAATTGTCAATTACAACATGAGGAAATGGTTTAGCAGTAGCATAAGATTCAGTATACTTGTCAGCCAAGTTTTGCAAGTAATCTGCATCCAGAAAAAACATTGATTTGCCAGTTGTAGAATCAAGATTCATCATAATTTTAGTACCTCAGATATTTAATCAAAAACAGAAAATTCTTACTATGACTCAACAATCACCAGTTAGCTCTAGTATTTGAGTTGTAATTAAGAATTATCTTCCTAATTGATTTTGGCTATTACCTAATACGATCTAAATATAACATACGATAAACAGTTGTCACCTAATGCCAACGAACTACCAAAAGTTGACAGAGGACAATCTGACCAACTGTTCGAGGTAACATAGCTAAAACCGGGTTATTTATACCCCAAAACAATGTTAAACTAGCGGCCAATAAAAATATACCAGAAAGTGTAAACCAGATTAATTTTCTCCGTTCAATTTTCCGCAGTTTTTGACTCAGTTGTTCTACACTACGAGCCAGGTAAAAACTTGCTATTAAAATAACTAGGGTTACTAGACAATAACTTACGAAATTTAATTCTGTAGCTCCACTAATTACAACCAAGTAGATAATAAAGTAATGTACGGGCACAACTGCTAATGCACTAATACCTCTAAGAGATAAAATATCTTGGCAAATCTTTGGAGTTGTTTCCCTACCAATGACCAATGACACAGCAAGGCCAATTAAAATAATCGCAAAACTAACGATATAAAATGCCAATGCTACAGTTCCCCAGCGATGGAATGATAATCCAGCTTGTAACATTATTATTCCTGCTAATGTGGGAAAAGCAGCAGCAACGAACAGTCCAGAAATTACTTTTAACCGACGAATATTAATAAATTCTCGGTAATTCATAGCCATCCAGCCAATAATATAACCAAACAAGGGATAAGCTAACCAAGGAGATAATGGATAAGATATACCTGAGATTTTGGAAGTGCCAACTATCCAAGTAACAATACCCCAATCGTATCCTGTATCTCGAATCATCGATCCAATAATATACCGAAGGAGAAAAACCAAAATAAAACCCGTACAACAATAAGCTAATGGATATTTAGTTTTTCTAATCAGTTCTAATATTAAGCTAGATAAACCAATAAATCCCAGAAAATCTAATCCCAGAATTGTTCCTCCACTCCATTTCATTAATATGTCTGCTAAAAATAGTATTAGTATTTTATTAGCTACATTAGACCAATTTGTGTTCTTTTTCTTTGCAGTTGATTGTATTCCGTAACCTACACCAGTAATAAAGAAGTAAAGTACAGGAGCAAAACTACCAACAAACAATAAAAATCCTGGTAAACCTTGCCTAAAGCTAGGGTCTAATGTCTGAACACCAACATGGTTCACTATCATTAGTAGTGCTGCTAAACTTCGCAAAATATCCAACTCTTTCCAGTTTACTTTTACTTTATGAGAATCGTGATTCATTTTATCAAAATGTTGGCAGAAGACCCGCGCTCTCCATCCCCCCTAACCCCCCTTTGAAAGGGGGGGAGGGGAGCGTCGTATGGGAATGCCAATCAATGTTGCAGGTTTACAAATAAACTGTTAAAATGCAAATATTGAAAATTCATCAGTAGATGGTTGAAAAAGCGTACAAATTTAGATTTTACCCAACTTATGAGCAGGAAAGTCTGTTGCGGAGAACCTTGGGATGTGTACGCCTCATCTACAACAAAGCTTTAGCAGCTAGAAC
>JAAUYJ010142537.1_pt1 | contig 21837 bp, 16 predicted proteins | sample 7278031 | NCBI WGS metagenome assembly JAAUYJ01 (sample SAMN14350222, study PRJNA611818) | marine sediment metagenome | isolation source: surface marine sediment (1.8m) | place: French Polynesia: Moorea | collected 2018-08 | reverse complement strand
TGTAATTAAATCATTTCCATTCAACAAAGCTATGGGATGAGCAACTGGATCGTCTGGATTAATATAACGTTGAATTAAACAATTAATTTCTTCTCTAGCTATTCCTTTTGCTACTGCTACAACTGCTAGAGCAGGAAAATTTTTTCCTATTTCTTGAAAGAAAAAATATTGTTCTCTAACAGACATCTGAGGAATTTCTACTTCTGACAGTTTGGCTAAACCTTTAATAACTGAAATTGTACTTCTAATTTCTGCATTGCTATACTTCAACCTCATCAATTCAACTTCCGCTTTTTGTGGATGAGGATTAACTAATATTGCTAATTTAGCGATCGCTAATAAAGATGTTTTGACTGTCTCGCGCACCCCAGTTGCTAACTCTACTTTTAAATTCGACCAATTTTTTTCTAACTGCTCTACTACTATCTCTACATTTTTTCCTATTTCCAAATTTTCTGTTGCTGCGGGAAAATAATCTGGGAGTAAACCATTTTTCCAAGCTTTTTCTATCCAAATCATTCCTTGAGGATGACTCAATAAATAACCTAATTCTGTCTGTACTCTTTCTGCTGCAACTTGGGTAAGCAAAGGTGCAAACTCTCGAATTGTTGTTTGAGTTTCTGGGGAAATTACAAAACCTAATTGTGCTGCTTGACGATATGCGCGTAATAGTCGAAGGGGGTCTTCTTTAAGATTGGCAGATTTTACCATTCTAATAATACCCTCTTGCAAATCTTTTAGAGCATTAAATAAATCTATCAATTCATCAGTAAAAGGATTATAGGCAATAGCATTTATCGTAAAATCTCGTCGCCATAAATCTTCCTCCAAACTATCACCTTCAATCTCAGCAAAATCAACTGTCGTTCCTTTAAATACTACCCTCGCAATTTTTCTTTCCGCATCCAAAACCACAAACCCCGCTTGATATTTCTTAGCAATATTTCTGGCAAGATTAATTGCCTCATTAGGAACAATAAAATCTAAATCTAAATATTCAATCTGCCGTCTCAGCAAACCATCTCGCAGAATTCCACCCACCAAATAAATAGGTCGGGGCAACATTTCTGCATCGAATGGCCAGTTTTGGGGAGATAGAGCAGACAGTGAATTTATAGACATTGAAACAAAAATCTACTAAACTTCTATGCAATCAGACTTCAGGTTAAGTTAAAGTTAGAAATACAAACTTACTTAGTAATATATTCAATGTGAACTGCTTTACTTCTAGATTTTAGATTAACCTCACAATCAAGGAAATCTCTAAAAAAAAAGTAAATTCTTTTCAACTAATAAAGTGTAAACTATGTTGCTATAATCTTTCTATTAGTCTAAAGAAATAAATTAGTCTAAAGAAATAAAATTTACCGAAAAACAATATTAGATAGTCAGCAACTGGATAGATTCAAATTTACAGGATTTTTTGACTTTTGACGGCAATATAAAAACTTGTGTCAAAAGCAGTTGGCCTGAATCAGAAATTATTGCATTGATAACATTAAAGTTGAGTGTCAAAAGGTATTTACAAATGTGTATTTGTGTTAATTGCCACTATGTAGATCGCTGTTTTACCTACAATGCTGTAGAAACTCAGCACGAACAACCGCACCTAACCGAAAATCCAGACTTTGACCCCATTGAACCTACTATTAATGTAAATATCCGTCCTAAACAAGATGAAATTGAGATGGAGTGGGATGTAGTCGGTTGTGAAAGTTTTAAAGAAGAAAAGGGTAAATGGGCCAAACTAAGACCAGGTGAACTTATCCCTACCTAATACCATTTTCAAAAAATATTGCTAAATTGGTTGGTTTCTAGGTGTTAGGTGTTAGGTGTTAGGTGTTAGGTGTTAGGTGTTAGGTGTTAGGTGGCACGAATGACACAGAACAAGTGTAAATATTCCTATCCTTTTTTAACTGAACCTGGATAGTAATTGCGAGAATGTATATTTTTCCCGCACCTCCGGTCACTCTCTCTACCATTACTATGCACCAGTATCAATATTTATGCCTTACCCATAAAATTGAGACTGGGTATAAAGTGTCGGGGAGAATTTGAGATAAAAGTATTTTTAATTGATGAATTCCCTTTTTCTCCCTTAATTTACTGCTTAGTAGGCAAGATAAAATTAATTATAAAAATCTTATTTATACCTGATGAGTTATTGCTTTAACCCTACCTGCCAAAACCCGGAAAACCCTCCTGAAGTTGAAATTTGCCAAAGTTGCAACTCACCATTATTGCTAACTCCCTCACCCAACAAACAGATAAATAAGAAGATTGAGGAACAAGATAACGCGGAGATAGAAACTAATCAAATTATTCCCCCATCACAAAAAAATACCCCAACCCTAATTAATCATTCTAGCTACCGCCCTCTAAAACTAATTGGACAAGGCGGTTTTGGTAGAACCTTTTTGGCAGTAGATGAAGAACATTCCCTCAGAAAAGTCTGCGTCATTAAACAGTTTTTTCCCCAGAATACAAATTATTATCAAAATTATCCTCCATCCTCAGAAAAAATTTCTGGTAGTGGGAAACTTCAGGTAAAAACAACTTCTGAAAAAGCTGTTGAATTATTTCAGCAAGAAGCTCAACAATTAAAAACTTTAGGTAGTCATCCTCAAATTCCCAAGTTGTTCAATTATTTTCAGCAAGATGAACAACAATATCTTGTTCAAGAATATATTGAAGGCAAAAATCTTGCTCAAGAATTAGCAGAAAAAGGTGTCTTTACTGAGGCTAAAATTCGGGAATTGTTAAATGATTTATTGCCAGTATTACAGTTTGTCCATAAATCTCAAGTTATTCATCGAGATATTAAGCCAGAAAATATTATTCGTCGGACTACAGGTAAACTTGTTTTAGTAGATTTTGGTGCAGCTAAATTAGTTGAAAAAAGAGGTTTACCTCAAACAGGTACGATTATTGGTAGTGCTGCTTATACTGCTCCAGAACAATTAATGGGTAAGGCTGTTTTTGCTAGTGATATTTATAGTTTAGGTGTTACTTGTATTCATCTTTTGACTCAAGTTCCTCCTTTTGATTTATTTGATAGTAGGGATGGTAAGTGGGTGTGGCGAGATTATTTAAAAACTCCCGTAAGTGGTGAACTTGGTCGCATTTTAGATAAAATGTTGCAAAATGCTACTAATCGTCGTTATCATTCTGCTACAGCTATTATTAGGCATTTGAATCCTCAGTCTAGTCACATGGAGACTGTTTATTTTTCTCCTTCTACAGTTCCTAAAAAGTCAACTCAACACGCAGAAATTAGACGAAAACTTCAAGGTGTTTTGGCTAATGAGTCGGTGAAAGTTCAGGTAAGTCGGGTTAAGAAAAAGTTGACTGTTGTGATTAGTAGGGAGGCAAATAATAAAGTTAATTATAGTCGGCTTTCTCAAATAATTGCTGCTAAATTAACTGATTTAAGATTGCAAAATATAGATAGGGTGAAATTACTGGGTAAAGTTCAGGGAAAAACTGTTCCAGAGTGGCAACAAATATTGAGAATGGATAAAAAGACGCGCTGGAAAAATGAAATTATTAGATTCAAAAAAAGTGAACATTTTATGAAGCTATCGGAGTTAGGAACTAGAGACTTTTGGTTAGCTAGATTTCACGAAAGAGAGTTTTGGTTAGATGTTTTGATGTTTGCTTTTGCTTGTTTTATTTTTGGCAATAAGATTGTTATTTGGTATCCTCAAATGGCTTTGATAATTGCATCGGCTTTTATTTTTGTGAAGCATCGGATGAGCAAAAAAAATAGATTAGCAACTAATAATTTGTTTGCGACAGTGGCAACGATATTTTTAATTGTTGGTTTGCTGGGAGAAAGATTTTGGTTGGCTAATGATTTTGGGTTGCTTTTGGGTTGTTTATTTGTGGCTCTACCTATATTTTATGTTAGAGAGGAAATATGATTTTCTAGGTGGTAGTTTTCAATTTAATCTAATTTACTTAATATTTAGGGTTAAAATGTATTACCAAGGTCTTCTCAGTTAATAAATAAACTTGTGTATGGTCTTTATTGTTGTTGATAATTATACTATTTTAAAAATGTAGGGGTAATTTATGAATTAACCCTACCTTTCTGGTTATGATAAATATAGATAAAAAATACGGTTTAGGAATTCATACTAGTAGCCCAGAATTAGGTTTTGCTATTAGTAATTTTGCTGAGGATATTCGCAGTCAAGCCTGGAACTTAGGGCGAGATTTATCAACTAATTTACATCAGAAATTGCTGGAATTTATGCCTCCTCAAACTTGGTCAGATTTGAGCTTAATTGCTGTTGCCAAAGGGCCGGGAAGTTTCACTGGTACTCGTATGGGTGTCGTGACTGCTAGAACCTTAGCTCAACAGTTAGATATTCCCCTATTTGCCATTTCAACTTTGGCAGCGATCGCTTGGTCATATAAACATAAAAATCAGATAATTGCTCTACAAATGCGGGCACAAAGAGGGCAGTTATTTACAGCTATTTATGAGGTAAAAGAAAACAGTATAAATCCGGTTTTAGCAGACAGTGTAATGACACCCGAAGAGTGGGATAAAAGTTTGGAAAACTTACAAACTCCCTATGAATTAATTACTGTAGAAGGTGGTTTAGGAAAATCTGTTGTGAATTTACTAGAATTAGCTAATTTAGAATGGCAACAGGGAAAGCAAAATCACTGGTCAGAAGCATTACCTTTTTACGGTCAACATCCTGTTTAGCTATGATTTTTGGTAAACAAATATGACCTTTTGCACAGATTCGATTCCACAAAAAGGAAATGCGATCGCCTAAAATTAGAAGGCTTTAGTTATCTAGAAGAGCAGAGAGTAGAAGCAAAGAAAAGCCCAAAAGGGAGAAAGTTTTTTTGATCGCTGATTATCCGGAAATGAGATGATTGGAATATTCATAGAATATAATTGAAGAGGTGGCGTTGACCTATCCTAGAAAAAAATGATGACCATTATTCTTATTTGTGCGATTGGTTTCGCTTTAGGAAGCATTCTAGGGACATTTTTGGCCAATCGCGGGATTCAGGCTAATTTGAATCTGGAACGCTATCAAAGGTCAATTTTGGTCGGATTAGTATTGATTACTCTAGGAATTGTTGCGACTGTGATGCTAGAGAATGCAGATTTTAGCCGTAAACTTCCCCCTTTGTTACCTGTCTTTCTAAAGCTTTATCTTCAAGCGTACTTCACAAATGTTCTTTTAGGAAGTTGTTGTTTAATCATGGGATTGCTCATTTTTTTAGAGCGTCCTGGATGGCTTTTTCCTCAACGTCTTGGCAGCTTATTAGTTGCCTTGATAGCGATCGCGCTTCCTTTTAGTATCCTCTTACACTACTCTTTACCGATCAGCGCAACTATGCTGGATCGACCCATGGTTATTGAAGGGATTGTCTTACAGACCACTGATTTTACCTGCGCTCCGGCGAGTATTGCAACCCTGATGCGCTACAGTGGTCGAGATCCTAATTTCTCAGAAAAGGAGGCTTTAGCCTTAACAAAAACCACTCGTTGGGGAACCACAACTATTACTGAAATAAACGTTCTACGAAAACTAGGATTTCAACCAGAGTATCAGACCGGTTTGACAATAGAAGATTTGGTCCAACGACAACAGCTTGCAATTTTGCACGTTGATGAACCTGTTCAAAATGGAACTATTCCTCATGCGGTTGTGTTACTGTCGATTCAAGATAACCAACAGCAGGTGACAATTGCCAATCCTCTCTATGGCAAAGAAATCAAAACTTACTCAGAAATGGATGATTATTGGAGAAAGGAAGCGATTTTTATTGAAAAGTGAAAGAATTAGTAGGTTAGGTTAAGCGTAGCCCAACCCAATTCAAAAAAGTGTTTTTTGTCAATAAGTGTTAAGAAAATTTATTGGGTTGAAAAAGGGCTTTGTTGCATGAAAGTGGCGATTCTCAAAGCGCTCCCTTTGCGAATCGCGACAACTCTCCTGAGTGGATTTATACCAATTTGATAAATGTTTGTTACAACTACATAGCTATAATTATTAGATGCTACCCTATTTGCTCTCTTTGTGCAACAAAGCCTCTAAAAAGTCTAAAAAAACCAAAATGGCGATCGCACGTATCCTGTTCTCAGGTGTGATCGCCGAAAATTTTAGCGACAGTCTAATCAAACCAAAATACTAAGGAAGAATAATAATTGTCCACTCCCACACTCAACATCTCCAAAAATAGCAACACTTTTAAGATTTGGTAAAAACACCAAGTAGAGCTTGCTTAAATTTACCCGCAGTCTTAAAATAAATCTCAGGCGTATCAGTTAACGCTAAGTCAATTATCTCTGCTAACTTTTTAGGAATAGAAGCGTCTCTTTCTCGAATAGGTACAGCATTAGTTTGTAAAACCACCAAAAACGGGTCTCTGTCTACAAACTGACGAGGATATGTTCCCGTTAGCATATTATATAGAATTGCTCCCATTGCCCAGACATCCATTTCTGGTTTTGCGTAGTTAAAACTAATCACCTGTTGGCGGGGAACAAAAACGGGTAATCCCGCTGTTAGACCACTCATGGTTTGACCACTTAAACCTGCTAAGTCAAAAGCTTTTGCTATTCCGTAGTCAGCTATTTTTGCCACAGAATCACCTTCTACTTTAGCCAACATAATATTATTTGGTTTCAAGTCACGGTGAACTAAACCTTTTCCTTGACCAAAATTGCTATCAGATTTTTTGAGATAGGGAATTGTAGCATTGTGAGCGTATTCTAAACCATCTAATGCTTGCAGAATAATTTTCACAGCTCTATCTACTGATAGCTTTCCGCCTTTTTGCTTCATTAAATCTACCACACTCCCACCCTGACAATATTCAAAAGTCAGAAAAAAAGTACCGTTAAAATAACCATAATCTCTTAGTTTAACAAGATGAGGATGATCTAAAGCTTTTGTATTTGCTACCTCCTGAAGAAACATTCCTTTAGCACGTTGACTGACACTTACCTGAGACAGCATAATCTTTAGTAGCAATAACTCCCCACTGCGCTCGTCTAAAGTTAAATAATCTTGACTGTATTCTCCAGCACTCAGTTGTTTAATAATGGTATACTCCTGCAAATTTTTGAGATTGGGTTCTCCCTGGTGAGCTATTTGTAGGAGATTTTTCACAACTTCCTGTTGATTAAATTTGGGGGCTGTGTTTCCCTGAGAAACTCTTGACTCAGCAACAGTCTCATCCTCATTTTCAATAGCTGAGTCTACTAAAAAATCACTTCTATCTCCTTCTCTACCTCCTAAAATACTAACTTTTAGCACAGTGGGGCCTATTTGAATTTCATCATCTTCGCTCAGGTCATGTTCTGGAAAAGTTAGATGAGCTGCTTGCATAGGGGTCTGATTTGCTGGGCGTTGTCCAATTTTGTTGCCGTTAATATAAGTACCATTTTTACTGCCGAAGTCACGCACACGAATATCAGGAGGATTAATATCTAACAAACAGTGATAGCGGGAAATAGTGCGATGAGCTTGATCGTTAGGTAGTTGAGGGTAACAGTCATGGGAACGGCCAATTACGCAGGTAGTGCGTTCTTCAAAGATAAATTGCTGACCTTTGAGACTGCCTTGGGTAATAGTGAGGATGACTTGTGCTGACATCTATCTATATATTTTATTGGTTTTAGATTTCACAATATATGATCTTTACTATAGGATATAAATAAATCTGGAATTTAACACAATATAGAATCTGCTAGAAACTGTTATTTATCAATAATAGAAAATTATGAATATAAAACAGACAATGATAAGAAAAGTTTTTAATTTTTTTAAAATTAGTGGTGCGGCTTTTATGGAGGTTTTAATTCCCCATTATATAGATTGAGAAGCTGATAACGCAGTTCCTCTACAAGAGGCTTGCTGAGTGCTACTTCAAGAAAATATGCAATTTTTTATGATCATTAATATCGCTGATGCCATTGACTACTTTTTTTAGTGAATTGACTACAACGATATTCATAAATATTATTTAACTAGCTATCAGCTTTTCCTTACGGAATGCTCTGCAAACAGCATTTAGCAGGGGTGCTAAAAATTCAAGGGTTTAAGTCCCACAAGACTTGGAAAAATTAGTGGTCCGCCTTTTATGGGGTTTTAGTTCCCCATTATACACCTTGAGAAGCTTATTGCTGAAGTGCTGAAGTGCTGATTGCTACTTCAACAGGCTTCTTGCTCATAGCCCAGATAATACCAAGTTGTAAGACCTGCAATTCCATCAGCTTCAATTCCACAATTGATTTGAAAATTAACCAAAGCTACTTGAGTCTGATCGCCAAATATTCCGTCAACTTCTCCAGCCCATACATCATCATAAGGGGTTTCATTAAGTGCTTGTTGGAAAATAGCAACAGTTTCACCCTCACTACCGTATGATACTGTTTCCATTCTTTTGCTCCTATGTCAATAAAATATTTAACTTTATGATTCCGCAAATCTCCTTTATCAGGGTCTCATATTTCTGCGTTAGTGTCAAGAGAACAAAAATATTTGCTCACATTATACCAAGCGTGATCAATGTTTACTACAAATAAATTTCTAGGTTTTAGGTGGTAGGTGAACATTATTTGTTTCTATAGCTAACAATTCCTCTACTGGTTTCGGTAGGCTCATTCGTTGGTTTTAGGGAACACTTTACTAGGAATAGAATAGAAATTAAAGAGAGGTGTATCTCACTAAGAGCGAGTAACGCTATAATCAGATTTATAATGTCGTTGTTTTAATAAAAAAATAGAATAAAATATAGTTGAGACCAAACAATACAGTTAATTCTAGGATTTGACTATGAAACTAACATTTGAAGCATTAACCACCATAGATGATAAACTCTCTAAACGTAATATTGACCTCGACCCAGGTGGTTATTTTATAATTTTCATAGACCGAGAAGCATCTTTGATTTGTGCTAAACATTTTACTAATACAATCAACGATCGCGGTTTGGCTATAGACCCAGAAACAGGTCAACCTATTCCGGCTAAAGGTAAAGTAAAAAGAGCAGAAACTACAATATTCACTGCTAGAAGTGCTAAAGAACTTTGTGTCAAAATTTTTGAAGAAACCCGCCCCTCACCAGTCACAATGTTAGACCATGCTGCTTATTTGGGACGGGAATTCGTGCGTGCTGAAATAGCTTTAGTCACTGGTGAAGAATATATTCAGGATTAGTTAATAAAGGAGATGGAGTCGAGATTAAATACCTCAGCTCTTCTCCTAATTTCTTTCTAACCAGAAAAACCTTGATACCAGAAATAAGTTGCCATCGGTACAATAGTAGCAACGACTAGCAATACAACTACAATAATAGTTGCACTTTGATCGTCAGTTTCTTCGGCGGTTTTATAAGTAGCTACAACCTGTGCTGCAAGCTCATCTTTTACTTCAGGGGGACCGGGATCTGGTTCTCCAGACAAAACTGCTCCAAGGCGATTGCTAGCTGCTAACAAAGCTTCATTATATTTGTTGCCATCTCGGACAGGTACTTGAATAGTTTCATCAACTACACTTTGGGCAATTTCATCAGACACTAGTGCTTTTGCTGCTTCACCTGCACGAATAGCATCATTATTGGTTAGGGTATCTAATACCACTAAAATCTGATTAGCTTTTGCTTCTGGAGTGGGAAACCATTTGTCAAATAGCTCGTCAGTGAAGCTATCGACTGTTTCACCGTAGTCAAGGCGACGAATAGTTACAAATCTGACTTCATTGCCTGTAGTATTGGCCAAATTCTCCAGAGATTTTTTCAGTTTGTTCTCTGTAACTGGACTGAGAACATCTGCATCATCAACCAAGAATGTGCGATCGCCTGCTGATAAACTGGGCATCTGATAAACCCCAGTTGCTAAAGCAGGAGATATTGGCACAAGAGTGGCCATTATTAGGAATAGTAGAGATACTATTAGAGTTTTCAGGTTTTTTAGATTGAAGGTTTTATTCAATAGTTGTAGTAACATCAGACAACTTCTCAATGTTGGTAATAATGTTTTAAAAGTAGCAGATACAGCCTTTATCCACGGTTGTGCAAATGGGATAAAGCACTATGACTTAATTCACTCTATCATCTGGAGTATGGTGTTTCTTCGTAGCAAAATTTTTTAGATTTGGTATTATATCGCTTTCCGATGTGATGAGGTACAGACCTAGCGGGCAAGATGCCTCTGATTACGGGCAAGATGCCCGCACTGTAAGACATTCAATGCACGCCTTATACATCATAAGCCCAAAATATCCTGTATATAGCTACTCCAGGTCTTTGCCAATACCACTTCAGGTATATCTTTGATCAAAAAGAATTGTTTCAGACGAATCAAAAAACAACGAGCATATTTAGATTTTAGATATTTATTTAATCCAATATCTAAAATCTAAATCTTATGATTTTTTGGCAATTTAATGATGTAAAAACTGCATCATTATCCTATATTTAAAATTAAAAAAACATTAAAAAATCATCATATAAACTTTTCGTAATATCCCTATACAGTTTTCAAATCAAAAAGCTATATTAAAAATGTAACTTATATAACAAAAGTTGAAAAAAAAATGTCTATAATGAACAGAAATTCACCAAAAAGCTTAGTCAAGTTAAATCAAGTTCATAAGGCCAATATAGAGAAAAGATTAGCCCATCGTCTGGAAGCAGCCAGATCCAAGGGAGACCAAGACTTGATTAAATCCCTAGAAGCTGAAAGACAAGAATTATATGAATAAAAATCCTTGTGAACGGCCCTTGCCAACTTAATATAGTTAGGGTCTGCTGAAAAAATTGGTTGGTAGGGTTAGGACACGGGGACGCACCAGACGCACCAGACGCACCAGACGCACCAAACGCGGAGATGGGGTGAACAGGCTACGGTTTCGGCCATTTTATGTGAATAAATTTTCTGGAATTTCAGCAGCAAATTTTCGTATTTTGAGGCGAATAAGAGCCAATAACTAGGAGATAAATTGAAGATAAAAAGCTCTAAAAGCCTAAGCTATAATAACTTTTAGCTTTATTCAGCCAGCCCTAGTTAAACTAGTTGCTTCTGATGTTGATTAGTAACTTTAAAACCCGATTTCTTATGGAAACCGGGTTTATTCAATTCTTAGTTGTAGTTTGTAGGCTTTAGGTGGTAGCGCGGAGCGACTTCTCTTGATACCGTTTCACTTTAAATGTCAAATAATTGCCTGAAACTGTTGTATTGTCAAAAATTTTAGCCGATCGCCAAGCGGAACGGAGTTCTATCAAATCTAACTTCTGTACGTCGCCAATCCAACGGCTCCCCTATCAAACTTATGACTTCTGACTTCCGTGAAACGGTATGGCCCATCATACGCCTTGAGAACTGACCGCTGACCCCTAACGGCTATTTCAACGTCCCCCAATTACTACATTCTTAATTCTTAAGTGGGGGCCACCAACGCTAACAGGCAAAGGCATCTGACCAGCTTTACCACAACCACCGTTAGTGTAAGTACAATCATTGCCGATCGCCTCAATATCCTTAAGAGTTTGAAACACATTTCCCGTCAAAGTCACATCACTAACGGGCTCGGCAATCTTACCATTACGAATCATATAACCTTCAGCAGCGGCAAAAGTAAACATCTCCCCATTAGTTTGACCGCCTAACATTCTCACTGCATAAACACCCTCATCTATATCCCCAATCATTTCCTCAAAAGAGCGATCGCCAGACTCAATAGCAGTATTAGTCATTCGCACAATGGGGGGATAAGTTGCATTTAACGCCCTCGCATTTCCAGTGGGTGCTTCTCCCATCTTTCCAGAAGTTTCTAAATTATGTAACCGACTTGTTAATACTCCATTTTGAATCAGATATTTACGTTGTCCCCGAACACCTTCATCATCATATTTAATCGAACCGGGTAAACCAGGAATAGTAGCATCATCAACCACATTCAACTGTTCAATACCCATCGGTTTATCCAACCTAAGTAACTCTTGCATCCGGGGATTTTCATAAACAAAATCGGCTTCCGAAAGATGACCAAAAGCTTCGTGAATAAATACACCCGCCAAATACGGGTCTAATACTACGGTATATTGTCCACCTTTAACGGGTTTTGCCTCTAGTTGACGGATGGCCCTTTCTCCGGCTCCTCTCACCTGGTTGTCAATATGACAAAGAGTGTTATAATCACAGCGAGAGTTTACAGACTCAAATCCTTGCCGGACTAAACCGCCTTCTCCACGAGCAATGGCTCCAAACCTGCCGTTGACATCTAGGCGTTCCTGTGCTATGCAACTGCCGATGGAATTAACAAAATAAGTAATAGCAAAGCGATCGCGATAACTAACTTTTGTGGTCTGAATTCTAGGTTCAAAATCTAGCAATAACTGATTGTAATATTGGAGTAACTGTCGCTTTTCTTCTAGGGATATACCACGGGGATCGCGACCAAATTCTACTGCTACATAATCTTGGATGGGTTCAACAGGTGCTAGTTGAGTAGTTTCTCCTCCCACAAGATGAGCTTGGGAAATTGCTTCTTCGATGCGCTCTTGAAGCTCAGAAATACTGTTAAAAGTGACAAAACTCCAACCTCCCTTGTGACAAGCACGAATCCCACCAGCAAGGGAAAAATGGCGATTAACTCCATCTAGTTTAGGACCACAAAATGAAATAGCAGTTGATTCACTTTGCTGTAGGCGAATTTCTAGATAGTCTGCGCGGTTGCGGTAGTCCGAAATTGTTTTTTGTAGTTTCTCCAAAATGAATTTATTTTCAGTAAAATTTGTAGCCACGCTCTATTTTCCTACTTAAAAATGTTAGTTGAACTTTTCTTAAGTTAAATGATTATAGGTGAAATATGTAGACATAATGTATTTTCATGCTTAGATAAATGTTCTAATTTCATAAAAAATTTGTTCTGTGCAATTGTCGATGCTCCCGAAACCTGACTAGACGGTATTGAAGTTTTGATTAAATGGCAGAATTTATAACTAGATTATTAGTGAAATTTTGTCATATTTGTAGTTATAATCCAAGAAAACACACGATGAAAGCCGAAATATTCAATACAGTAATTACCGCCAGGGAAGTTTTGCAGGGTAATAGCAGATTTATGTCATGGAATCTGTTTTTAGCTTTAGTACCTTTGGCCATGAGTTTTTGGTTGTTTTACAAACCTCGTTCCCTTTTGATCCGATGGGGAATATTAGTGCTAGTTGGTGCTACTTTTTTACCGAATACTAAAATTGTTGTGGCCCAAGGAATTAGGTTGCTCAGAGGAGAAGCTATGACATATATTTTGGGAGCGATCGCCATTACCTTGATACTTATGGTTTTGGATATATGGTTGCTGCGTCGTCGTCAGTCTCCCTCTCTCCTGTGGTGGCTTGGTTTTTTAATATTTATCGTTTTTTTGCCCAATGCACCTTATGTTTTGACTGATATTATTCATCTTTATCAGGATGTTCGTCAAAGTAACTCGGTGTGGGTTTTAACCTTAGCAGTAGTTCCCCAGTATTTACTATTTATGTTGATTGGGTTTGAAGCTTATGTTCTTTCTTTAATGAATTTTGGCCACTATTTGCAGCAACATCATTGGGGTAAGTATATTTTCGGTTGTGAGCTTGTGATTCATTGTCTTTCTGCTATAGGTATTCATTTGGGAAGATTTCAACGTTTTAATAGTTGGGATTTGATTACTAATCCTAATGCTTTGGTAAACAGTGTTTTTAATGATTTGAACAATCAACGCCCAATGTTGGTAATTTTTGTCACATTTATAATTATTTCTCTGTTGTATTGGCTGATGAAATTAGTCACCTTTGCCCTAGTTCAACAATACCAAATCAACCAAAATCAAGGAAAACAAAATTTAGGTTCTTTATTTACTTTTTAGCCAGATTTTGTCACAAACCCATTGAATATTATCTTGAGTCATTATATTTTGAAATCAAATTTACAATATTGAGACAGAGACAGGGTTGATTTTTGTGAAACCCTGTTTTTTATCACACCTAGTTACTATATATTTACAGATTTAAAAGCATAAACTATAATCTGTTGATAATCACTAAAAAATCACAGGAAATAAGGAATGAATCAACTTGACGGAAAACTTTGGCATCGCTTTTTACAAATTGCTCAACCATATTTTTATCCATTAAAATCAGGAGGGAGTAAAGTATTTTTAGGATTATTGCTATTGCTATTAGTGTTCTTGTTTGCAGCAGTATTTGTATTTGTTAGTATTGTTAGCTTAGGCAGTGAAGCTATATTTGGCGAAGCTTTTAACAGCATTGCTCCTGGTTTAGCCAATACAATTAAAAATATTATTGACTCCCATTGGATATTTCTGATTGCTTTAATGATAATTGTGCCTTCTATAGGATTTTGGTACTATAGAAGACAATTAATACCTCGTTGGAAACCATGGGCACTATTAAGTTTGCTGCTATTATTATCCTTATCAGTTAGTGGTTTAAATGTAATTATTAGCTATGTTAGTAACTTTTTTACGACAGCTCTAGCAGAAAAAAGTCAACCAACATTTTGGAAGTTTTTATATGTTTATGCCGGAGTATTTGTTGTAGGGATTCCCATTGTAGCATTTTATATATATACCCGCAAAAAATTAGGGTTGTATTGGCGGGAGTGGATGACTAATAGATTTTTAGATAACTACTTAAATAATAGAGCATATTATCAAATAAATTCTGAGGGGAAAATTGACAATCCAGACCAAAGAATTTCAGAAGATATTAAATCTTTTACGAATGAAAGTTTATCTATTCTCATGGAAATTCTTGGTTCAATAATTGATGTAATATCCTTTACAGGTATTTTGTGGTCAATATCAGTCAAACTCTCAATATTTCTCATATTATATGCTGCATTAGGAAACTCAATAGTAGTCATTTTTGGTAGAAAATTAATTCCTTTAAACTTTAATCAACTGAGAAGAGAAGCTGATTTTCGTTATGGATTAGTTCACGTCCGTGATCATGCTGAATCAATTGCTTTTTACCGTGGAGAAGAAAAAGAAGTATCTCAAATTAGACAAAGATTTGCTCAAGTTTTTAATAACTTTAATTTGCTTATTGGTTGGCAAAGAAATATAGATTACTTTACGACAGCTTATAGATATATACCAATTATTTTACCTTATTTGATTCTAGCTCCAATTTACTTTAATGAACAAATTAGATTTGGAGATATGACTCAAGCTGGCTTTGCATTTGGTCAGGTTTTAGGAGCTTTTTCTTTAGTAGTTAATCGAATTGATTCTTTGGCTGCTTTTGCTGCAGGGATTAATCGTTTAGCTAGTTTTAGGGAAATTCTAGAAGATACTCAAAAATTACCAGAAACAGAAAATAAACAAATAGAAATGGTAGAAGGAACTTCTAGAATCACACTCAGAAATATTACTCTTAATACCCCCGACTACCACGAAGAAATTAATCAAAAACAAAAGACTCTAGTTAGAGATTTGTCTGTAGAAGTTAACACAGGAGAAGGATTATTAATAGTAGGTAAAAGTGGAACTGGTAAAAGTTCTTTATTAAGAGCGATCGCTGGTTTATGGAAATCAGGTAGTGGTTGTTTGGAGTGCCCTAAATTGGAAGAAATGTTATTTTTACCTCAACGTCCTTATATGATTTTAGGAAATTTGCGAGAACAGTTATTATACCCTAATATTTACCTGAATGTAGATGAGTGTGAATTACGAAAAGTTTTGAAGTTAGTTAATTTAGAAGATTTACCAGATAGATTAGGTGGTTTTGATGTAGAGTTGCAGTGGGAAAATGTCTTATCTTTAGGCGAACAACAACGTTTAGCCTTTGCCAGACTGCTATTAACTCAACCGCCTTATGCTATTTTGGACGAAGCTACTAGTGCTTTAGATTTACAAAATGAGGCGGAACTTTACAAACAACTTCAGGCAACTAAAACAACTTTTGTTAGTGTAGGACATCGTTTAAGTTTATTGAAATATCACCAACAAGTATTGGATTTAAGAGGTAATGGTAATTGGCAAGTTTTATCTGTGAAAGATTATCAATCAAAACTTAGTTTGACAAACTAAATATGATTGAAATTTCATCTCAGTGAAGCAAAACTGTGGCGGGCAAAATGCCCCCACAACAAATATTATCAATCTTGGGTGTAGGGTGTGGGGTTTTGGGTGTTGTGAAATCAGAGGAAAAAAAAAAGAAAAAGGCGGGTTATAAAAGGGATAAACTCGAAAAACTTGATTAATTAGTTAATAGTTGAAGTTTTCTCAAACATAACATTGCCCCCCCTTCGCGAGGGCCAGATTTTTTTTAATTGGTATGACAAATAAATTAGATAATTGAAAAACAGAATTCAGCTATAAATATCTGATTACAGCGCTTTTCGCTCTTGATGAACCACATAACCATAAACAAAACTCTGTAAGGACGTTGCATGCAACGTCCTTACGGTGGTTTATTGACATGAAAACCGCTGTAAGATTTATTCCCTACCTGCAACCTAGAAATTTATTTGTAACAAACATTGATAAAATTTGAATCAGACTACTTTTTAACCGCCAAATAAATCCCTAAATACTTGTTATTATAGAAGACTAATGACCAAAAATATATATTGTATATATTGGACACAAACCCCTAGATTGAAATCTGATATCTCTACCTTTTGACGGTTGACTTCTGCAAAGTAGTTAATATTATCAACTGTCTAATTGCAGAGAATACAGAAAAAATATCTTCTAGTTACTACTCTAATGTTTACCAACTTTTTCATCAGAAAACCAGTATTTGCATCAGTGTGTTCCCTGCTAATTATCCTAGTAGGGTTAGTAGGTTATACCCGCCTCCCAGTACAAGAATTTCCTACTATCGAACCGCCCGTAGTCAGTGTGCGAACTAGCTACCCAGGAGCTAACCCAGAAGTAGTAGAGACAGAAGTTACAGAAATTATCGAAGCCGAAATTAATGGTGTTGAAGGTGTAAAAACTCTGACTTCTAGTACCAGAGAAGGTTCAAGTTCCATAAATGTTGAATTTGAACTCAGTCGCGATAGAGAAGCAGCAGCTCAAGATGTTCGTAGTCGTGTCTCCCGTGCAATGAGAAGACTTCCCAATGAAGTTGATGCACCAGTAGTTTCTAAAGAAAGTAGTGACAACGAACGTATTATGTGGATAGCTCTAACTGGGGAAAAATATTCTTCATTAGAGTTAAGCAACTACGCCGATAAATTCATCAAAAATGCTTTAGAAACCGTCAATGGAGTCGGTAGTATTTTCATCGGAGGCGAACGTCGCTATGCGATGCGACTGTGGTTAGACCCGAAAAAAATGGCTGCTCGAAATACTACCGCCCTAGACGTAGAGCAAGCTCTGAGACAACAAAACGTAGAAATTCCTAGTGGGAGAATAGAAGGAAAGTCTACAGAATTTCCTATCCGTACCTTTGGTCGTCTGCAAACGCCAGAAGAATACCAAGACCTAATTATCAGAAAAAATAATGACGGTTCCCAAACCAGACTTAGAGATATTGGGAGGGCTGAAATTGGAGCCGAAAGCGATCGCACCAGTGCCCGCTATAATGGTGAAACGGCAGTTTCTCTCGGTCTCACCAAGCTTTCTGGAGCAAATATCTTAGAAGTAGCTCAAGGTGCTAAAGATAGGATGAAAGAATTATCCAAAGACTTTCCAGAGGGTATGGAATATCATATCGCCGTTGACTACTCAACATTTGTGGAAGTTGCTATCAAAGAAGTTTGGAAAAGTCTACTACTGGCAATAGTGCTAGTTGTCTTAGTAATATACGCATTTTTGCGAGACTGGAGAGCAACAATTATTCCCACCGTCACCATTCCTGTTTCCCTCATTGGTGCTTTTGGAGTAATGTTTTTCATGGGATTTTCTATTAATACCCTGACTCTATTTGCACTCACTCTCTCCACAGGTTTAGTTGTAGACGACACCATTGTGGTGCTAGAAAATATAGTCCGATATATTCAAGAAGAAGGCAAAACCCCCATGCAAGCAGCAATGTTAGGGGTGGGAGAAGTGGTATTTGCAGTCATCGCCACCACCGTTGTGTTGATTGCAGTATTCTTACCCGTAGGATTTTCTGGTGGCACCACAGGACAAATATTTAATGAATTTGCTCTCACTATTGCCGTCTCAGTCGTATTCTCAACTTTTGTTGCTTTAACTTTAGCTCCACCATTGTCAGGTTTAATCTTAAAAAGACACAAACCTGGATCACAAAAAAATACTGTTTCCCGCGTACTTTCCATTCCCCTAGATTTATTTGATTATGCACTCAGTCGCATCTCAGCAATGTACGATTGGTCATTGCGCCTGTTGATGGCAATGAAACCATTAGTCATTTTAGGATTTATCCTATCTTTTTGGGTAATAGTTTGGTTATTTCAACAGTTACCCCAAGGATTTTTACCTACAGAAGACAGGGGGCGTGTATTTGTCTCGGTGTCAGCGCCAGAAGGTGTAAGCGTAGAATACACTGACAAAGTAATGGGTGAGGTCGAAGACAAACTGTCTAAAGTACCTGAAATGAGGAGTTATTTCACCATCACCGGATTTGGTCGTTCATCTCAAGCTAACCGAGGTTTTGCTTTTACCAACCTCCTACCCTGGTCTGAACGCACGAAACCGGAACAAGCACAGCAAGAAATTGTGAAACGCTTATTTGGAGCATTTGCGCCGATAACAGATGCGCGAGTATTTCCCATAAATCCTGGTTCATTACCTGGTGGAGGTCGTAGTCAACCCGTGCAATTTGTGTTGCAAGGAACAGATTTACAGGAGTTGGCGCGAGTATCGGAAGAATTTGCTAATGAGGCGCAACAGTTACCCCAGTTGCAGAATATTGACACAGATTTGAAAATTAATAAACCAGAGGTGACAGTAGAAATTGACCGCGCCCAAGCAGCCAATTTAGGGGTGTCGGTACAGGATATTGCGCGGACGTTGCAAATTATGATGGGTGGGGAAGACATTACTAACTTTACCGATGGAAATCAACGTTATGATGTCATTGTCCGAGCTGAGGAACAGTTTCGTGAAAGTCTGCAAGATATTGATGATATGTATGTGCGGACTGACCAAGGAGCGATGATACCCTTGAGTAATGTAGTAACTGTGAAAACGAGTACAACTCCCCCAGAAATTAACCATTTTAACCGCTTTCGTTCCGCAACAATTGAAGGAAGTCCGGCTCCAGATGTGAGTTTAGGCGAGGCGTTGCAAGCGTTAGATGATTTAGCAGACAGAATTTTGCCTGCTGATATGCGGACAGATTTAAAGGGTGAGTCGTCCCAGTTTCGAGATGCAGGTCAGGCGACGGTGTTTATTTTTGGCTTGTCGTTGATTTTTATTTTCTTGACTTTAGCAGCTCAGTTTGAAAGTTATGTTGACCCGGTGGTGATTTTGTTGGCGGTGCCGTTATCGTTTTTGGGTGCGTTTGGAGCGTTGTGGTTAGCGCAGTTGGAGATTAATGTTTATAGTCGGATTGGGTTGATTATGTTAATTGGTTTGGCAACTAAGAATTCAATTTTGATTGTAGAATTTGCTAACCAGTTGTTAGCAGAGGGAATGTCTATTACTAAAGCAGCGGTTGAAGCATCGCGGTTGCGGTTTCGTCCGATTTTGATGACGGCGTTTTCGACAATTTTCGGAGTGATGCCATTAGCTTTTGCTTCTGGTGCGGGTGCTGCTAGTCGGGTTTCTATTGGGATGTCGGTTATGGGTGGAATGTTGGTGTCTACGATTTTGAGTTTGTATGTAGTGCCAGTGTTTTATGTAATGGCAAAGGGTTTGCAGTCTAGTTTATTTCGTAAGTCTGCTGAAGATTTGGCAGAGGGTTATGAAATAGATGCAGCTTTTGAAGGGAATGGTTATATTAATGTTAATGGTAATGGTAATGGTAATGGTAACGGTAACGGTAACGGGAAAAATGGTTATAGTGACAGTAAGTCTGAGGATGGTGTAGAAACAGTTAGACGAGGATAGTTTTTTTAAAAAAGGCGATCGCTTTTATAAAGTAGGGACGTTGTATGCAACATCCCTACGAGATTATCATTTGGAAACCCAAGTACGGCGGGTTTAATAGACTACACAGGAAATATCAAAGTCAGTAGGTTGGGTTGTGCTGTCGCTTAACCCAACATCAACCAGGATAATCAGGTAGGTTAAGTATGATCAAGTGAGACTTAAAAACAATATATTATGTTGGGTTTCGTTCCTCAACCCAACCTACAATTACTACAGGGTTATCATTTTTTTAATGTGGTTTATTAAGCGATCGCCTCTTTTTTCTCCATCAGTAACAAGCAACAGGCCAGAAATGCTATAATGTCAATAATAACCCCGGCAACTCGACCGAAATTATAGAAAAAAAACCCTATTATGCCAGCAAAAGACATCTTTCACGATGCAGTACGCTCCGCCCTCGAAAAGGATGGATGGACTATAACTCACGACCCTCTATTCATGAGAGTCGGCGACGTTAGTTTCCAAATAGACTTAGGTGCAGAAAAAATCATTGCTGCCAAAAAAGGCGATCGACAAATAGCGGTAGAAGTTAAATCTTTTGTAGGAACATCCGAGGTTAAAGAATTTCATTTAGCCCTCGGTCAAATGCTTAACTACCGCTCTGCGTTAAGAAAAGCACATCCAAATCGAATCTTATATCTGGCAATTACCTTTGAGGTTTACAATGGCTTTTTTGGTCGCGAATTTGTTCGAGATGTCATCGCCGAACATCAGTTAAAATTACTAATTTTTGACCCTAACAAGGAGGAAATTGTCACATGGAAAAACTAAATTACCCCGAACTGGTGCAAAAAATTTTGACCGAAAGTTTCTTAGGAGAAGATATCTCTCCAGATACGGAAGTAGAAGCCGTTTTCGATACGGTACGCGATCGCTACTTAGTAGTTAATCTAGGTTGGGACGACCACAAACGGGTATATGGTACCACAGTTCATGTAGATATTAAGGATGGGAAAATCTGGATACAGCAAGATTGTACCGATATCGGCGTTGCCGACGAGTTGTTAGCAGCAGGGGTGCCCAAGACAGATATAGTTTTGGGTTTTCAATCTGTCTATAGGCGACAGTTTAGTGGGTTAGCTGTCGGTTAGGGATTTCATAATTCTATAGAACTCACGCAAAAGAACCCTTTTATGTCATTGCGAGCGGCAGCGTTTGCGGAGCAGTCCGTAAGGAAAGCAATCTCAAAGTGAGCGGCAGCGTTTGCGGAGCAGTCCGTAAGGAAAGCAATCTCAAACATTTATATTTCGTTCCTCATGTGTAAGTCCTAATCTATTTATTTTCTAGACAGAAAAAGGGGATCTATAATCTGCGCTATCTATATTAAATCTATGCTATTCTAAAATAATCAAAACACGATTGGAGGGGGCTAACAATGACAACAGAAACATCTCCCAAAACCGAGTTACTAACCGAAGTCTCTCCCGACTGGGAACCACCCATGCCACCTACAGACTTAATCTTTGATGATGGAGAACTCTTGGAAAGTAAACGTCACCGTATTGCCATGAATCTTCTGATAGATTCCTTGTACCAACATTGGTCAGACCGTAGCGACTTTTTTGCAGGTGGCAATATGTTTATTTATTACAGTAGCATTCAAGCCCGAAATCGCGATTATAAAGGTCCTGATTTTTTTGTGGTTTTGGACGTTGATGGCAAGACAGACCGCCAAGGATGGGTAGTTTGGGAAGAAGAAGGTCGTTATCCAGATGTGATAGTTGAACTCACATCTCCTTCAACTGCTAGTGTAGACATTGGCAAAAAAAAGGATATTTACGAG
>JAAUYJ010153862.1_pt1 | contig 21847 bp, 14 predicted proteins | sample 7278031 | NCBI WGS metagenome assembly JAAUYJ01 (sample SAMN14350222, study PRJNA611818) | marine sediment metagenome | isolation source: surface marine sediment (1.8m) | place: French Polynesia: Moorea | collected 2018-08 | reverse complement strand
TTATAAAAAGCAACTAAATCTCCTATATCTAAAACATCAGCAGTTGTTAAAGCTTCCGGAAAAGCTTCCCGTAAATAAGTAATTAACATTCCAAACTGAGTACCCCAGTCTCCTACATGATTTAGCCTTAATACATCATGTCCCTGAAATTCTAGTACCTTTGCTAAAGAATCTCCAATAATTGTTGACCTTAAATGTCCAACGTGCATTTCTTTAGCAATATTAGGACTAGAAAAATCTATGACAATTTGCTGGGGATTTTTAGTGGCAGTAATTCCTAGTCGTTCATCCTTGATAATCTGTTGTAGGTGAGCTTCAAGATATTCTGGTTTGAGAGTGAGATTGATAAAACCTGGACCAGCAATTTCTGGTGGCAGACAAAAGTCAGTAATATCAAGATTCTCGATAATTTGTGTCGCGATCGCCCTTGGTTTATCTTTTAATTTCTTGGCCAAAGACATTGCCACATTACATTGATAATCTCCAAATTTAGGATTACTAGCAGGAACGACCATTGGATCTGTGCCTGCTAAATCTTGACCAAAAGCAGCAACTAAAGCTTTGTCAAATTTAATTTTGAGTTGTTTTAGGATAGAATTCATTTTGGTTTGGTGATTTTTAACTTTTTTAGATAATAGCTTTTTGCCTAACGACAAAGTAGTGATACATGAGATACCAAATTCACGAGGAATTTTTGTTAACCAAATTTATAATTTTTGCTCTTTTGTAACTTTACTGTAGTTAAATTTGTAATTTAAATAATTGCCCAAATGATTTATGTGCCCAAGTTACCCTCAATCAAGATAATTATGATTTTCGTTTTCTATTTATAAACTTGATAATGACTCAAATCCTGATTTACAAAGTCATTATCCGTTTACAGATAGCAGAATTTACAAAAGCGTGACAATATTCCAAATTTGCTTGTAAATATGATTTATAACACTGAGATAAGCAAAAATTATCAAATTGTTTCGTCATTTTAATGGTCAGAATAGAGATATGGTAAAAAAATAATCTTAAGAAATGTTAAGATATCAATTAAACTAATAAAAACACCTATTTGAGGAATATATTATGTTATCTCAACCGACTTTCGGCGATCATTCTCTAAGTCAATCATTCTATCAAACACTGATTAATAGATTTCACGATACTTTAAGTTTTTCCACCCAAACGTTATTAGGAGAATGTAGTTTTGGCATCGCTCCAAACTCACAAGGAGTCAAAACTTTTTTTATTATTGCTCCTTCTCTTTCAGTTGCAGAAAAACTATTTCAAGATATTGACAGTCTCAAAAATCGAGTAGTTTCACTAATGGGTGGAGTAGGACAAATTGGTATTTGTGTGAATCCACTAACAAATCAATCAGAGACAAGCACTCAAAATGAAATGACTGTGGAAAAATCTCGAAATTGTAATTCTCAATCCAAAGAATTTTTACCACAATATATGATGTGTAAAATTTTCCCTATTGATTTATCAAGTGAAGACCTAGATTAAGATTTTCATACTGCTGCATATTTGAGATTCTAATACTATTGTCACAAAGTCTCTATATAGTTAAATCTCATAAATAACTGCACCGGAGAGAGTTTTGATTTAAGCATTGTCGGAATAATTGATAACTGAAGCTTAATTTGGAGTCAAGATTATCTTGTTTAATTGAGAGTTTGAGGAGAGGTAATCTGAAAATTATAAATTATGGCTATAAATATCCTTTGTATAATGTAAATTCAACCTAATTATCAAAGGTTGTTGATTTATAATCTACTCATTTAACTCTTAAGAATTTAATTATCATAGTGGAAGATTCACAAAAATCTGTATCTTAAAGAATATACTGTGATAAAAATTTGCCAATCTTGACTCTATTGTTTTTGGTATATTCAAGTTACTAAAAATTATCTATATTATTGCTTGACCTTAAGATTAATTAGCATTAATTAGTTATTGATAGCTAAATTAAGCATATAGCAATTCCCATAATGATCAAGTACGCTCATTCTTAGGTTTTAGGTGGTAGGTAAACATTATTTGTTTCTATAACAATTCCTATACTGGTTTCGGTACGCTCATTCTTTAGTTTTAGGGAAAACTTTACTAGGAATAGAATAAAAATTAAAGATAGATGTATCTCACTAAATCTGAGAAGCCCTATATTAATATTATAGTAATCCCAATTATCTACGATTAATTAAATATACTAAATCCGCTACTCAAAATTACCTGTTTCAAATTCCTCTCTAACCCTTCTGCATTCTAACCTCAGCATAATTGCTTTACCTTAATAATAAAGCTTCTCTTAAACCAGGTTTAGTATTAGATATTAATATTATGAAAAAAAATTCCTAGTGGAATATTTAACCTAAAATACTGCCTTAGAATTGTCATTGCGTTAGCGGAGCTTTGCGATAGCAAACGACATTTTTTGCGGAGCATTCCGTTAGGGAAGCAATCTAAGTACGAGTTTTATATTGCAATATTTAAGATGAAACAATCCAGTAGATTGTTAGTATTCCGTCTTTTGTTAATCATAAATATTTTGAGGTGATAAAAATTTATCAACATTAATTCTGATTTTCTAAAAAAGCCTGATTGTCAGGGTATACAGCAGAAACAAGGCAAGAGTTTCAATCCTAATTTTTCCAGTTTGTTTATCAAATATTTTTGTCTTAATGCCTGATTTTTAATCCTAACATTACCAACTTTCTGAAACTTCTATATATTTCACTACTTCAAGTCTTGATTTTACCGAAAATTTTTGCTCTAAAGCCTTTTACTTTAATACCATTTCTCTGTAACAATGCGCTTAATAATTGTTTCTCAAACCTGATTAAACTTACTATTCTTATCTTTATATTCAGGGCAACTTCATGGATAAAAGGTATAAGGGAATAAAATAAAGAGAATATTCCAAATTTAAAGCCTCCTGATTATAGAGGTACTGATAACTGATAACTGAAATGACAGCTTTAGACAAACTTTATTCTAGATTTTAGATATAAAAAATCTCTAGATGAAGAAATTCCTTACTAAACCCAAGAAATGCTCACTGACAACTTACGATTAACCACTATGACACTAAAATTTAGAACTTAAAATCTCAAACAACTCTTCATATGGTAGAACTAACACCTAATCCCTCATTTAGCTTGACAATTCGCCTCGAAACTCCTAACCGAGCTGGAATGTTGGCCAGTGTAACCCAAGCAATCGCATTAGTCGGAGGTAATATCGGCCACATTGATTTACAAGAACAAAATCGCAAAATCACCATCCGGGAAATTACAGTCGATGCTTATAGTACCGAACACGCCGAGAAAATAGTCCAAGAAGTAAAAGCACTACCAGAAATCAAAGTAGTTGATGTCTATGACCGTACCTTCAATTTACATCGTGGCGGAAAAATCACAATTCAGGGAAAAATACCCCTCAAATCCCAAGCAGACTTATCAATGGCCTATACTCCAGGAGTAGGTCGGGTTTGCAAAGCAATTGCAGAAGACCCCGAACAAATTTACAATCTTACCATTAAACAAAATACAGTTGCCATTGTTACAGACGGTAGTGCAGTTTTAGGATTAGGCAACCTTGGACCTGGAGGAGCTTTACCTGTTATGGAAGGTAAGGCTATGCTATTTAAAGAATTTGCGGGAGTAGATGCTTTTCCTATTTGTCTAGCTACTCAAGACACTGATGCTATTGTCGAGACAGTGAAAAATATTGCCCCTGTATTTGGTGGGGTTAACTTAGAAGATATTGCTGCCCCCCGTTGTTTTGAAATAGAAGCCAAGCTAAGAGAAATATTAGATATTCCAGTATTTCACGATGACCAACATGGTACAGCAATAGTTAGTTTAGCTGCCTTAATCAATGCTTTAAAATTAGTCAAAAAATCTCTAGAAGATATTCGTATCGTTATTAATGGAGCTGGTGCTGCAGGAATAGCGATCGCTCGTCTGTTGCAAAAAGCAGGAACTAAGAATATTTGTCTATGTGACTCAAAAGGTATAGTTTCCAAAAATCGTAGTGACTTAAATCCAGAAAAACAAGAATTTGCTGTTGAAAGTTCCGGGTCACTCGCAGATGCGTTAGTAGGGGCTGATGTTTTCTTGGGTGTGAGCGTCCCCGGAGTAGTTTCCCCCGAAATGGTACGTTCTATGGCCAAAGACCCCATTGTATTTGCTATGGCCAACCCCATCCCCGAAATCCAGCCAGAGTTGGTAACGGGAGATGTGGCCGTAATGGCTACAGGTAGGAGTGATTATCCCAATCAAATTAATAATGTTTTGGCATTTCCAGGAATATTCAGAGGAGCTTTAGATTGTCGGGCTACTACCCTCACATCTACAATGTATTTAGAAGCAGCTAGAGCGATCGCCTCATTGGTCAAACCTTCAGACCTTGACAAAGAACATATTATTCCCTCCGTATTTGACACAAGAGTAGCAACTGCCGTTGCTGGTGCGGTGGCCCATGCTGCCCGCCAAGAAGGTGTAACTATTTAATTCATTTGATTTGCAACTCACATTCGCCTTTATGGTAATTGCCATAAATCGCTTTTGTGAAAAAAAGTGAGACCCCAGGGTCTCATTTTTTATGAAAATCAAATAATTTTTTTTTCATCTCTCAGAAAGTTACCAAAAAAGATATTACAGAGTAAATATTAAAGTTATAAAATCCGACGCGATCTGAAAAAATATAGAATAGATAAAATAGAGAAAATCATCAATGATAACTACAAAATCTATCGGCAGGAAATCTCGCAGAGTTCCAATATTTGAAAGGATCATGGTACTTTTAGTCCTAGTGAATTTTATCCTAGTGCTATTTGATCTGACCTATATTAGCTTTCGTGATTTTTATTTTCAGCATATTCACATAATCACAACAAAATATGATTCCATAAAAGGAATTGAACCGAATAGAGATACAAAACAATATGTAGAAACCTTTGCAGAAATAAAAGAACAATTATCTCCCTCCATGGCACCTTCATCAGTAGAAGAAACCTTGGCAGAATTAAGAGAACTTAGCGTAGAAATGATTAATCAAAATCCTTTCGCCGTTGCCAATAAAAGTGGTTCCTTAGAAAAAATTAAAAATCGGATGAGAGACCGAATTCCTAACCCAGAAGATTCGGCAAAAAAATCATTTATAACCTTCTGGAGTCAAGAATATTTAACTAGAGAAGGATGGATAGAAGAAATTACATGGTTTGAATCAGAAATACTACCAATAATTGAGAAAAATTATTATCGAAGCATCGGCGAAAGTGGGGGAATGACAGACTATTTTTACAGAATTGACCTACCATTCATAATCATATTTTGTTTAGAATTTTTAGGAAGAACATACCTAATCAGTCGCCGTCATCAAAGCGTAAACTGGCTAGAAGCCACCCTATGGCGTTGGTATGATATTTTTCTACTACTACCATTTATCAGAATTTTGCGGATAATTCCAGTTACTATCCGCCTAAATTATGCTCAAATTATTGACCTCGAACCAGTAAGGGCACAAGCTAGTCGAGGCTTTCTAGCTTCAGTCGCTCAAGAATTAACAGAAGTAGTAGTAATGCAAGTAATTAATCAAGTACAAAGAGATGTAAAAACAGGTGAATTAGCAAAGCGAATATTTTCATCTCAAGAGCGAAGTTATATTGATATAAATAATATCAACGAAATCGAAGCGATCGCTACCAGATTAATACAATTAACTGTCTGTAAAGTAATACCTCAACTGCAACCAGATATAGAAGCTCTCATCCGTTATAACGTAGAAAAAATATTTGAAGAATCACCAGCAATTCAAAGATTTCAGCAAGTACCAGGAGTAGGAAATTTAGCAAATCAACTATCAGAAAGATTAGTCAAAGAATTATCAAATATTGCTACTGAAGGACCTCAAAATGCCTATGAAACAGTTAAGATTGCAATGGCAGATCCAGTAGGAACCAAATTATCGAACCAATTAGTTAAAAACTTTGGCAAAGCACTAGGTACAGAATTACAACAAGAGCATACCTTAGAAGAACTTCAATCCTTAGTATCAGCCTTTTTAGAAGAAGTGAAAATTAACTATGTAATGCGGATGACTGATGAAGATGTGGAGAAAATTTTAGAACAAACCAGACAATTACAACTTAAGGCGAATAAATCCCAAGATGCTAAATCTTAACCTCAGCATTCCGAAGGAAATGGTTAAATCCTAACTGAGATTACCGAAAAAAGGGAACGCACACCAAGTAGGTTGAAAAATCAAGACCAAATATCCATCCCACACCTCCCACACTTCCCTCTCTCTTTTGAAATAGATCTTAAATGGGTTCTCTTCTCCCTCACCATCAACAATATTGGCGTATGGATAAACTGTGGCAAAAATTTTTGATACAATAATAAACAAATTGCTGGGGTACCAGTTAATCAGACAAAAATCAAGGGTCGAGCAAAATTAGCCTGCCGAAGGCGGGTTTCTGCCTGTAGACGCTGTTTCAGACCAATAGAGACTTTCCTATCTAAAGGCTGGTGGCAGAAGCAGGAAGCCCAAGGCAAACAGCGTTTGCTATTGGGTACTTCACTGTTAACAATTGTCAACGGGGAGTGGGTAAAGCCCACTTTTTTTGTTGCATTTGTCCCATGAGTCATCCATTAATACCACAAATTATCAACTTTGCCACTCCTATTGCAGAATCTCTGGGATTGGAATTAGTGGCAGCAGTGTTTCACACAAACCATAGGCCCCCAGTGCTGCGCTTAGACATTCGGAACCCTAATCAAGACACAGGTCTAGATGACTGTGAACGGATGAGCCGTGCTATCGAAGAAAAACTAGATGCAGCAGAAATAATTAATGAACCCTATGTACTAGAAATATCCAGTCCAGGTATTTCTAAGTTCATGAATAACGATAGAGATTTTATTGCCTTTAAAGGGTTTACTGTAACTGTTAATACTTCTGATCCCTATAAAGGTAAAAATCAGTGGACTGGACAATTAGTTAGTCGTGACCAAACAGCAGTTTGTATAAATCAAAAGGGGCGACAGGTGAGCATTCCTCGTTCTCTCGTTAGCACCGTCGAATTGCAAGAAGGAAAGTAGTAATTAACAGAGATCAAAAAATTCAGAGGGACAAATATTATGAAGTTACAGGTTAGTAAATTTGATAACTTGAGAAAAACAAGCCCCATACTTCATATATGTCCCTTTTTCTAATTTTCTCAATTTACTATCTCTAAGCTCTCAAAAAACAAAAAATACTTAAATTGAGTATTCCGATTATTAACACCTTAGTTTTACTAAGATTTAAACAAATTCGCCTCATTAACTAGAATTTAGAAAAATTTAGAGGATAAAAATTATGTCAAAGGTTAATTTGCCTGGACTTCAGGACATGATTGAAAATATTAGCAAAGAGCGCAACTTACCCAAACAAGCAGTTGAAGCTGCTTTACGGGAAGCTCTTTTAAAAGGGTATGAACGTTATAGACGCACTCAACGTATAGACGGTATAAATTTTACAGACGATTACTTTGAAAATTTTGAAGTAGAGTTGGATGTCGAAGAAGAAGGATTTCGGGTTTTGGCCACTAAAACCATCGTTCAAGAAGTAAACAACCCAGACCATCAGATAGCATTGCTAGAAGTGATAGAAGTAGCACCCGAAGCTCAGGTAAATGACACAGTATTTTTAGATGTAACACCCGCTCAAAATGAATTTGGTCGCATGGCTGCCATACAAACTAAACAAGTATTAGCTCAAAAGCTTCGGGATCAGCAACGTAAGATGATTCAAGAAGAATTTCAAGACTTAGAAGGAGAAGTGCTACAAGCTAGAGTTCTCAGATTTGAAAGACAATCAGTTATCTTAGCTGTAAGTAGCGGTTTTGGTAGATCGGAAGTAGAAGCAGAACTGCCAAAACGAGAACAATTACCTAATGACAACTACCGAGCAAATGCTACTTTCAAAGTTAATCTGAAGCGAGTATGTGAAGGCTCAACTCGTGGGCCACAATTGTTGGTATCTAGAGCTGATGCAGGTTTAGTCGTTTATTTATTTGAAAATGAGGTTCCAGAAATTGAAGATGAAATTGTGAGAATTGTGGCAGTGGCCAGAGAGGCCAATCCACCTTCTCGTCATGTTGGTCCTCGTACTAAAATTGCAGTTGATACTTTAGAAAGAGATGTAGACCCTGTAGGAGCTTGTATTGGAGCCAGGGGATCGAGAATTCAGGTAGTGGTTAATGAACTAAGGGGCGAAAAAATAGATGTTATTCGCTGGTCTCCAGATCCGGCGACATATATTGCCAATTCTCTTAGTCCCGCTAGAGTAGATGAAGTCCGTTTGATCGATCCAGAGGAAAGGAGAGCTCATATTTTAGTTTCTGAGGATCAATTAAGTTTGGCTATCGGTAAGGAAGGACAGAATGTACGTTTGGCAGCTCGTCTTACTGGCTGGAAAATTGATATTAAGGATACTGCTAAATATGATTATGAGGCAGAAGACAGTAAAATAGCTGCTGAAGCATCTCGTCGTCAAGCATTAGCTGAAGAGGAAGAAGAAGAAGAAAATGAGCAGGATCAAATAGAGGATGTAGATACTGAAAATAGTGATTTTGATGAGTCGGATAATTCTGATGATTCTTTTGAGGAGGATGAAACTGAATATTCTGTAGAATTAAATGAGGTACAATCATCGTAAGTTTAATGGTTAAATTGTTACTCTAAATAATTTCAAAATCAGCTCTATAGGAATTCCCACAATGGTGAGGTACAAAATTCCTTTGTTTTAGGGAGTAGGGAGTAGGGAGTAGGGAGTAGATAAGAAGGGACAATAGGGAGGATAAAATCAGAAAAAAAAATGTAGCTCATCAGCTTGAGAAACGCTATATATAACTTAGATTATTAGCTAATATCATGTTAGGATAATCAGTTATAAATAAAATTTCAGCTCTGAGAGTAGAGAAAAGATATTACCGAATAATTAAGGTTCAAAGCCAACTAGATCAAGAGAAACAATGAATTTATTTTCCTTTTATTCAATCCTATCGGTTTTAGGGAGAGGTAATTATCAATTATCAATTATTGAAACTTCTACTTTTCTCCTGACTCCTTTCTCCAACAATTCTGACTCCTGAGGACTGAGGACTGAGGACTGACTCCTTGGTAATTATTTATAAGTATTCAACCGAACATGATATAATTCATTGATTAAATTATGATGGTTATTCAATAATCAATATTTTGTGACTCAGGGAAGATTTGATTAGTATGGTTAATATTTTTTGTACTATTTCTAATTAATCAGAACTTCTCTGAGTCTGAAGTTATTTTGTTTCTTGATTCGTTTCATAATATATAGCAATTACGGCAAATTCCAAGTATATGAAATATAGATATTAATGTTCAAAACTTTCTAGTGCTGGCATATTCACGGCTATGAGCGTGACTGAAAAAAGTGGAATCTACTGTATAAATTAGTTCTGGGATGAGGTTGTTTTCTTTTATTATTTATACACTTCGTCTATCTGAGTAAATGTTTCTAATTGCTATATATAGGAATTCTATTTGAGTCGTGTAAAAAATTTTAATTGCTTTGAGGGAACAGGGAATGGGGAAAAGCTAACAAGGAATAGTTTCAGTTTTCTTTATTGAGTTTTTCATTTGTCACAATCTATTTAGGATTACTATAAATTAGTATAAAATAATAATTTTACCAAGTCAAAAGCTGAAAATATAAATAAATTAACTAACAAAACAATTTCACATGAAACCAAATTATCGTCGATGCGTTAGTTGTAAAAAACTAGCTTCTAAAGAAGATTTCTGGCGAGTTGTGAGACTGAGTAAATCTTCTACTGTCAAATTAGATGAGGGAGAAGGTAGAGCAGCTTACATTTGTCCACAACCTGATTGTCTGAAAATAGCTCATAAAAAAAATAAATTAGGTCGCTCACTTAAAGCATATATATCTCCCGAAATATACCAGTCATTATGGGAACGTTTTAATTAACAAGTTTCTGCATCTTTAAATTTTCACAAGTAAGTAAAGTAATAAATATCAGATATCAAAACAGAAAATATACATCAGTCATAGAAACAAAAATAATTTTGTGTACTGACTTAATAATTTGTTATTGTGCAATCCCAACCTGTGCAACAGACCGTCCAATTATCAAATATAGTGTTTACGCGAAATTTTGATTAATTTGTATTCTCTCTAGCAGTTAGATATTTGATATATAATATATAACTTGAGCAAGTAATTAGGCTAATATTAGCATAACCAAAAAATTATAAATCTTGCTAATATATCAGTCCTGTTGCAAAAATAGCTGCGTCAAATAAATATTGGCCTAAAGCATTGAAATATCTAACTTGAGCATGATAATATACATAAAATATTTGAGAAAATAAAAAATAAAATTTGTCTAACGTCAACGACTATAGATATAGATCAAGGTAAAATTTCCTACTATTTCTCAGTATGGGACTAAAAATTAATTAAAATTTTAACAAATTGTCAGTGTTAGAGATAATTAACTAGATAAAATCTATAATAATTAGTAACTATTCCTGATCAATGCCGTTCAGTTACAAACTACGGAGATTACGAGTATAAAAAGTAATAATTTTGGTTATAATACCACAAAACAGCTCAAAAGTCAAGATTTTGTTGTATGTTAACCAAAATCAAAAAATCTTGGAAATTAGCGACGAATCCTGAAGTCAACTTGATAGAATAATCATCTACAAAAACAATCAATTCTTAGATTGTAGGTTTTGAATATAATTAATAATTAATATAGAAACCTATCTAGATGGTAGCTAAATAGTTGCTAAACTGAGTTGAAAATCAAAAGACCTTACTCATTAATAAAATTGAAAGGGAAGCTAGTATAATAGTTTAATAGTTTTAGTGTAGTCGTTAAATCAATATTATGACAATGTAAAAACAGATTGGTAAACAGAGGGTAGAGTGGATGAACAACGGAAAAGTAAGAATTTACGAACTATCAAAGGAATTGAATTTGGATAACAAAGATATATTAGCAGTGTGTGAAAAACTTAACATATCTGTGAAGAGTCATAGTAGCACTATTACAGAATCAGAAGCAGAAAGAATTAGAAAAATGGCGGAAAACTTACCCCACTCTCCCAGTAAATCTGCTGTTCCAGATCAAGGTAACTCTCAAAGTCAAGAGTCAATATCTAATCATAATGAACGGAAGAAACAGCAAATATTAGAAATACGAAAACCCAAGCCTGTTCTAGAAAAAGCTCAACAAAAACATCAAAGCAAAACGCATAATAACGGTCAATTAGTGGCAACTCCTCCAAAACCTCCCGCACCCGCATTGGATAATCAAGCTCAGTCTGTGGGTAAACCTAGACTAAATCCTCCCCTCAAGTCAGAGGGGCAAAAAACGCAGTCAGCACCAGAAGAAAGTAATAATTATGGCAATATCCCTCAAAATAGGTCATCAAACACTGATTATATTGCTCAAAAATCAGATACTGAAGAAGTAGCAGAAGTTCCAAAACTAGTAGGCCCACCTGCAAGACCCGCTCCTCCTACCTCAAATCGGAATCAGAGTAGCATTAGTAAGCCAACTCAGAAAAATAAAAAATCTAAGCCAGAAGGAAAAAGAAAAAGGAGTCAAGATCAAGATCAAAAAGTTCCTGTTTCAAAGAGACGTGAAAGGCCAGACAAATCAAATAAAGAAAATGTAGAAGTCTCTGTTCCAAGTCCAACTTCTGCTGAAAATTCTGGGAAGTCAAAACAAAAACACCGTGAGAAACCAACGGTAAAATCAAAGCAACTACCAGAATTAAATAGACCTCAACTAGCACCAAAACCAAAACTAACAAAATCTGTAGAAGAAGAAACAGTAGAAGAATTAGATCCAAATGAAAAAGAGGTAGTAGCAGAAGACGCAGCAGAAAATTTAGACTACGAAGTAGAAAAACCCAGACGAAAATCAGTATTACCGAACAAGCCGACTCCACCCAAAGCCAAGCGTGGTCAAAAATGGGAGGAGGAAGAGGAAGATACAAGTGAAATCATTCAGAAAAATGCTAAAGCTGCTGCAAAAGCCAAGCGCCTTCGTCCTAAACCACTGTTAGAAGAAGATGATGAAGAAGAGCTACAAGAAGTTCTTCATGGGCCAGCAACAGTAACAATGAGTTTGTCTTTGGCGAGGCCACCCAAACCCAAAAGCCAGGCTGCTAAAAATAAATCAACTTCAGGCACTAAAGCTCCTGATAAAAGCAAGAAATCTGCTCAATATCGAGAATCTGCTAAAAATGAAAGTAATGGGCAAAATAAGCAACCAGAAGCCCAGGCTCCAGAAAAACTGACCATTAATTCATCAATGACAGTTCAAGAATTAGCTCAAGCATTGGTGGTTCCTGAAACAGAGATTATCAGAAGACTGTTTATGAAGAGCATAGCAGTGAACATCACCGAAAGCTTGGATATAACCACAATTAAAATGGTGGCAGAAGAACAAGGAGTTTCAGTAGAAGTCCCAGAAACTCAATCGGCTGCTAAGAAAACGACTGAGATGCTCGAAGAGGCAGATTTAGAAAATCTTCAACGTCGTCCACCAGTTGTGACAATCATGGGCCATGTAGACCATGGTAAAACCAGTCTACTGGACTCAATCCGAGCAACTAAAGTAGCAGCAGGAGAAGCAGGTGGTATTACTCAACATATCGGAGCTTACCATGTAGATGTTGAGCATGAAGGCAATATGCAGCAAGTGGTATTTTTGGACACTCCAGGCCACGAAGCCTTTACAGCTATGAGAGCCAGAGGTGCAAGAGTAACAGACGTTGCGATACTGGTAGTAGCAGCAGATGATGGAGTACAACCACAAACAATAGAAGCCATTAGTCATGCTAAAGCGGCTGAAGTGCCACTGATCGTAGCAATTAACAAAATTGATAAAGAAGAATCAAACCCAGATCGCGTGAAGCAAGAATTGATGGAACATGGCTTGGTTCCTGAAGAATGGGGCGGTGATGCAATTATGGTTCCTGTTAGTGCAATCAAGAAAGAAAATCTCGATACTCTACTGGAGATGATTCTTTTGGTCTCGGAGGTAGAAGACCTACAAGCTAATCCTAACCGCTCTGCCAAGGGCACAGTAATTGAAGCTAACTTAGACAAGGCTAGAGGACCAGTGGCTACTCTATTGGTGCAAAACGGTACTTTGAAAGTAGGAGATATTGTAGTTGCAGGTTCGGCATACGGAAAAGTCCGAGCAATGATTGATGATAGAGGCCATCGTGTAGAAGCAGCAACCCCATCTTTTGCAGTAGAAGTTCTCGGTCTCAGGGATGTGCCTCAAGCAGGTGATGAGTTTGATGTGTTTGAAAGTGAAAAAGACGCATCAGCGATCGCTACAGACAGGTCAGAAGCCCAAAGACAATCACGTATAATGCGTAGAACTAGCCTTGGTGCTGTATCAGCTCGTGCCCAAGAAGGTGAACTCAAAGAACTGAACTTAATATTGAAAGGAGACGTTCAAGGTTCGATCGAGGCAATAGTTGCAGCTCTACGACAACTCCCTCAAAAAGAAGTCCAACTAAGGTTATTACTATCTTCTGCTGGGGAAGTCACAGAAACAGATGTTGACCTTGCGGCAGCAAGTGAAGCCGTAATTCTTGCCTTCAATACAACTCTAGCTTCAGGAGCACGTCAGGCAGCAGATGCAGCAGGTGTAGATGTCCGGGAATATAATGTCATCTATAAACTCTTGGACGATATCCAAGGGGCAATGGAAGGTTTGTTAGACCCCGAACTAGTTGAAGAACCATTAGGTGAAGTAGAAGTCCGTGCTGTGTTTACAATTAGTCGTGGTGCTATTGCTGGTTGCTATGTACTTTCTGGCAAAGTTGTGCGTAACTGTAAAGTACGAGTACGTCGGAAAGGAGAGGTTATCCACCAAGGTATATTAGATTCTCTCAGACGTATGAAGGATGATGTCAAGGAAGTTAACGCCGGTTATGAATGTGGTATTAGTTTAGATAACTTTAGTAGTTGGGATGAAGGTGATATTATCGAAGCTTATCAAATGGTAACCAAGCGCCGGAAACTATCTACCTAAAGAAATTTAAGAAGAGGCTAGATTTTCATAGCCTCTTTACTAATGTCAAGACTACTCGTTGCGAGATTAATAATTACTAATTAGGGTTGGCTGACAAAAGTATTTTTGCTGTTTCTAGTAGTCAATAGTCAGTAGGGGTGGTTTCCTACAGAATGCTCCCGAAACGCGTTTGCGAAGCATTCCGGAACGGAAACCACCCGTACAGTAGTCAGGATAAATGGTAGATTGAGGGAATATCATCGGAATAATTCTCCCTGAAACTTTCCCCTTTTGTCTAGTAAAAATTATGACTTTTTGAGATACCATTAGCAAAAAAACTGACACTTTTTTCGCACAAATAATACCTCAAATCTTTACTTTATAACCTTTTGATATTTATTCAGCAAGCGCTAATTAAAACTAAGAAGATATTTGCTAGTCCTTTAGAGCTAATGATTTAGGTTAGAAGCAGGAAAAACTTAACTGGGAACAGAAAAAGTACCTTAAATTATTCGTTTCACAGAAATCGTATTCCTTTGACTACTTGACTTTTTTGAAGATATCAATACTTGTATACAACCACCGAATATTTTAATCAGTTTGATAATACGTTGCAGCGACTGGCTATCTTAGTAAGTATTGGGTTTTATATTGGATAAATAGAAATACTGATAACTGAAATAACCTTGACTTTTTTGAGTAAATATGAGAAATAAATGTCACAATTTGATGACATATTTGATATCATACTGATGCCTGGATTATAACTGTTAAGCTATCTTAAAAAAAGAAGAAGCTGTAAACTCTCAGCCAACTTTAGCACTATGAAAGATAGTGTTTCCGTAGTTAATCAGGTAAATCTTATGACTAATTTGAATGCTACCTTTTGCAAAAATCCTTTTACCAAGGTAACTCAAAACTTGGAATCAGAACTTCCAATTTGGGATAGTCTAAAGCAAACAATAGCAGGAAGTGCAGGGTTTCAAAGATGGCAACAAGAACGCAATATGAATAATAACCGGCAGCAAACCATATCCTTAGATCAACAAGTTAGTTTATATTTGCGTGAAACTCTAGAAACATTAGCTTACTAAAAAGTAGCCTTATTATACCATTCGTTCCAGCATTTTTTTTGATGCCAAGATCAACCATGGCTCACATTTTATCCCAAGGCCAAGGATGAATGTTGGCTTGGGACTTCTTGTAGATTTAGTTAAAAAAGCAAAGCACCTATTTTCTAATCATATATAGAAATAGGTGCTTTGCTTTTAAAAAAAATTTTTTATTTTTAGGGTCTGTATAAAACTTGACCCCATTTTATGGTTAAGGTCTTTAAATATTAGCTGACCTCAATTTATCTTTATATAACTAACTTAACAATAACTTGAGAGGGATCGTGATTTTCGTAATATTTTCTTTATTTTTTTAAATTTTCGTGAGCAAATATATTTATATATGGATAAATATAAAGTTTTGTTACTAGAACTAAGATGAGCGATTGCTAGAACGTTGCTCTAAACGAAATAACCAGACCATAAGAGCTACAACTCCAACTTGTAAAGCAAAATTTGGCAGAGCAGAACCCATATCCTGGCCAGCAATAATTTTCACAAAAAAAATCATTGCTCCAATAAAACCAGAAGCTCCGAAGGCCACATAAACAAATTGTCGTAATCCCCGATAAGGGGCATCAAGTTCTGCTTTGAGACGAGCATATTTTTCTGGGTCAAGTTTACTCTGAGGAGGACGATTCTTGGAATTTGGAGTTGACATAATTTTGCAGTAAAAATACTATAAATAGCTTGAAATTTGCAACCGAACAATATACAAGATGATTTTATTTAAAAATAAAAACAACTAAAATTATATCATCAAATTTTTATATAAAAAGATTAATTTACTAAATATTCCGATTTTGAAAATTAATCAAGACAATAATTCTGTGTTTCAATCACTTATAGGAATTTTTAGGATAGTGAGGGATAATTAAAGATTACTCTCTCTTTCCTATTGACTAAAGTGATAAAATTTTGTAACTCCGAAACTGCTGTAATCAATGCTTATCTAAGTTCTTAGTAAAATTAATTATAAATTTTTGGTATAAATTCCACGAAAATATTACAACTTAAATAGGATTCCTATATCTCAAATCAACAAATTCAACCATCAAAGACAAACCCCAAAGCTTTGGTAATTTTTTCAAAAACAATTTACAACAAAATTACTTTTAGATTATTTTTGTACCACTAGCAAAAACGTCTGAAACAAACCAACCATAACACCTAAAACACCACCTAAGTTAACAATAGCTTGTAACTCACTCTGAACAATTACATTAACAGCAACTTCTAATTCTTGAGGTGAAGTACCCTTAACACGATCAATAATTACCTGATCAATATTTAAAATCGGAATTGCTTGTGCCACAATCTTTTCTAAATCACGCTCTAAATAACGTTCTAAAACTAATGCTAACTCTTGACTAACTAATTCTAGAGAAGTATTCATCATAGATGAAACTTGTAGTCGCTCAATAATTAAATCAGCAATATGTTCCCAGTCAATAGACAAACTTAATCCTTGAATTAAATCAACACCACGCTCTTGAAGATAAAGACGAACACTATCGCCCATAGTATTTCGTAACTGACGTACAGTAGAAACAGGTAAATTCTGCATCGAAAGATTTTGTAACCATTCCTGAATTCGTTCTCGAACTCCCAATGCAGTAATTAACTCCGCTAAACGTTGATTAGTTAACTCTCTTTCATCCAAGCAAAAAGTTCTTAACCTAGTTAAAGTATTACGCAAACCAAACAAATTAGCTACTACCCAATAAGTACCACTTGATTTTTCACGAAAACCTTCATCAATAATTGAAATATTCTGATCTGTCAGAAAATCAATTAAAGTCTGTCTTAATACATCAGGTGGAAGTACAACTTTTAGCAACCAATCAGATAATTGATTTGCCTGCATTTCCGTAAGTTGAAATTCTAGCAAAACTTGATCGAAAATTTGGTTTAATTGAGCTTCTAAAAAATTTTCTCTTTGAGTCCAAACTTTCAAAAGTTTAGGCAAAGATTCTCCCAATAAATCACGCAAAATATTAGCAACAATTTTCGCCGTTCTTTGATTTGTATCAACTTTAACCTGTTCCAGAGTCATCTGAAGCAACCACAGAATTGCTGCTTCCATCCTTTCAATTTTTAACAAACGCCGTGCTAAGTTTTGCAACTCTGATGGAGTTAACAAAGACCCCATAATCGTATCAGCTACTCGTTTTGCTAAACGCTCTTGATTAGCAGGAATTAAACCAGGAGTAAAAGGCAACTTTCGCCCAAAAATATAATAGGGTCGATAAGGGCGAAACAACATTTTAATGGCTATATCATTAGTGAAATAACCAATAATCCCACCTGCTATTGGCGGTACAAAATAAAGCCAGGTAATAGACAACTTTACTACTTAGAAATACTTTCTATCCTTGAAAAAACTAGCAGCCCAAATAATTATTATTTTTAATTATTTTGTAATCACTAATATCCCCATCATACCTCCAGCAATAGGATAATGCGTTGCTTTGACAAATCCTACTTTCTGTGATAGTTGCTCTTGCTCTAGTCCTGTAGGAAATTTAGCCAGGCTAGGACTAATGTAAGCATATTCTTTAGTTAAACCCAAATTACGGGCCATAGGCACTACAACCCGCTCAAGATACCACTCCTGAAATCCTCGGAGCTGAGAACTACTGGGACGGTGCATATCCAGGATTGCTGCTGTAGCTCCAGGCTTAAGAACTCGGTATAATTCTTCGAGACAACCAGGAATATCAGGGACATTACGGAGGCCATATCCCATCGTAGCACAATCAAAATAACTATCGGCAAAGGGCATATTTAAAGCATCTGCTTCGACCCAACTAATAGGGCTAACCTCAGCCAGCAAAGAAGGTTTGCGCTTACTAGCGATCGCCAATTGTTGTGGAGAAAAGTCTACTCCAAATATATGACCTTGACTTCCCACCCACTTAGCCAACATCCAAGCCAAATCACCACTACCACAACATAAATCTAGACAAGTATTACCATAAGTAGGCTGACACCAAGTTACAGCCATTTGCTTCCAGATTTTATGCAGTCCCAAACTTAACGAATCATTAAGTTCGTCATAAACCGGGGCAATTTTGTCAAAAATGGCTTGAACTTCAGTGCGGTTATCATTCATTCTATTATCAAAATTCAATTTTGGAGGCTGTTCAAAGCTAATGCCAGCAATTGAGCTGATATACTAATTGTTGTCAGCTCTTCTGGGCGGAGTTGATTAGGTTGTTGCCATTGTAGGGACATCAAAGCTGTAAGTGTTTGACGATGGACAATTGGGACGACGATATGAGCTTCTATTCCTGAAGTTTGATAATGTGGCACAGCAGATAGTTGAGTATCTCCCTTGACATTCATCACACTTTGTAAACTTTTAGAAGCGATCACTTCCAATGCCAAAGGGTCATCTGCCAACCAATTATCAACTGTAGAAATCGTACTACTAACTCCTGAAACAGAAGACAACTTATTCTCTGAAATCAATTGCAGAATACAAACATCTGCTGAAAAGGTATCACCATAAGCAGATGCTATTTCCTCAAGAGCTGTTTCAATAGCATCAGACTGCTGAGAAATATTGACAACGGTATTCAACAACTCTATTTGAATTTGAGCCTCTTCCAACTCTTCAGTACGTTGGTTGAGAAACTCATAAGTTTCCGCCGCCTTTTGGACAACTCCCTTTAGTTCATTTGGGTCCCAAGGCTTAGTAATATATTTATATACCTGTCCAGAATTAATTGCCTCCACCAAATCTTCAATATCAGTAAATCCTGTAAGAATAATTCTGACTGTATTGGGAAACTGGGGCAAAGTTTTACTTAAAAACTCTGTCCCTTTCATTTCTGGCATCCGTTGGTCAGAGATAATCACAGCTACCTCTCCCTCTGAGGCCAAAATTTCCAAAGCCTGAATCCCACTTTCAGCTTTGAGGACACTAAAATCTCGTCGGAAGGTACGGTAAAGTAAGTCCAGATTATCTGGCTCATCATCTACCACGAGCATTTTCGGCTTTTTTCTTCTAGTTAGGCTCATCAGTTGGCTTTTAATGCGATCTAGCTGTTGAGGAATTGCTTCGATTAAAACAAACCTCTGAAATTGTATCCTTAAATTAGCATAATGCTAATCTGGTAAAATCTAGCTTTGAGTAATTATCTAGCTATCAAGTGCTACTCTACTAGTTTATCAATCTAAGAGTCATTAAATTAATCAAAAGTAATCAACAGCTAGCTAATTTTATAGAACCCAATTTGTTTGGCAAAGATGCCAAATTAAGTTTTTTACTAATAAAGTCAGGACTTAGAAGTCGGAAGTCAGGAGGATAGATAACCAATTTGGGATCTATTGAAAAATAAATGGTGTAATGGGAAGATGGGGTGGTAGAATGATGGGGTATATTGGAATATTTTTCCATCTTTTCGTTGTATTTCCTAATCTCTACATAATACTAATCCCTGCCTCAAAAAATTAGTCTCAGCTAAATATAGCAAATGGGTTCTATCTACAAATAAGGTGGAAAAATACCCCTCACTTCCGAGTTTCCTAGTGTCCTCACCTTTCTCACTCTCTTGATTAATTTAAAGATATTAAATGGCTTCTATAAATAATGGGGCGCGACATCAGGACTTACTTTTTCTACCCTATGGCAAATTATCTTAAAAAAAAGCAATATTCTTTGAGATACATAAAATTTGGACTTACTATTCTAATGTTAATTAAGATTAAATAGCTTTTTGCCGCTCTGAGATAATACCTTGGCACAAATGTCAGATATCTTAGATAGTCAAACATAAGTTCATCTAAAACAAGTGGGCTCTAAATTATGACCGAAACACCACACAACTCCCCTGACCCTCAACAAACATCAAAAAATTCAGAAGATATAGAAAACTTAATTCTTTTACTGCGTCGTAAAGAAGGTACTTGGGTAGAGTGGGGACAAGCTTGTGCCACTTTGCAAAAAGCCGGATATAGTTCTCAGGAAATTTTTGAAGAAACAGGGTTTGAACCTGTACAGCAAAATCAAGTAATTGTTGGGTCTCAGGTTTATACAAGTATTATTAACGCCGGAGTCAGTGAAAATGTACGGTCTCATTTTGAGCGTGTGGGTAGTGATATCCTATATGAACTAAGAATTTTGACTCAACAACATAGAGCGATAGCTACTGAATTTATACTTTCCCATAATCTTGATGCGGATGATGCCAAAGACTTAGCCAAGGCGATCAAAGATTTTTCCCGGATGAAAACAATACCAGAAGGATTTTCTGATCGTCCAGGAGATATAGTAGCTTATCAATGTTGGAAAGTCGCTAGACAACACAACGACCTCCAACAAAGGTCTCGTTTAATTGCCAAAGGTTTAAGATTAGCTGACTCTCCAACAGCTAGGAAACAGCTAGAACAACTATTAACAGATTTTACCGTTGTTTCTGATAAACCTGCTCCCCGTCTGCCAGTTTATCGACTGGAGCAAGAAGAAGAATTACCCCGTATTTTACCAGTAGTGGGAAAATTACCCCTCAATACAGAAGATTTAAAAGCTGTCCCCCTAGTCGAGGAAATAGAGCCATTTGGAATGGTCAAATTTTCTGGTGGAGCGGGTGCTTGGGTAGCTATTCCCGGATGGCAAGTTGTAATGCAAGCAGAAGACCCAGTAGTTGTGATTGAAAATAGCGATCGCCTTCCTACTCCTATACCTGGTAAAACTGAGGAAGTTTTATTAGTGATAGATAGAGCTCAACGGGAATGGTTAGAGGATAGCTATTTTATTGTAGACCAAGCTGGAAAGTTAGAAATATTATGGTTTGAAGAAGCTCCAGCTAACCCCTTACTTGGGAGAGTTTTGTTAGCATTAAGACCTAAGAAGATTATCGATCAACAACTTATTAAAGACCTCTGGCAAATTGAATAGTAATTAAGAGCTTCGTGGCAATAAAACGTTATATGACTTAAAAAAATTGTAGTGAAATATAGCAGTTAATTCTCAAATTGGTGGAATTATCAGCAATATGGAAAGATGCCAAAAATGTAATTCTGAAAAGTTAATTCCCCTTGTCAAGATAATTGATAAAGAACACTATAATTCAGAATATTCTTTAGAAGTTGAAGTATTAGAAAAACCAGGGGGTTTACCTCTTTTTAGAAAGTCACACCGAGGCGCTCTTGAGGCAACTATCTGTGGATAATCTGGTCATACAGAGTTAATAGTAACGTAAGCATTCAGCGGTCAGCTATCAGCTATCAGCTTTTTTTGAAACACATCTACATAATTGTATGGGTTGACAACTCAAACTCGTTGTTTTTGTACTTCAATTTATGGTTTGAAAATATAGTAGAAGTTAAAAGATTACTTGGTTCATTTATGAAAAAGCACCCCTAGCTGACTGCTGACCGTTAATAGCTGAATCCTTACACAGTAACTAATGTAGAAGAGCTTTATCAAGCTTATTTGAAAGCAAATGAATCTCGCTCATATTTTGTTTTGGAAGGAATAGAAAACAGGGATTATATCAGGGCTATTTCATTCTCAACTTTGCCATTTTATATATTTACGAGAATACCTTATTGCCAGCTTTAGACAACGCATCTTTAGCTATCTGTAAAGCCAGTAAATTCATTCCCAAAATCTAGAATGAAATGACCCTGG
>JAAUYJ010017235.1_pt1 | contig 21869 bp, 19 predicted proteins | sample 7278031 | NCBI WGS metagenome assembly JAAUYJ01 (sample SAMN14350222, study PRJNA611818) | marine sediment metagenome | isolation source: surface marine sediment (1.8m) | place: French Polynesia: Moorea | collected 2018-08 | reverse complement strand
GCAATATTCTAGAACCTAAAGCAAATAAGCCGAGATAAAGAGTCAACTTGATCCAACCAGAAACAGCTTCCGTTTTAACTGGAGATAAAGCTGTAGCAATAGTAGCAATCAGCCAATAAATCAAAACTGCTATATGAATTGGAGTTATACCAAAAGTTGTTTGATTTTCCGATACTGTAACAATAATCCAGTAACCTATTACCGCTACAAGAAGCACTCCTATGAGGCTTGTAGAGACAAAAGGAGCAAGCATTAAAACCAAACTCAACAAACAAGCACCAATTGCTTCTGACCATTGCAATAACCAACTTGCTTCACGCCAAAGAGAGAACCATTTAACTTTACGATAGAGATAGCTGCTATTAAACAGGCGATTACAATCCAACTGAGCTAAAACGAGGTGTTTCCAAAGAGATGTCATGATATTAGAAACAGAACAGTGTCAATCACCACAAGACTGACCAGAGTAATTTTATCCTACATCTTCTGTTTCAGAGATTTTGGGAATTTGTAAAATGTAACGATAGCCAGACTCAGGAGAACCTTGAACAAATACTGTTCCCTTATGGAGTTCTGTGAGATGACAACAGAATAAGAGTCCTAAAACATCCCGAGACACCCTATCTGTTGGTTTAGCTTCAGGATTGTCGTCCCCATTAATTACTCTCATCAAAGCGGATGAAGTTAGGACACGATTACCTAGTAAGATATCACTATTCCCAATACCTATAGAATCCTCTGCTTGAGATTCTGCGATCGCTAAAGCTCTAGTAACCGATTGAGAATAAAATTCTACTTGAGGCAAACCATCTCCCAACCAAGGATGATAGAGCCATACTGCAATATTTAAAGCTTTCTGACGACGGGAAACATGAATCCGTACATCTCCCCCAGACTCAGACATCTCTAAGATACTAATAATTAAATAATAAAGAGCTTGTTTAACCTTATCCTTATCCAGGGACCAAATACGGTTTCCTGGCTCTACAGAAAGACGCAGAGTTTGTTGATGCTGTTTAGCAGTGTCCGCCAGACTATTAATTACTTGTTGACAGAGCATTTCACTATCAACAGAAGATACATTAATCTCCGTATTTTGCTCTCCCAAAACTCCTAAATTGACAATCTCATCAACTAGAGAGATTAAGTTTTGACCACTATTATGAATAATCTCTAAATATTCTCTCTGTTTGGTGGTCAAAGGACCATAAACTTCTCGCCTCAGAACACTTGCCATCCCGATAACAGAAGTAAGAGGAGTTCTCAACTCTTGGGTTAACTGCGCTAAAAGCTTAACTTTAATTAGATTGGTAGAACTGTCATTATCAGGAGTCTTGGTCTGATTTTTGTCTTGGTGTGTACCATGTGACCATTCAGGAGGTTGATAACTAGGAGTCGGAAAACTAATTAGGGAATCTGCTACTGGCTGATTTTGATGTTTCAGTGCATAATCTCGCTCAAATTCCCTCAGACACCATCGAGCCGTTAGAGCCAAGAAATCCACATCTTTAGCACTAAACTGTCGTGGTTCTAAATCCATCACCTCTAGGGTTCCAATACAAAAGCCGTCGGAGCTAATTAGAGGTACACCAAGGTAAGACCTAATACCATAGTGTTGGGTTAGACTACTAATAATAAATGCCTTATTAGAAAAAGTATTCTCTATGGTCAAAGGCTGTTCACTATCTATGACGTAAGTACTAAAAGATTCTTCTAGAGGTATTCTGCGGTAAGATGCCAGTTGATTCATCAGACCGACTGAAGATAAACCAAAGGCGGATTTAAACCATAATTGTTTTTCTACCGCCAGACCTAGAAGACAAATCGGTGCTTCCAGAAAACTCGAAGCTGTTTGAGTTGCTTCTTCAAAAACTGGGATACTTTCTGATGCCAATAGACCCAGACTCTTAAGAATTTTCAGTCTTTTTTGCTCCCTAACAGAAGGTGTTAAACCATCTAAACGGCAAAAGAGTCTGTTTTTTGGTTTACTCATGTTGGGGACTCTTATCCCTAAATCTACTGCTTGCACTTGTATCACTAAATCTTAATCGAGGTTATTGTATTTGTCTTTGGGAGCATATTATTTAGCTATAGGTTTTCTCTCGGAGTTAATATACATAGATATTGGAGAATTGTGAAAAGAGAAAAAATAATTTTTAACGCATCCCTAAGTTCGTTATTTATAAAGTTCCCGAAAAAGCTTCTGAACGAACATTTTAAGTATAGATTCTGAGATTTGTGTGGAATAAAAATAAATACTTCCTTTAATTTTTAAATACTCAACTATACATTATTTAACTATGTATAGGGAATTCATCTATTTTTAGGGTATTTTGATTTTGAATTTGCCCCAAGTCTGTCTATAGTAAGTAAATGATCGATAACATGAACCCCTCACAAATTAACTCGCAAAACTTTTTTCAATTTGAAAAGGATTTCATTGAGTCTTTAAATTGTATTCCAATGGTAGTAAGAATGAAATTAGATACTTGCGGAGTCAAACTCAAATTAACCCACTGGAATCAATTTAGCCAAGAGGAAAGAAAGAATTTAGTTGAGATGTCTTGTTATAGTAGCGAAGAAGCTCAAAGCTATAAAGAATTGCTGCAAAATCTGGTTCAGGCGAAAACAGGAAGCTTTGCAGGAGAGCTTAGTATTCCTCCCCATCCTCCTTGGTTGGATACTGTTAATATCCCTGTAATGGTTCAACAAAAAGCTGCGGAGTTTGAGGTGAGTATTTCTCAACAGCAATGGTCTAATCTTACTCCCTTACAGCGTTTTGCTTTAATTAAGCTAAGTCGAGCTAGTCACGAAAATAAGAATTTTTTACCCGCTCTCAAAGAATTCAAGTTGTCTCATTGACATCCTCCCTTCAGCAAGCTGAGGGATTCCCAACCTCACGGTATTTGGGGGTTTCTGCTTCCAATCCTCTTATCTAGCCCACTTTGGTACGAACGATACGCGCTTCTCCCACAGGCACTGACCCTGACAGAACGGTCGTCACGAGTGCCTGGGGTTTCCCCAGGCAACGCGACCTCACGAATCCACAGACTTTTTGTTTTACTTCCACGCTATGCCCTAACGCAGAAGGATTTAAATTTTTATGGTTCAACCGTACTCTTTCTCAAACTATGTCGCCCCTGTTTTCAGGTATTTCCGTGATTGTCGAGCATTTTGATTGGTGAGTTACCAATTTGCCTATCCTGGAACACTTGGGTTCGTTGGCTCTTGTATTTTACAACACTTCAAGAGCCATTGCTCTGTGAAGATTGTATGTCCAGGTTGTCAAGTCATCGCCCTTGCTTTAATCTCTCCAGTAAACTGGGAGTCTTCTCGCAAGCAAAGATAATTAGTTATGTAAGGAAAAATTCGATGTTAGATAATTTCCAAATTTGCGATTGTGATCTAGATGATACTGCTTTAGCTCGTTATATGGCATCAGATGCAGTAGCCATAGATACAGAAACTATGGGGTTAATCTTAGGACGTGATCGCCTGTGTCTAGTACAATTATGCGATGTCCAAGGATATGTTACAGCCATTAAGATCGAAAAAGGACAAACTACAGCACCCAATTTAAGCCAATTACTTCAAGCTCCAGAAGTTACTAAAGTTTTTCATTTTGCTCGTTTTGATGTGGCTCAGTTTCTCTATACTTTTGGTGTAGAAACCACACCGATTTTTTGTACCAAAATCGCCAGTAAACTAGCTCGTACCTACACTTCTAGTCACGGATTAAAAAGTTTAGTTGCAGAATTAATGGGAGTAGAATTAGATAAGAAAGCTCAAAGTTCTGACTGGGGAAATGTTGAGGGTCTTTCACCAGAGCAACTCAGCTATGCTGCTAATGATGTGCGCTATCTGTTACCAGCAAGGGAAAAATTAATGACCATGCTCAAAAGGGAAGAGCGTTGGGAATTAGCACAACAGTGTTTTCAAGTTCTTCCCGTAATAATTAATTTGGATATTCTTCAATACAGTAATATTTTTGAGCATTAATTAATCCGACAAAAGGATAAGGGATGAAGGATGAAGAAGTAGCAACTAACAACTAACAACTAACAACTAACAATCCCCAATCCCCATTCCCTATTCCCTTTTTACTGCTAAACTACAAACTTGCCATAGCTTCAGCGATCGCATTAGAAACAAAAGGCAGTAATTCTTTATTAGGAGGATTATAGTTTCCTTCAGTGAACAGCACTAATAAATAAGGTTGTCGCTCAGGAATTTCAATATAAGCGGAATCATGGCGTACTTGAGATGTCCAGCCAGCTTTTGACCAAATTTGGGCATTTGCTGGTAAACCAGACCCTAAAAAGCCTGTAATTTGATTTTCCTCCCCTTCCACAGCTTCAGGATTAAGCTCCCGTTTTAGAAGCTGCATCATTTGCCTAGAGCGATCGCTGGATACAGCAACTCCACCAATGATACTGTGCAATAATCTTGCTACCCCATCAGTAGTCAGCATATTGCGATTTTCCATCAATTCCCCAAGAAAAGCCCTTTCTCTACCATAAGCCCCTTCATTCCAAGGTTTTTGATTAACATTGATTGTTTCCAATTCTTCCCAACCCAGAGACTTAAAATAACGATTGACAATATTTCTTTGTTGTTTCCAAGTCTGAAAGGGGCTTTCTGGTAATTCTGGGCCACTAGTTGTGCCAGTTAGAACATCTACAATTAAACTAGTAGCATCATTGCTAGAGTAGGCAACAGCATCTTTAATCGCTCTTTGTAACTCTGGGGAATCTCCCACCATTTCCTTCTCTAACCATTCGTGAATAGCTACCAAATAAAACAACTTCACGATACTAGCGGGATAAATCCGCTCCACACCTCGATAACTAAATCCCCTAACTTCGTATTGCCAAAATTCTTCTGGAGACAAAGCACCACCAGTATTAACAATTACAGGAGAGTCATAGACTATCCAAGTCAGAGCAATGCGATCTCTAGTGAGAAAAGGAAACTTTTGCCATGTAGCTTCTAAAATTTGATGGGCAATATCACTCAATTGGTTATCTTGACGGAAAAATACCATAGCAACCCTATCTATGTGGCAATAATCAATTGTTCTAGCAGACTTATATACTACTATCTTTTGACACTCCCCATAGATAGCGTCTGAACAACGCTCAATGAATCTAGGGGATTCTTTGGTTCAACGATTCAACTTACCAAAGCAGGTATTACTACCAACCAAAATAGAGGTCGAATCTCCCCAAGCGTTTAGGTCTAATGACCAGCTTCCCCAATGCCCTTGGGTAGCTTTTTTAAGAATATTCAATGAGGCTGCATAGTCTCCGTCCATTGGCTCAATACCACAGGAGCAAACATGGGTGCGAGTAGAAAGAGATTTTGTTATTCTCTTGCCACAATTAGGACAATCCGAGCTTGTGTAGTGAGGCGGAACAGCGATAGTTAATCTACCGTATTTAACCCCAAAATACTCGATCCATTTTCTCAGTTGTAACCAGGCAGCGTCATTGATACTCTTAGCTAGTTTTTTGTTACGAACAAGGTTTTTGAGCTTTAAATCTTCATAGGCTATCAAGTCGTTTGACTGAATTAAACGGAGTGCTTTTTCTTTAGCGAACTCTTCTCGCTGCCTACTTACTTTTAAATGCCTCTTGGCGTATTTTTTGCTAGCTTTAATGTAGTTGTTAGACTGTCTCGATCCTTTTCTAAACTTTCTAGATTTTCTCCTGTTCAGCTTGTTTAAACGTTTTTGGGACTTGCGATAATATTTTGGACAATCAACAGTATTATTGTTGCTGTCTGCATAAAAATACTTCAACCCGACATCTATGGCTACGCATCTTTTAGTAGGTTCTAGTTGGGTCGTTATATCCCTAGGGTCAAGTTTAAGCATTAACTGAACAAAGTATCCATCTGCTCTCCTGACTATTCGTACTCGTTGAATTTGCCATTCTTGGAAATAGTACAAATCTCGACTTCCAATCAGCTTTAATTCCCCAATATTTTTACCATCAGTAAAAGTGATTTTTTTTGTGTCTCTATTTAGCTTCCAACCTGACTTTTTAAATTCAACAGAACGAGTACGCTTAGAATATTTGGGATATCCTTTCTTGCCAGGTATTTTATTTTTACAGTTAGTGTAGAACTTTACAATAGCAGTCCAGGTTCGTTCGCAAGCTTGCTGACAAGCGGTAGAGTTAAGGTCTTTGACAAATTGAAACTCTTTTCTTAACACAGTTGTATGTTTATATATATCTTTTTGTCCAACACCTTTGTTATCTTCCCAATATCTAAGACATTTATTGCGTACAAATTGGACTGTACGAATAGCGGAGTCTATAGCTCGATACTGAGATTCTTTTCCTCTAAGCTTATACTCTAGAACAAACATTTACGTTATCGACCTACTACGTAAAACACTATAGTATGATAACCTTAAGGTTGTAAAGCAACCAATCAACAAAGTAGGCAATTGAAATCGCCAGCGCGCAAATCCCCATCCTTAGAAAGAGATCGGCTTTGGGCGCGGTTGCGGTAAAAAAGAAATTTTCTTAATCAATCTAAAACCTGAATGGAAACTGCGAATTTTAAATCAATTGAATCCCAAAAACCATCTCAAGATCGAGTCAACACCGTAATTGGACATGGTGAACCTAGTGAGTCTTCCCTCACCATCAAACCTTCCCAGAATTGCCAAACATCAGTATTACAATCTACGGTAAAGTGGAGTTTCTGGACAGTATTTAGCTCTACATTTATCACCATCTTTTTAGCCGAGATGGGAGATAAAACTCAATTAGTAACTTTATTAATGAGTGCTGAGTCTCAATCTCCTTGGATAGTTTTTCTTGGCGCAGCTATGGCTTTAGTTAGCACCAGTTTACTTGGGGTAATTGTTGGCTATTGGTTATCAAAAAAGCTCTCTCCGAAAACTCTCGATTTAACAGTAGCAATCTTATTACTATTTATCACAGGATGGCTCATCTCTGATGTCATTAGCTAAGTATTGGCAACCAATTAATACAATCAATTAAAATCATGGATTTACAACTTTTAGGTCTGAGTTTTATTACAGTATTTTTAGCAGAGATTGGAGATAAGAGTCAGTTAGCTGCGATCGCATTAGGAGGAAGTTCTAAATATCCTCGCGCCGTATTTTTCGGTTCAACCGTAGCTTTAGTTTTAGCCAGTTTTCTAGGGGTAATTGCTGGTGGTGGAGTAGCCCAATTTCTTCCCGAAAAAATCCTTAAGACTATAGCTGCTATTGGTTTTGCCGTAATGGCTTTAAGATTAGTTTGGTGTTCAGACTCAGAATAAATAAGTAGCAAGTAGATATCTGCTGCTTCAGAAGCTTATAGCTATAGTAATCTTATTTGAGTTGTCATAGTTATGGGTAGTGCGACCATATTTATCGCGATGGTTCTGCTACCATTAAATCTTTAAGATCATTTAGTATTGCCATAAAATAAAAAATTTACATTTGCCAAATATCTAATGAATTTTAGATTAATTTTCCTACTTGTATTGTCTAGCTTAGGAGGTTCTACTATAGCTCTAGCTCATCCTCTAGGCGATAGAGAATTTAATCAATTAGAACAGTTACTAATTGATTATGATTTTGTAATTCGTTATGAACTACCACCATCCACAAATAGAAGAGGATATCGACCCTATGGATTATTAGATACAAGAAGTAAAACTATTTGGATTAATCCAGTAGTATTTGATTTAGGAAACGCCAAACCAACTCTTATTCATGAAGCAGTACACGCTAGTCAAACTTGTGCAGGAAATGGCAAAATTCAATTACTAGATTTAGCAATAGAACCACCTCAAATTACCCGTCCTTATTTCACGTATTATCATGGTCAACGCCGAGAAATAGAAGCACAAGCATACACAATACAGGCTCAACCAGATAGTTTAGCAATAGTTACAGAATTATTAAACAAGTATTGTCAATAAGCTTGGCTCGAAGACAATAGAGAACAGCTATAGATAAATGGTAAATAATAAGATGCGAGAACTATATCCCCCTATAGAGCCGTATAACGAAGGAAAACTCAAAGTTTCAGAACTCCATACCATTCATTATGAAGAATCAGGAAATCCCCAAGGTAAGCCTGTTATTTTTCTTCATGGGGGTCCTGGTGGCGGAATTGCTCCCATGTATCGGCGATATTTTGATCCTCAGAAATGGCGGATCGTTATATTCGCTCAAAGAGGTTGTGGTCAGAGTACTCCTTATGCAGAATTAAAAGAAAATACCACTTGGGATTTAGTTAGAGATATTGAAAAACTACGAGAACATTTAGCAATAGAAAAATGGGTAGTATTTGGTGGTAGTTGGGGTAGTACTTTATCTTTAGCTTATAGTCAGACTCATCCCGAAAGATGCAAAGGATTAATTCTGCGAGGCATCTTTATGTTGCGACAAAAAGAACTAAAATGGTTCTATCAAGAAGGTGCAAGCTACATTTATCCTGATGCTTGGGAAGACTATCTAAAACCAATTCCTATTTCAGAAAGAGATGATTTAATATCAGCTTATTATCACAGACTCACTAGTGAAAATCAGGAAATTCGTCTAGAAGCTGCCCGTGCTTGGTCTGTTTGGGAAGCTAGTACCAGTAAATTATTACCTTCAGAAAAAAGTATCAAAAGATTTGGAGAAGCGGAATTTGCCGAGGCTTTTGCTCGTATTGAATGTCATTATTTTGTGAATAAAGGATTTTTCAGTAGTGAAAACCAGCTAATAGAAAATATCAACCGTATTCGTCATTTACCAGGAGTAATTGTTCAGGGACGTTATGATGTTGTATGTCCTACAGTTACAGCTTGGGAATTACATAAAGCATGGCAAGAAGCAGAGTTGATTATTGTTCCTGACGCTGGTCATTCGATATCAGAACCAGGTATTCTTGATGCTTTAATTGAAGCTACAGATCGCTTTGCCGATTTGTAGCCATTATTCCCTGTTCTTTGTACCCTCTTACCTATTCCCCATAACTAACTAAACTCAATTACTAATTACTAACTACTAACTACTAACTACTAACTACCCCATTCCCCAATTACCATTCCCCCAGTCCCTCAATCTTTCTTCCTGCTTGACTTAAAAATCAATATTGATTAAAATATCAACAAAGGAATTAAAATTAATTGGGAAGAATAAGTTATGAACGCCATCGCAGTGTCTTCTGTGATAGACTCGTGTACCCTAATTTACGTAGAAGTGGACGAAAACTCCAATAAAGTATGGAAAGGAACAGTATTCAATGATGGTTTGTTTATTGCTGAATGGGGTAGAGTTGGCAGTAAATTACAAAGTAAAGCTCATCAGTTTAGTTCAGTTTCTTTAGCTCAAAATAAATTTGAACGGACTAAAAGACAAAAACTGAGAAAAGGTTATACAGAAGCAGCAATTATCACCACAAACACTCCTACCAGCGTAACAGTCAAACCTGAAGACTTAGACGTAATTGCAGCCAAACAAATTGAACACGGAAAAGACCCCAGAGCCAAACAATTAATTCGTTATTTAGTAGAAGTTAATATTCATGATATTACTTCCCAAACCGATATTGTTTATAATTCTAAAACAGGAAATTTTAGCACTCCGTTAGGATTAGTTACGCCACAAGCGATCGCAGATGCGAGAAACTATCTCTTGCAAATAGCTAAAAGTGCCAAACAAAACAATCAGCCCCCTCGTAATTTAATCAACAAATATCTAAGATTAATTCCCCAAAAACTAAGTAGCAAAATCGACTATAAAGTTTTCTATTCTCAAGCAGAAATACAGCGTCAACATGAAATTCTAAATGCTCTCAGTGCTGCCATAGAAATGAATGCTGCTGATACAACACAAAATATCTTTGAATGCAGTATTAAAAGAGTTCCAGGTAGTACTGTTCAGGGAAGAAAAATCTTTAGAAAAATTCGTAAAATCTACGAATCAACTATCAATAAAAATCATGTGTCTGCCAAATATAAACTGACCAGGCTTTACGAAGTCAATATTCCTTCTATGATAAAAGCTTTTGAAGCCAAAGCAGCAGAAATTGGCAATATTAAATTACACTGGCATGGTACAAGAGCTAGTAATCTTTTAAGTATTCTCAAACAAGGTTTAATTATTCCTCCAGCCAATGCCTTTCAATGTACAGGAAGAATGTTTGGTAACGGTATTTATGGTTCAGAACAATCCACCAAAGCCTTAAATTATGCTACTAACTATTGGAATAATTCGGGAGATAATAACCAAAGGGTTTTCATGTTGCTGTGTGATTTTGCTATGGGTAAAGAATATCATCCTAAAAACTATAGTGGTGGTTTTCCCATGAAAGGTTACGACAGTACTTATATCAAACCAGGAACAATGAATGTAATCAATCAAGAGAGTATTGTCTATAGTACAGAACAAGTCAACATTAAATACTTATGTGAGTTTGTGTAATTCAAGGATTATTTATCTTCCAGACGGTTTTTACTACATCAAAGGATAAAAACCGAACATACTATACATTGTCAAATCAAGAAACATTTTGTTACATTTATTTACATAAACCCCAAAACACAGTTTAGGAAATAAACCATGTTCACTCTTCTAATCTCTCTATTCCTCATTGGTTGGGTTGCAGCAGCAGTTATTGGAACTCAAGCCTACTTTAAAGGCGAACAAAGCAAACCAATCCACGAACGCAACATCAAATCTGAATCTTTTGAAAAGATAGCTCAATTAGTCACAGGTCAAGAAACAGACCACGGAACAAGAGTACTTGCTTATGGACTAGATTCTTACGCAAGCAATAACTTACCTAATGGGTAAGGTACAAAAAACTAACAACCCTCAAAGCCAGATAACGATCTATCTATTTTGACCGCAACCCAGCTTCCAGGGTTGTTTTTAGTTTTGACTAAGCCTTAAACGGCGTTTTCGATAATTATTCCGCAGTAGCTAATTCGGTGCTACCACGAGTGCGACGGCGAGTTAGAGTATTGAATAACATAATACCAATTGCCTTAATCAAGTTACCTTCTAGATCTTGAAATAACTTCATGTTCATACGGAAAGCATCATTAGCTTCAGCAACAATTTGTTCTGCTGTGGCTAAATCTATAGGTAATTCGTCCATTGCTTGACGATACTTGTTCTTAAATTCATTCTCGTCAGAAATATCTTGAAACTCGTAGAAAGCAGTACCTTCTCCATCACCAAGATTCATAGCTCTTTGAGCAATTTTCTTAAGAATCTGACCTCCAGAAAGATCTCCTAAGTAACGAGTGTAAGAATGAGCTACCAAAAGTTCAGGCTGAGTTTTAGCAATTTCTCTAATTCTTTGAACGTAAGCTTCTCCAGCTTCTGATAACTTAGCTTCTTCTCGCCAGTTAGCACCAAAATAAAAGTACAGGTCTTTTTCTAAACTATGCTTGCGATTTAATTGTGGATAGTAGATTTTGGAGATAATGGGATGGTCTTTAAGTTTTTCCATCTCTTCTTCCATCGCGGAATAAACGAAATAGAGATTAGTTACCAGCTTGCGATAAGATTCCTTTTCTACAACTCCTTTAAGAAAACATTTTACAAAGCCAACATTCTCTGCCATAGTGTGAGATTTTCTAGTTCCCTCACGTAACATGGTTGCTAAATTAACGCTCATGCTAAACTTCCTACTTCTAAAGTTAACTATTGATCCGTAGCTTATTTACGGACGATCGATTATTACGCCTATTGGGCTAGGTTAAACCTATTTAATGAGAATTTTCGTTAAGAATTCTTACATCGGATGGCAAACACAGTAACAAATTTTTACGTATATTTAGTCCATTTTGTATTATGTATCGTAATACATTCGACTTGACAAAACTCAATAGTTATTATGGAAACTGATTTATCAAGAAACATTATAAGTTAAACTGATATAATCTCCAACAAAATATAGATAAAACAATTAACTAAATTCAGCTAAAGTTTTGAATCCATGAATATCCACTGACAGAGTACTACCAAAATGAGCATTCATGCTTATAATCAGTAGAGGATTACCTAAGCAGGCTCTAATTTTTTTAGTTAACTTTTTAGAAAACCACGCTATAAATATAATCTGATATAAAGATGCCCAGAATACTTGTAATAGATGATGATCCTGCAATTTCTGAATTAGTTTCAATTAATTTAGAAATGGCTGGTTACGATGTCAACCAAGCAGAAGATGGAATTAAGGGTCAAGCCTTAGCGGTACAATTACAACCAGACCTAGTGATGCTAGACCTAATGTTACCAAAAGTTGACGGTTTTACCGTGTGTCAGCGATTACGTCGAGATGATCGCACCTCTGATATTCCTGTCTTGATGTTAACCGCCCTAGGACAAACTCAGGATAAGGTAGAAGGCTTTAATGCAGGTGCAGACGATTATCTCACAAAGCCTTTTGAAGTAGAAGAAATGCTAGCAAGGGTCAGAGCTTTATTAAGACGGACTGACCGTATACCTCAAGCAGCTAAACACTCTGAAATTCTTAACTATGGTCCTTTGACCTTAATTCCTGAAAGATTTGAAGCAATTTGGTTTAAAAATACCGTAAAATTGACTCACTTAGAATTTGAATTGCTACATTGCTTATTGCAACGTCATGGTCAAACAGTAGCTCCTAGTGAAATTCTCAAAGAAGTATGGGGTTATGATCCAGATGATGACATTGAAACCATCAGAGTTCACATTCGTCATTTGCGAACTAAGTTAGAACCAGACCCCCGCCATCCTCGTTATATTAAAACAGTTTATGGTGCTGGTTACTGCTTAGAATTGCCCAGTAATGAACCAGTAGGTATGAACACCAGTCAAGCTACTGCCTAAATTTAGTAAACCCACTGTTTTTTATAACAATTCAGTCTGGCTATGATCTTTAGTACCTTGGAATTGTCCTAGACTTTTCTTAGGTTCACAACTTTGTATCCTAATTCTATTCAGTCTGTTATCTTTAGCTGAGATGACCGTAAAATTCCAATGGTCATAAGTGAGAATTTCTCCTTGAATGGGGATTTTTTGCCACTGTTCTAGTAGAAAGCCACTGAGAGTATGATAGCCTTCTGCCACAGGTAAATTAAGTTGCAATCTTTCATTAAGCTCATCTAAATTTATTTGTGCTGATACGATAAAGCTATTGTCCTCTAGTGTCTCTATCAGATTGGTATTGGTTGCCCTAGAATTATCCCCATCTCCAATGATTTCTGCGACGATATCTTGCAGTGTAACTATACCTGAAGTTCCACCAAATTCATCTACTACAATGACCATAGCTTGATGAGAACGTTGCATCTGAGATAATAGACTACTTATGGGTGTTGATTCTGGGACAAACTCAACTGGTTCAATCCAAGGCTCAATCACAGAATCATGGGCTATGTCTCCTTTGGCTAAAGGAAGAGCTAAGGTTTTGAAGTCAATTATCCCCTTAACCTCATCTAAAGATTCTCCCACCACGGGATAGCGAAAATATTGTTTATCCGCGATGGTTTGTAATAACTCTGCAAAACTAGCTTGCTCAGATAAATAAGTAATTTGAGTTCGAGGGATCATAATTTCTATCGCCATCACATCCCCAAACTCAAAGATTTTATTGAGTAATTCTCTTTCCTCTGCTTCTAAACCAGTAGATTCTTCTGTAGTAATGATTAATTGCAATTCTTCAGAAGTAACTTGGTTGTACCATCCCTGTCCCGTGTATTCAATACCAGCTAATCTGAGTAAGCAACGAGTTGATTGATTTAACACCCAGATAAAAGGGCGAAAAATACGAGCAATTACTAAGCTAGGAGGCCCAAAAAACTTAGCTAATTGTTCTGGATAGATTAAAGCCACAGATTTAGGACAAAGTTCTCCTAAAACAATCTGGAAGTACGCCAACAGAAAAAAAGCGGTGGGAATGGCAAAAGAATGGGCAAAGATATCAGTAAAAGACCTAGGAAAAGGCAGTTGTTTAATAGTAGTAGCCACTAAAACTGCAATAGTTTGCTCTCCAATCCATCCTAAAGCCAGACTAGAAAGAGTGATTCCCAACTGAGTCGTCGATAATAAGCGGTCTATACTTCTCTGAAAAGACTGTACTGTTTGAGCTTGAATATCTCCATCTTTAGCTAACTGGGTGATACGAGATCGCCTGACCGAGACGATAGAAAATTCGGCGGTAACGAAAAAAGCATTTATCGCAATTAATGAAAGTAACCCCACTAAGGGAAATAAGAAATCTTTACCAGTCATCCAGGCTTAAGCGAGCGAAAAATAGCATCGGGATTGGATGTAAGTTTTTAAAAAACTGATTCTCCTACTTTGGTTGTAACGGAAAATCTCTATCTTGTTACAGGAATTTTCTCTAACTTGAGTTGTAATTTCTGTTCGGGATAGTCTGTTAGAGTCAAAGATATATTTTGAGATTTGTCCAGTAAACTTACAGGAATTCTCAATTTACCACTAAAATTTTCTCCATTGGCTGGTAATTCTCCTGGTAAACCATCAGGTATGGCACTTAAGGGTCGTCCGCGATCATCTCTGACATCCAGAAAGCTGTAAAGAAATTTGACAGACTCAGAACCTTCATTTCTCATATTAACGTTTAACGTCAAAGAACTCCCTTCCCGTTGAGCTTGAGACACTTCAAAAGTCACTCCTCCTGAATTATTGCTAATAGGAAAATTTTGGGGGTCGGCTGAATTAGGCTCAGATTCTAAATCTACTGGTTCGACTAAAGAACTTGATAGAGATTGTTCTGTGAAGCTACTACCTTTTTTTTTAGCTTCCATGTAATTGTAAACATTTATTAAGATTTCTCGCTCTTTAATAATTTTTAACCCCTTGTAAGGACCTCCTAGGGGCTTTTTCTTATCAAGGGAGCGTTCTGAATTTATATCGGGCTGAGTTACAACTTTTAGTGCCTCTCTTCCCATAAGATAACCAATGTAAGCACTAGCACTACCACCTGCTAACATCATAAGAAGGATTGACGCAATCAGTAATAAGGTTAATTTTAGGTTCATAAACTAGAGAGTTTTTTTTTGGCAATTATCGAAGTTACTAATATAATAGATATCTAGGCAAAATAATACTGCCAGGGTTGGCCGAGCGGTTGAGGCAGCGAACTCATAATTCGCCCTAGGCAGGTTCAACTCCTGCACCCTGGATTTTACAATCCTTACTTACACCAAAATCGACAATGTTTTTGATTTCTTAAAGATAGGGATTTTCTCCATAGTTTGGGGAAACAGCTTAATCTGTTCTGTATCTTACTGAGTCTTTGTGGGAAGGTAGCCCTTCTGCTTGTGCCAAGATCTGTATAGTGCTGGACATTTGCTTGAGAGCAGTTGAAGAATACTCAATCAAACTAGAGTGTTTCATAAAAGTCTCAACTCCCAAAGCGGAAGCATAGCGAGCAGCCCCCGAAGTTGGTAAGGTGTGATTAGGCCCAGCTAGATAATCTCCCACAGCTTCTGGAGTCGAACTACCCAGAAAAATCGCCCCTGCATGACGAATTTGCTCAATTAATCCCCAAGGATCTGCTACTTCTAGTTCTAAGTGTTCTGGTGCAAACAAGTTAGAAAGTTCAGCAGCAATTGCTAGAGAATCTACTACCACTATTAAGCCGTAATGAGCGATCGCTTTTTCCGTCAGGGTTTTGCGGGGATGATTTTCCAGTTGCTTACTAACTTCTTGTTGTACTTTTTCCCCTAAGTTACGGTCGGTAGTGACTAAAATTGCAGCAGCCATAGGGTCATGTTCTGCTTGGGCTAATAAATCTGCTGCGATAAACACAGGATTTGCTGTCTTATCCGCAATGACTAACACTTCCGACGGACCAGCTAAAGAATCAATCCCTACCACCCCATAAACCATTTTTTTTGCCAGAGTGACATAGATATTTCCTGGCCCTGTAATTACATCTACTTTCGGGATGGTTTCTGTCCCATAAGCTAGGGCTGCCACAGCTTGCGCCCCTCCTAAGCGATAAATTTCTTCAATCCCTGCTTCTTGGGCTGCTACTAATACAGCAGGATTAATTTTTAAATCTTCCCCTGGAGGTGTCACCATCACAATACGAGGTACTTTGGCTACCTTCGCTGGTATCGCGTTCATCAATACCGTGCTAGGATAGGCTGCTCTCCCCCCAGGAACATATAATCCTGCTCGATCTACAGGGGTGTAGCGTTTGCCCAAAACTACATCATTCTCTTCAAATTGCACCCAAGATTTGGGTACTCTCTGGCGGTGGAAAGCCTCAATTTTTTGACAAGCTAACTGAATAGCATGGAGTAAGTCTTGAGAAATTTGCTGATAAGCAGCGTCTAACTCAGAGCCAGTTACTCTCAATTGTTCTGCTGTTAATACTTGTCGATCAAATTTTGCTGTGTAGTTAATTAGAGCTTGATCGCCCTTGTTCTTGACTGTTGTGACGATTTCTCTGACAGTGTTTTCTTTAGGTTCGATATCACTATCATGGGTGCGATCGCCAATACGCTTCAATTCTATTTTTGCCTCAGTTTGCTGATCGATTATCCGCAGCATGAAATCCCACCACTCGCTAGAGCTACTACTATACCTATAGCTTAACTTGTATTCAAGAGAGATACCTACTTAATCGTCGCCAATATTGCTCACTAGAACCAGAATTATCCTGTTTCTCAGCCCAGATTAGCTTCCGAATTTTCCAGATATCTTGACTTTAAACAAAAATATCTGCTATTATCATATTTCTGAGTGTACCTAATTATTTTCTAATTATTAGCAAAGAAACTATTTTCTAAAAATAAAACTGTGGCTAACTCGAAATCAGCAATTAAAAGAATCGCGATCGCAGAACGGAATCGTCTTCGGAACAAGGCTTATAAGTCTTCCATTAGAACTTTAATGAAAAAATGTTTTACTGCCGTTGATAGTTATGCAACAGAATCAACTCCTGAAAACATGGCAGTGGTCAAGGAAACTATGTCCGCAGCTTACAGTAAGATAGATAAGGCAATCAAGCGTAAAGTATTACATCGTAACAATGGGGCGAGGAAAAAGTCTCGTTTGGCAAAAGCACTAGCTAAAGCTAAGGCAACAGCCTCCTAAAATAAATAGGGGTTTGGGTGTATATTACTTATGGCACCAAGCCACACTAGTCTATAACAGCCTTCGATAAATAAAATACCAAGCCAGCAACCAGCCTAGCTTATGCAATTAATTGATACCCACGTTCACATCAATTTTGATGTATTTCAGGGCAGTCTTATTCCTTTAAGAAAACGTTGGCAAGAAGCAGGTGTAGTTCATTTAGTCCATTCATGTGTCAAACCCGATGAATTTCAGGGAATACAATCTCTAGCAGATATGTTCCCTGAATTGTCATTTGCAGTGGGATTACACCCTTTAGATGTGGATGAGTGGACTGAAGGACACACTGCTGAAACAATTAAAAATCTTGCCCTTTCTGACCAGCGAGTGGTGGCGATAGGGGAAACAGGATTAGACTTTTATAAAGCCAGTAATCACGAACAGCAAAAACAAGCTTTCTACTCCCAGTTGGAAATTGCGAGGGAGCTTGATAAACCAGTGATTATTCACTGTCGTGAAGCAGCTTCTACCATGAAAGAATTATTAGAAGCATTTTGGCAAGAGCGAGGAAGAGTCAAGGGTGTGATGCACTGTTGGGGAGGTAACAAAGAAGAAACTAAGTGGTTTCTAGACTTAGGATTTTACATCAGTTTTAGTGGGATAGTAACCTTCAAAAATGCCCAACAACTTCAAGAATCCGCCAAAATCGTCCCTAGCGATCGCTTACTAATAGAGACAGATTGCCCTTTCTTAGCACCTGTTCCCAAAAGAGGCAAAACCAATGAACCTTCCTACGTCAAATATGTGGCGGAAAAAATCGCTGAACTACGTCAAATTCCGCTCCTTACCTTAGCAGAGCAAACCACAGCTAATGCTTGCTGTCTGTTTAATCTACAACTTGTTTCACAAACAAGCCCCCTCAGCAGTGAAAAAGCCAAAGTTTAGGGCAACTGAATGATTACTAAAATACCAAATATTAACTTACTTAAAAACCCAAGCCATCTAGAAACTTAATTATTACATACGTAAACCAAGAACCAGCTAATCTCAAAATACTAATGCTCTGACTGATCTGTTGGAATCATCTAAGAAATTTATAAACATAACTCTGTCAAAGATAAACCTCATGAGTAACTTAGCCCACACTTTGCTACCAGACTTAATTGAAATTCAACGTTCTAGTTTTCGTTGGTTTCTAGAAAGGGGACTGATCGAAGAACTCAACAGTTTTTCGCCCATTACTGACTACACAGGTAAATTTGAGCTACATTTTATTGGTGAAAATTATCAACTTAAAGAACCTAAATATAACGTTGATGAAGCCAAGAGTCGCGATAGTACTTATAGCGTACAGATGTACGTACCAACCCGTTTAATCAACAAAGAAAACGGGGAAATCAAAGAAATGAAAGTATTTATTGGGGATCTTCCCTTAATGACAGATCGTGGAACTTTCATTATCAATGGAGCAGAAAGGGTTATAGTTAACCAAATTGTGCGTTCTCCTGGGGTTTATTACAAAGCGGAAACAGACAAAAACGGTAGAAGGACTTATTCTGCTTCTTTAATTCCCAACCGAGGAGCTTGGCTGAAGTTTGAAACCGACAAAAACGGTTTAGTGTGGGTACGAATAGACAAAACCCGTAAACTATCCGCTCAAGTACTACTGAAAGCCATTGGTTTAAGTGACAATGAAATTCTTGATGGTCTGCGCCATCCTGACTTTTATCAAAAAACCCTAGATAAAGAAGGTAATCCCAACGAAGAAGAAGCGTTACTAGAGTTGTATCGCAAATTACGCCCTGGAGAACCACCCACAGTTAGTGGCGGACAACAATTACTAGAATCTCGCTTCTTTGACCCGAAACGTTACGACTTGGGGAAAGTAGGACGTTACAAACTCAATAAAAAACTAAGATTAACTGTAGCAGATACCATCAGAGTTTTGACCCCCACAGATATCCTAGCAGCAGTAGATTATCTGATTAACTTAGAATTTGACGGAGGCAGTACGGATGACATCGATCACCTTGGTAATCGTCGGGTGCGTTCTGTAGGAGAATTACTACAGAACCAAGTCAGGGTGGGATTAAATCGTCTAGAGCGAATTATTAGAGAACGGATGACAGTCAGTGAAGCAGATAGTCTGACTCCTGCTGCCCTAGTTAATCCCAAGCCTTTAGTAGCAGCAATCAAAGAGTTTTTTGGCTCTTCCCAACTTTCTCAGTTTATGGATCAAACCAATCCTTTAGCAGAATTGACCCATAAACGTCGTCTCTCCGCCCTAGGGCCTGGAGGACTCACAAGAGAAAGGGCTGGATTTGCAGTACGAGATATTCATCCTTCCCACTATGGTCGGATTTGTCCTGTAGAGACACCTGAAGGACCTAATGCAGGTTTAATTGGTTCTTTAGCAACCTATGCCCGTGTTAATCCCTATGGGTTTATTGCCACACCCTATTATCCCGTAAAAAATGGCGTAGTGCAACGCGATCGCCAACCGCTCTATTTAACTGCTGATGAAGAGGACGATATGAGAGTTGCACCAGGGGATGTTACCACTGACGAAAATAATTATATCCAGGGAGAAAATATCCCCATTCGCTATCGTCAAGAATTTTCTACCTGTAATCCTGATGAAGTAGATTATGTAGCAGTATCCCCCGTCCAAATTGTCTCGGTTGCCACCAGTTTGATCCCCTTCCTCGAACATGATGATGCCAACCGCGCTCTGATGGGTTCTAATATGCAGCGACAAGCCGTACCCCTATTGCGTCCCGAACGACCCCTAGTAGGAACAGGCTTAGAAGCTCAAGCAGCAAGAGACTCTGGGATGGTAGTAGTATCCCGTACCCACGGTATAGTAACTTTTGTTGATGCCACTGTTGTCAGAATCAGAGTCACAGAAGGAGAAAACGAGCCTCACGCTCCAGCACCAGGTACAGAAATAGAGTATAAACTTCAAAAATATCAGCGTTCTAACCAAGATACCTGTCTCAATCAACGTCCCCTAGTCTATGTTGGGGAAGATGTAGTCCCTGGACAAGTACTAGCAGACGGTTCTTCTACAGAAGGGGGAGAATTAGCATTAGGGCAAAATGTTCTAGTAGCTTATATGCCCTGGGAAGGCTACAACTACGAAGATGCGATTCTTCTGAGTGAAAGACTAGTTTATGACGATGTCTATACCAGTATTCACGTTGAAAAATTTGAAATAGAAGCCAGACAGACCAAACTAGGACCAGAAGAAATAACCAGGGAAATACCCAACGTAGGGGAAGACACACTAAGGAATTTAGATGAGCGAGGCATCATTCATATTGGAGCTTGGGTAGAATCTGGAGACATCTTAGTTGGGAAAGTAACCCCCAAAGGAGAATCGGATCAACCCCCAGAAGAAAAACTCCTTAGAGCCATCTTTGGAGAAAAAGCCCGAGATGTAAGAGATAACTCCTTAAGAGTACCCAATGGAGAAAAAGGCAGAGTAGTAGATGTCCGCGTCTTCACCAGAGAGCAAGGAGATGAATTACCCCCTGGAGCTAATATGGTAGTACGTATTTACGTAGCTCAAAAAAGAAAAATCCAGGTAGGGGATAAAATGGCAGGTCGTCATGGCAATAAAGGGATTATTTCGCGGATTCTTCCCATCGAAGATATGCCCTATTTACCCGATGGTACACCTGTAGATATCGTTCTCAATCCTCTGGGTGTACCCTCTAGGATGAACGTAGGACAAGTATTTGAGTGCCTTCTTGGTTGGGCTGGAGAAAATCTAGGGATGAGATTTAAGATCATGCCTTTTGATGAAATGCACGGCAAAGAAGCTTCCAGAGAAACTGTCCACGGCAAAATCCGAGAAGCTTCTCGTAAACATAAGAAACAGTGGGTATTTGACGAGAATAACCCAGGAAAAATCAAAGTTTTTGATGGCAGAACAGGAGAACCCTTTGACCGCCCCGTAACAGTGGGGAAAGCTTATATGCTGAAGCTAGTTCACCTGGTAGATGATAAGATTCACGCTCGTTCTACTGGACCCTATTCTCTAGTAACTCAACAGCCCTTGGGTGGTAAAGCGCAACAAGGTGGTCAGCGTTTTGGAGAAATGGAAGTATGGGCGTTAGAAGCTTACGGAGCAGCTTACATCTTGCAAGAGTTGTTAACGGTTAAATCCGATGATATGCAAGGTAGAAATGAAGCACTCAACGCAATAGTCAAAGGAAAACCCATTCCTCGCCCTGGAACTCCAGAATCTTTCAAAGTATTGATGCGTGAATTGCAATCTTTAGGGTTAGATATTGCAGTTCATAAACTGGAAGCTTTAGAAGATGGTAGCAGCCAAGACATAGAAGTCAATTTGATGGCAGATAGTTCCCGTAGAACTCCCAATAGACCAACCTATGAATCTTTAAGCAGAGAAGATATCCAAGAAGAAGCTTAAGAATTCTGCAATTGTTACGGTAAGAGAATGGTTATAAGTCATAATTCAATTCTCTTATCCTCTATGCCTAATTTCCAAAGATAGTCGCTAAAAGATGAGAAACCAACAAGAACAACGCTTTGATTACGTCAAAATTGGCATTGCCTCTCCAGAAAGAATTCGTCAATGGGGAGAGAGGAGTCTGCCCAATGGACAAATTGTCGGAGAAGTAACCAAGCCCGAAACGATTAATTATCGTACCCTTAAGCCAGAAATGGATGGGCTCTTTTGCGAACGTATTTTTGGTCCGGCTAAAGATTGGGAATGTCACTGTGGTAAGTACAAAAGAGTTCGCCATCGAGGAATTGTTTGTGAACGTTGTGG
>JAAUYJ010130713.1_pt1 | contig 21898 bp, 21 predicted proteins | sample 7278031 | NCBI WGS metagenome assembly JAAUYJ01 (sample SAMN14350222, study PRJNA611818) | marine sediment metagenome | isolation source: surface marine sediment (1.8m) | place: French Polynesia: Moorea | collected 2018-08 | reverse complement strand
CTAATATAAACAACATTAAATTATCAATCAAAACATAACAATATATATGTCAATTACAATTAACTTAACTCCAGAATTAGAAGCACGACTCCAGGAAAAAGCAACTCAACAAGGACAAGATATTTCCCTAGTTGTCAGCGAATTACTTGCCAGAGTTTTAGACTGGGAAACTGCCGATACCAAAGAAGCTATTAAAGGTATTCAGCAAGGGTTAGATGATTTTGAAAATGGTCGATTTCGTTCTTTTGATGAATTTGCTGAAGCACAACGTCGTAAATATAATCTACCAGTGGCAGAATGAAATATCAAATAGAAATTTCCAGCGTTGCAGAAGCAGAAGCAGATAAAGCATTTCAATGGTTGTGTCAGGTTGCATCAATTGAAACAGCAAAACATTGGTATCAAAAGCTGTTAAAGACTATTGAATCTTTATCAGAAATGCCTAAACGTTGTCCTTTAGCGCGGGAAAACGACTACTTCAGTCAAGAAATTCGTCAACTTCTCTACGGTAGAGGGCGTAATTCATATCGAGTTATTTTCACTATTTTAGAAAGTCAAGAAATTTCTATAGTTCGGATTCTTCATATTCGCCATGCTGCACAACAAACAATTGGTGAGAGTCAAGATGAATCTGAGTAAATTTACAGGAGATTATCTACTAACTAAAAAAGATGCCTGACAGCTAATACCAATTAAAATTAAAAAAAAGAATGTTATGCTTGAGGAAAATTCAACTATTAACTAATTAATAAAATTTTTCCACTTTATTCCTTTTATAACCAGCATTTTTCTTGGTTTTTCCGATTATTTCACCACACCCTACACCTAAGATTGATAATATTTGTAGCAAACATTTATCAATTTGGTATAAATTTCTTGAGTCTTCCTGAAAAAAAAGGGGATGCCGTCACACACCCTACGATTTTCTATATATAAATATAGATAAGCCAAATTTTCCCAACTACACTACTACCTTCCTGCCAACTTATCCTCATCCGCCAAAAAAGCATCTAAATTAATCGGCCAACTTTGTTTTGACGAAGTACCTAACCTACCGTTACTATCTTGATAACTAAAATTACCATTTACCAACCCGTCAAAAATTTTATCTCTCGCCTGTTTTCCTGCAATACCCACATTCAAAGTTAAAATTAACGGACAGTCGCTACGCCGTCGAATTTTAGCACAAATAACTTCTTGGTTTGGCGTATTAGGGTCGCTGCGGTAGTCAAAACCTATTAGACCATCTTTCCGAAAACCTTCTAATCGTCTAGCTATCTCGAAACACCGACTTTCTTCATCCCAACCGCCACCCATTTCTATCACCATTTTCAACCAGGGTGCATTGGTAATATCGTTGTCGTACATTACTGTCCAAGCTACTCCATATTGGGAGTCTGGATGTTGGGAGCAGGAAAAGCGGTGGGTTTTTGTTACTAATAGTGGTTGTTTGGCTTGTTGTTGCTGTTGTTGTTTTTGCAGAGTGGTGATAAATAAGCCACTGACTAATCCTAGTAGGGATAAGAGTACGATAATTATTAGATTTGCCGGGTTAACGAATAAGGCACCCCGGTCTGAGTTTTGGTTCATGGCTGCTGCTGAGATAGTTTCCTATTTCTAGGATAGTTCTACTCAACTAGGGTCGGCAAATTCAGTTATAGTTATTGGTTATCAGTTATCAGTAAATCCTGAAATAGGGAGGCTTGAAATGCTGAATTTTCTTTTTTTATCCTTTTTATCCGATTTAAGTGGGAGGCTTGAGAGCTGATTTTCTGCTCAGTGAGGTAATTTTGCCATTATTGATTTTAGTATATATGAGCGCACCTTTCCCACCATATACAGTGTAACACAAATTTATTTGAAGTCAAGCTGTTAGTGAAATTTGTTTAGGAAAATCTCAGACAAGATAAATAGAGGAAAAATAGGAGCGATCGCCTACTATCTCAATAGCAATCTTGCCCCTGTTTCCCCCGCTAAATTTCCGCTTAATTTCTATTTATAAAAGTAGCTTTATCTATTATTTCACTTTGAATATTTCTGTTAGTTTTGATTGGTTTGATGATTGTAGATTTACCATAATTTTTCCACAATATATTCCGAAGACATCAAATTATTGTCAAGACCAAAAATTAAAATATAAATTAAAATATTTTTATAAATAACAGAGGAGAGGGCAACCTTTCCCAACTATAATTCTTCTGCAAAACCAGCTTTAATATTTAACCTTAACAAATTAGAAAATCAAAATTACAATAATTACAATAAAAATCAACAAGCAAATATTATAATAAAAAATGCCGCAATGATTGACAAACAATCAGGAAATGTGTATCTAAGTGCTTAGATTAAAATCTAATTTAAAGAGCAACCATGGAATTACCAAAACTGCTGTCTCGTAGTCCATTAATTTTGTTAGGAGCGATCGCCGGAGTAATGCTTTCCCACAACAGTGCGATCGCCACTAAAAGAATAGTCATAGAAATAGGTGGCCCCCTAGAAGCTTCTATAGCAGTCAAGGATCTAGAAATCTTTGCCAAAACAGGCAAAACCACAAAAACTATTTCTCAAGCTCTAGGTATATCAAAAGTAAACCCGAATACAGTACGTGGACTAATGACATTAGAACTAGGAGCTGATGTTACTAACCTAGCCAAGGTACTATATAGTAAATTAGGACAAAATGTTACCAAAGGTGTTGCAGAAGTAGTTCAGACCAGACATAATTATGAAAGTCATAAAGCCTTACGTTCTGCGATTATCCTAGCAGCAGCAGATGATAATAAAATTTCAGTTCTAGAAGTTCTACAAAAATATCCTACCGAAGAAATGCACATAGATGTAGGTAGAATTAACGAAATAGTAGAAAAAGTTAAAGGTACTATTGGTAACTTAGAGGAACTACTAAGATAAATTTCATAAATCTAAGATTCTGAAGGTGGAATAATTTTGTTAGTATCTTCAGAAATATAGTCTAGCTGGGCAGTTTCATTATCAACTGCCACAGCTTCTATAAATTGACTATCCATTAGATATGCTCCTTTCTCAAAACGAACAGCCCAATAGTTTCCTGGTTTTCGACTTAAAACAGTTCCCACCTCACCCAGACGCACCACATTAGGGGGACGCAATATTGGCATTGATTCAGCAGTTTTAACATAAGGTGGCTGAACTACTAACATGACTTTCTGGCCAATAGAAAATTCTTTTTCCATACATCTAATACATCTATACTATAAAGACCCCAAAATCTTCTTTTTGCTCTCTAATCAAATCATATTATCAGGGAATTCTAGTCTAGTTGCATTATACCTCTGGTCGAAAAGAGGGAGTAGGGAGAAATAATTGATGTTTTTTTACGATAATTGATTTGATTTTTTATGATTGGAGATGTCTATTGATTAAGTCAATGCTCCTGTAAATCTCAAATCAAAAATCTAAAATTTCAGCCCCTAGACATTTCATCTTTATTTGAAAAGCTGCCATAAGTAAGAGCGAAAGTATTAAAATAAACAAGGTCAAGTATTTAGATTGTAGGGGGTAATTATCATGGCTACAGGTCGCCGCATTTCCCGCGTTGCTTCATTAATCAAACGGGAAGTCAGCCAGATGTTGCTCCATGGTATTAAGGATGACCGTGTTGGTATTGGTATGGTAAGCGTCACAGATGTTGATGTTTCTGGAGACTTACAACACGCTAAAATATTTGTCAGTATCTATGGTACTGACGAAGTAAGAACTCAAACCATGGAAGGTCTAAGGTCTGCCACCGGTTATGTCCGCAGTGAGTTAGGTCATAGAGTTCGTCTACGTCGGACTCCAGAAGTTATCTTTGTTGAAGACCGCTCTCTTGAACGTGGGACTCAAATTATATCATTGTTAAACAAGCTTTCCCAAAACCGTCAAGAACAGAAAGCTGAAAATATTACAGACTCAGAGTCTCAGGACAAGCAAAAATCAAAATCAGATGGGGTAGATTAATTACCCATCCCTTAATTTCCTATTACCACAATATGAATCTAGCAGAAAAAGTCGCCCAGATGGTCGTAGTCAGAGCTTCTGGTCATCTATTTGATAATCAAATTCTCTATCCAGACTGGGAAGCTCCCACTAAAAAGCTCAAGTATTGGGTAGAAGACCTGGGTATTGGTGGAGTAATATTTGTGGGTGGAAGTGCTGTAGACTTGGCAACTCATATCCAACAACTTCAGTCTTGGGCAAAAACACCCTTACTCCTAGCTGCTGATATTGAGGAGGGAGTGGGTCAAAGGTTTGCTGGCGCGACTTGGTTTCCACCACCGATGGCCATTGCTGCTGTGGCTAAGACTAATCTGACTAAAGCCCAAGAATATGCTGAGGTAATGGGGTCTATTACGGCCCAGGAAGCTTTGGCAATTGGTTTAAATTGGATTTTGGCCCCAGTGGTTGATGTGAATAATAATCCTGATAACCCGGTGATTAATATTCGAGCTTTTGGGGAAACTCCAGAAATAGTGGGTCAACTGGCGACTGCTTTTATTCGGGGCGCTCAAAAATATCCGCTTTTGACTACTGCTAAACATTTTCCGGGTCATGGGGATACGGCTGTTGATTCTCATTTTGAGTTGCCTGTTTTGCCTCACTCAGAAAGTAGGTTAGTAGAGGTGGAGTTACCTCCTTTTGTTGAGGCGATCGCTGCGGGGGTAGATTCTGTGATGAGCGCTCATCTGTTGATTCCAGCTTGGGACATTGAACTGCCTGCGACCCTATCCCATCAAATTTTAACAGGTCAGTTGCGTCAAAGGTTAGGTTTTGAGCGCTTAGTTGTAACTGATGCTTTGGTGATGGGGGCGATCGCTAATCGTTATGGTTTGGCGGAGGCTGCGGTTTTGGCTGTGGATGCTGGTGCAGATATTTTGCTGATGCCTTTGGATGCAGAGGTTACAATTAAAGCTGTGTGTGATGCAGTTAGTGAGGGCCGTATTTCTGAATCACGGATTGATGAATCTTGGCAAAGAATTTTGCAGGCTAAGACTAAAGTTTATCCTACTTGGCAACCCGGGGGTGAAAATCAATTTCAAGAGACTTTGACTTTTGGTCCTAAATTCGATTTATCGGAGAAGTTGGCTCAACCTCTCGCTGAAAAAGCTGTGGATGAAATTTTACAAGATTCTCTCAAGTTACGAGGTTATCTGTCTCCCCCGATAGATGACAAGTATTTACGGAATCTAGTAGTAGTCCAGGATATACTTAACAATGATTTTCTAGGTAATCATACTCCAGCGATCGCCATACCCAAGAAATTCGGTTATCAACCGCAGATAATTGATAGTAATTCAGAGATTCCCAATAGTCAAGACCCCGATAGGCTAACCTTGTTACAATTATTTATCCGTGGTAATCCCTTCGGCAAACTATCTAGATTAACACAAGCATCCCAGGATTTGCTTAAGAAATTATTAAGAAATACTGAATTACAAGGTCTCATAATATACGGTAGTCAGTATACCTTAGAACAGTTTTTACCAGAAATACCATCAGAGATACCTTATATCTTCTGTTATGGACAAATGCCAAAGGCCCAAACAATTGCTCTGGAGTATTTCTTCAGAGATTATCAACCTCCTGTTTCTAAACTTTCTTATCCTATTGACAAAAAACAGTTTTTCCTCTAAGTGGCAATTTTTTTCTGAGCAAGTAAACCAGTATTAAAAAAAATTAGGGCTTCCATACCCAAATCTGATGTAAAAGAATAAAAAATCTGGCCAACACATCATAAATGCGTTGGTTTTATGAGTTTTATAATCCATATATAAATAAGATGACAAATTGTAACTACGTATACTGAAAAAATTAACATTCACGCTAGCAATTTTGTTCTATATTATTAATAACGCCAAAAATAATTACTCTAGCAAGGCCATGAGGGTGACTATGACTTACACTACAGTTCAATATTCATTAGATATCATCAGAGATGAAGCAAGAGACCTCGTGAACAAAGGAGTTCTCAGCCGTCAACAACCTATTTACACTCTTTGCCAATATATTCCAGCACGGGAGTGGGCTTGTGTAGAAGGTGAATTGGAGGAATGTAACTATCTCCTGAGAGATCGTATTGGGGACTTAATAGGTAATGAAAAATGGGAAAACGATTAAAAAAAAGCCTAACTCAGCTAAATTTAATCAATGGCTTGAGTTAGGCTGCTTGATTTCGTTTCTAATTAAAAAAAATTTAATTGACAGACAAATCTCTTAGGAGAGACGCATCCAGAGCTGAATCCTTTGATGTGTCAGATTAGTTATTTTAATTTATTTAGGTTTAGCTTCAGGAAAAAGCTAGAATCAATCTCATATGCTAGTTCTGAGAATCGGATTCCTGAAGTGTTTGTAAATCTACCCCCAGAGCTGCTACTTCTCTAGTAAGCTCTAATAAATCTCTTTGTATATCTGATGCCACACCAGAAGTAGTAGTGGGATTAGTAGTAGAAACATTCGTGCTATCACTATTTACCGAACTACTTTGTTGATTCAAGATAGTATCAACAAAATTTCTGGCCTCCTGTTCAGTCATCTCTCCTCTTTCCGCCCATTCCTCAGTTAATTGAGTAAAATCGGAATTTAATTTATTCAAATTATCATCCCGTTTTGTAGGGTCTTGCAAAGTTTCCACAAGAAACGATGTCGCCCCAACGGTGATACGAAATCCTCTTTGTAAGAGTTGATTTATACTATCAGCATTCATACAGTTATAACTTAGGAGACTATAAAATGGACATCTGTCTGTATCTACAGACAATATATAAATTTTATTAAAAAATATCACAATCTTCGCGCAACCATGTCAAGAGTTTATTTGATGTTTCAAGCAACATAATTGACTCATTAACTGATTGCTCTTACCCTACTTGCTCTAAATATTGACTAATATCTTCATTAATTTGAGTAAGTTCAGCTTCAGTGGTCAGACGAATACGCTCATCTCGCAAAGTAATTAAAACTTTAGCAGCAAAGGGACTAGGCCAAATATTCGGGTTGCAGAAAATTTCTAAAAATACATCTCCTGTATACTGATATTCCATTGGCTTCTGGGGAGTGGGTTTGCCCACACTCCCAGAGGCAGTTTTTGCAGCAGTAGCCTTTAGCTGTTGCATTAATTGAGCGATCGCATTCTGTAGATTCCTTGCACCTTCAGGGCTAAACTCAAAAGATACAGAACCTTCTACCAGATTTAGGGTTAATGGAGGAGAAGACATGGACAATAAACTAAATAATCTAAAATTTTAGCGCTTTTAGCGTTTTCAGAATATATCATACTACTGTCATGCCAAAAATTTAGTAGCTGGTTAAGGAATTAATACACCACAAAAATTCTAGATGGTATGGGCTGAAAAGTTAAAAATATCCTAGAAAAAGGGAATAGGGAACAGGGGCAATAGTTTCAGGATTTTTATCTATTTTTGGATTTGTTACAAATAATTTAGGATTGCTATATAATAGTGGTTTTCATTTCGGTAGACTAAATAGGGACGTTTCATGCAACCTCCCTACTGAGTTATGCTTATGGCAATTTGGTTCATCTATTTGAAAATCGCTGTCATACCATTTATCTGTAAAAATTCGCTTAATAATTGTTGGTCAGACCTTGTAACTGACTATTCTTATCTTTGAATATTCAGCCTAACTTCATGGAGAAATGGTATTCAGTAGTATTCAGTAGTCGGCTCATATCTAAACTCAATCCAACTGATGGATTAAAGTTCAGGAACTCCATTTTGGTTAATTAACAGATATCTCCAATAATAAAAAATCAAATCAACTATCGTAAAGAAAATATCAATTATTTCTCCCTACTTAACTACACAGCCCTAGTATCTCTTTTTCTTGGACAACTATAATAGACTTGTCGCTTTATAACTTAAAAAATCCCCAAAAACTTTGTTCTGTAAGGATTATAGCTATTTGTAACCAAAAAAAGCTGGTAATTATTGTCCTGTCTGGGTTTGAGCGATTTTTTTGCCTCTATTTAGCGACAACTATAATAATTAAGCTGAGTATAATGCTCTAGTCTTTTCTACCCAGTTTGGTATTACTTAAATCTTGAGGATTCATTTTTTCATATACCTCAAAGGGTTGATGAATCCAGGGATTATCAACCAAGTAGTCAATATAGTAGTCAGGTATAAAAATCGAACCTGCTTTATACCATAAAACTGCTGTTTTTATTTCTTCAATTTCTCGACCGTAATTATCTTGAAGCCAATTGACAGATTTTGATAAACTAATTCCAGAATCTACTAGGTCATCAACTACTAAAACATGATTACCTAAAGTCTCAGTGGTCATGGTTAAATGTTTTGCTATCTTAATATCCCCTCGGACTTGACCTCCAACACCTCCATAAGATGAGGTAGCTAAAATAGCCAAAGGTTGATCAAAAATACGAGACAGAATATCTCCTACTCGTAATCCTCCTCTGGCCAAACAGATGATTTGATTAAAGGGCCACTGAGATTTGTCAATTTTCTTTGCCAGATCCTCAATTGTTTCGTGGTACTTTGACCAAGAGATGTAAATATCACTCATGTCTGAACTGTATTGGACTATTTCATCTAAAATAGTGCATTAGATTTGCCATTCTAGCTAGAGGAAGTTATCTCTTAAAAATTTGCTATTACAACATTTAAGATGAAACAGATATATATCTTGACACAGCAAGAGTTTTAACAAAACTCAAATATAATTTATACCAAAATAGCGTTTCTCAAAAGCGTTTCTCGCTCTTAGTGAGATACACCTATCTTTAATTTCTATTCTATATCTAGTAAAGTTTTCCCTAAAACCAACGAATGAGCGTACTAAAACCACTATAGGAATTGTTATAGAAACAAATAATCTTCACCTACCACCTCAAACCTAAGAATGACCGTACTTCATCACTATGGGAATTGCTATAGAAATCTCCAATAATAAAAAATCAAATCAATTATCAGCCATAAATCATCAATTATTTCTTCCCTAAACCTGATTCCATACTTGCGACTCGCTTCTTTCTGAAGATATGTAATTGAAAAACACTTTTTCAGTATAAATTTAGAGCTTGGCTTATAGTTTTGATTTTATATTTTATTAATTTTATTTAATTGACTTAATTTTATGTCTCTGGTAGAGCAGAAAATTTTATTAACAAAACATTTAGAGGTCTGTATAGCTCAGACCTCTATTATTTAAAGTCAGATAAAAAACGTTTGACAAAATCATACCAATTTTCTGTTCTCTTGTACAAATATGAGAATCGAGAAATTCCGACCTGATAAAATATAGCCAGCTTTGGAAACCAGAAGAAAAGTGGTATATCTTTATTATCACTTATTTTGTTAACACCTAAGAAAAGAAGCCAAATTTTCAATCTGCATTTTCAATCTGCTATCCTTAGCCATCCACGGCGAATAGCATGAAAGATGCGGTTAATTGCAGTAGTATCTTCTTCGGTCAGATTATAGTTTAAAAACAGATTTCTTAGTTGTTTTCTGTGTTCTTGAGTTAAAATACCAGACCTATAAACCTGGAATACTAACTCTGCAATTATTACTTCTGGTAAAAGAACTTGATAATCCATAACAGTTAATTTAACTCACTGCCTATATTATTCCCTATATAGCTTTAAACAACTGTGATAGACAACTTTAATCCCTATGATAGCTATCTGACAAATTCGTGATTAATATCACATAATGTTGGCAAATTATAAATTTTTCTAAACTTTTAATAATAAATATAACAAATGCTAAAAGATGAATTAGCGATCGCCTGATCATAATTTAATTTCCAATTCGGGGTTGTCATACTAAAAAACTTGAGCAAAAATTGCATACTGCTAAATTACTAAATTCTAAACTTTTTTCATCTTAAATTGTCAAAGTTACTCACAACAGAAAATACCCAAATAATATTTTATTACTAAAACTCAAATATCAAATATAGTTATGAATTTTCAGGTTAACTCATGTTGCCAAAACCAGTAAAGTTTGCCACCAAAATAACTAGTCAAATAAGTAACAAAACATATGAAATCTAAATTTATAGACAATCGTTTTCTAGTGATAAAAATTACCATGATTTTGTATTTAGCAATAACGGGATGTGAAAAAAGCCAAAAAATAGAAGCAATCCAAACAACAAATAAAAGAACAGAACTACACCAAAGCGTCGCGCAAAAAGAAACAGATTTCCAAAGACGCAGTTTAGCAGTGCGGAAAAAATTAGCAGCTATAGACTTAGAAGCACTAGATAGTTGGTGGAGACGAGAAAAAATAGGAGACCCGCATAAATATTTACTGCCAGTAATTTTAGCTAGATTGAGTCTACAAAACAAGACAGTCCAAGAACTTTATGACCCAGAGAAAATTTGGCAAATTTTGCTAAAACTCGACCGTGATAAATCTGAACTTTATCACTTCCGCAGTTATTTAGATGTACGAATATTCTTTTTATTTCGAGACAAAATGCCATCAGAAATATTAGAATCTTACCGCAATCAATTGCAATTACCTAAAGTTTTGAAATGGATTAATACTGGTACAGAAAATCATATGTTTATGCAACGAGCATCAGGTTTAGCATTAATGGATGGCAGTGGGTGGTCTGTAGGAGACCCCGCCAGTGAAGCTACAAATGAGGCATGGTTGCGATCAGAACTAGATAAATTTTTGACCATTGGACAAGGAGAATTTCATTCTTCAACTTATTATGGATATAGCATCGGCGGATTACTAAATCTATATGATTTTGCCAGTAACCCAAAGTTAAAAAAACTTGCTAAAGGTTTGTTAGATTGGTATGCAACTAATATGGCGTTACGATTCAGTTGGGGTACTGCTGGAGGAGCAGAAAGTCGTGGTTTCGACCGCAATACCTGGAATAGTGGGTTAAGTGCAGTAGCATGGATGTGGTGGGGAGATGGAACCGAGGCAGCAGAAAAAATGAGAACTGGTAACGCTAGGCTAGCATTGTCAGCAGCTCTTAGTACATATCGTCCACCAGAACATTTGCGGGCACTAGCACGGAAGGAAGTCCCTTTGCCTTTTAGTTTACGAGCAAGTCATCCCATTTACTATAGCTATACTCAAGGAAATCATATATGGGAAACTTTTTATATTACAGAAGATTACAGTTTAGCTACTTTATTAGAGCCTGCTCGTAGTTATCAAGTTGAAGGTACAATTCGGGCACAGTATGCTACCTATAAATTAGTTGTTCGTGACCCAAAAAGAGTGAATAATGCAGTAGTCAGTTTAGCCGGGACTTACCACGGCCCCCAGGCAACTGGCCGTAGTCCTGGGGATCAATACGTTCAGGAGCGCGGAGCAGTAATATTTCAGTTAATTCTGAATGACCGGGATATACAAGCGGGAGTACCAGCGCAATCACATTTAGTTTTGCCAAAGCGTTATGGAGAGCCATTAAGACACAAAGATTGGTATATTTGGCGAGTGGAGAATATTTGGCTGTGTGCCAGACCTTGGGGAGATGAGGTAAATTTACAAATACCAGTTTCTCAAAAGCATAAGCATAAAGATTATCAGGCTTTGGTGGCTACAGGTAGACAAACTGCTTGGGTGACAGATGTGGCACAGGTTGCGAATTTTGCAGATTTTGAGAGTTTGAAGCGCGCATTAAATAAAACTCAAGTTGATGATGGTGAGTGGGAGAGTCAGGGGCGGTTGAGTTATTTGAGTTTGGCTGGCGATCGCATCGTGATGACTTATGAGCCAAATGGAGCTATTGGAAATGCAGTGATTAATGGCAAAAAGAGGATCTTGGAGGAGTGGCCCGTTTTAGATAGTCCCTATGTCCGTCAAGAGTTGTATAGTGGCTTGTTGGAAGTTGATGATCCCCAGTTAGGTAAATGGGAATTACGAAATACATTGATGGGTCCAGAGTGGGAGTAGTATAGAATCCAGATAATTAATTATTGTATGATCAGCTAAGTCAGAAGTTTGAAGCTTGTCCTCGACCCTGCGCAGGACTAATTCTTTGTCGTCAGAGAATATTTGCCACCCTATATTTTTTGAGTCCTGTACTTCCCATACTTCCCATACTTCCCACCTTTCCCACACTCTCCTCCTTTTTCCTAAGCGTGACAATAAATAACCCTGCAAAGAAAGGATTAAAATATGGGGAGAGAGTTAGAATTAAAATTTTAATATCGAAAATCTGTATTGAGTGAAGATAGTCAGTGCAACATAAGGTATTGGTCGTTAACTTTATCTCAGAATCTTGACTTAAATATCTAGTAATACCAGTTATCAAAATTTTTCCAGACTTACGATAGAATTTAACAAAATGTCACAAACAAAAAATTAGTTATGCCATTAAAGTCAACCACTAGACATATTCGTATCTTTGCTGCCAAAGTAGAAAATAATGAACTTGTTCCTGATGAAAAGGCATTAACCTTGGATATCGACCCAGACAATGAATTTAACTGGAATGATGATGCCGTTAAGCAAGTTTCCCAAAAGTTTGATGAGTTGGTAAAATCTTCTAGTGGAGAAGAATTAAATGAATACAACTTACGTCGTATAGGTTCTGATCTAGAGCATTTTGTGCGCTCCCTACTACAGACAGGTGAAATTAGTTATAACCTGGGTAGTCGTGTTAATAACTACAGTTTAGGACTACCTAAAGTTGATGTTGAACCTGAGGCTAAATAGCAACAGCCACCAGACGCAATTTTTTTATTCTTAGTCAACTCCGATAACATCACCGTTATCGGGTTGAAATATTTCTAATTGCTTCTTAGTAGCTATTTCAAAATACCTGAACATTTCTTGATGAAAGCTAGATTTTATAATCTATTTCCAATAAAATTAGTTATCTAGAGTAGTATAAAGCATAATCTAAGAGGTTTCTGAGCAACCTGATTTTTTGTTACATAGTTATTTTTTTGTATCTTTGTACTTGATTTTTAGATGATGCCTTAGTATGTAGTAGTAAAGCTGTGAAACTATTCAGTTTTACTCTTATGATGCTGCAAAAATTGTTTCAGGGATACCTGACGATTGGCCATAAACTGACTCCATGCACCAGGAAAAAACTGTTCTAGAGTTTCTACTAAAGCCCACATTTCCAGATTAATCATTTTATAATATAATCCGTGAGAACGTTTGAGTTTTGTCAACAACTCATCAATCTCAATCTTGGGAAGTGGTGGTGAGTCATTATTTTTTTTAGTCGTAAAATTAATAGAGGCATCAGAACTAGATTTAGACATAGGAATCACCTCAACAGATAATGGAAATAATGTAGTGAGACTATTCTAATCAACTAACAAGTAAATATTTGAAATTTTAACTATTTTGATTCTATCAAATCTCTTTATTCAGTAGACTATAATAAATTTAAGATTTAGAAATAATCTAGTAGCAATTAGGATTTTTAAGTTTTGGGATTATGCTAAGAATTAGAAAATTCAAACCAAATTCTATGAGCAGAAAAAAGGAAGATAAATCTAAATTAGGAAAATAATGGCCGATAGCTGTGAGGAAGCCTATGGAAAACACGATGCCAAAACACTACCTGTGGGCTGTGGGTGAAGGTCTCAAAGCCTATCGGCCAGGAGAAATAATAGCAGCTCGCTATCAAGTTCAACGTGGCAGAATATGGTTAGATACTCAACCAGAACAAATGCCCGAAATGCCTGAAGAAATTCCGGGTACTATAGAACCATATTTGAGATTATTTCCCTACCGACTTCATATCCCTCAAGTTTATGGTCTGGCATCAATTATAGCTAAAAAGGGCAAGAAAGATATTTGGCTCTTAGAACGAGGGCCAATTACTCCAGGAGGCGAGAGCTTAATGCCAGAAATAGCTGTAGTATGGAAAGAAGCTACACCCATGCGACAGCTAAGTTGGTTGTGGCAAATAGCTCAACTTTGGCAACCTTTAAATGTGCAAAAAGTCGCCTCTAGTCTCATAAATCTAGAAAATGTGAGAGCTGAGGGACCATTAGTACGTTTGCTAGAACTAAAGGCAGACAAAAAACCTGTAACATTACAGCAATTAGGTAAATTATGGCAAAAAAGGTTGAGTAATACTCATCCGGTTATAGAAAAATTTTTCAAACAACTGTGCGAGCAAATGGTCGCAGGTGACGTCCAAAATGCTGACCAACTAATAGCTCAACTAGACAAAGCATTAGTAGCATCAGGCCGAACTTATAACCGCACAATTCACATTACCACAGCTACAGATACCGGGCCTAACCGTTCTCATAATGAAGATTCCTGTTACCCACCACATCAAACCATTACTAGCAACCCACCCAGCTCAAATAAAGTAGCGATAGTTTGTGATGGTATTGGTGGGCAAGATGGAGGAGAAGAAGCGTCAGGGTTAGCAATAAAAGTTCTAAAGCAACAGTTAGAATATATTCCAGAAAATGGAGATCATCTCACCATAACTAATAAGTTAGAAGATTCAATTTGTGCTGCCAATGATGCTATTTGCGATCGCAATGATAATGAAGAACGTCACGGGCGTCATCGCATGGGTACAACGTTGGTTATGGCAATGGCTTATCTGCATGAACTCTACATTACCCATGTAGGAGATAGTCGTGCTTACTGGATTACATTAAACGGATGCTACCAGGTTACTTTAGATGATGATGTTGCTACCCGTCAAGTTAGATTAGGTTATTCTTTATATCTTGATGCTATAAACCAAGCAGCATCAGGGGCTCTTGTGCAGGCTTTAGGCATTACTTCTTCAGCAACTCTACATCCAACTGTACAACGCTTTCCAATCAATGAAGATAGTATTTTCTTAATTTGCTCTGATGGTTTAAGTGATAAAGATCGAGTAGAAGAATATTGGGAAACAGAAATCTTACCAGTATTACAAGGAAAAGTTGATTTAGCTGTAGCCAGAGATAGATTAATCCAAATTGCCAATACTCAAAATGGTCACGATAATGTCACAGTAGCCTTAATACATTATCAGGTAACTTCTAGAGGTTCTATGACTGAATTGTCACTACCTCCAATAAAAGTTTCACCACAACTACAAGCAGAGCTAAAAAATCAAACTAAAGTTACTGATCAGAAAACCAAAATCACTTTACCAGAACTAGAATATGGAAGTGGATGGTTTTATCTGTTAGGAATCATTATATTGTTAGGACTAGGTGCAATACTAGCATATTTTTTAAGTCCTCTAGGAAGTGACTTAGTTGCACTACTAGGAGAAGACAGCTCAGAAAATAATACAGTTCAACAAAATGTTGATATACCTCCTAATCCGACAGTTTATCCTACTTTATCATTAGATGTAGGTTCTTTCATCTTGATTAGTGAAATGAAAGAACCAATTGAATTATTAGTGAGTAACAACAGTAATATTATTAAAGGTGTGGCTAACAATGGTATTATTCTCAAAGTTACGAGAAAGTTGTATGAACAAGAAACAACATGGCTAGAATTGGAAGTTTGCTCAACCACACCATCTGAAAATAGTGAATCAGAATTTTCTACCTTGCTACAACCAGGAGATATAGGTTGGATTGAACAATCAAAAATAGAGAGCCGCTTGGATATAATCAATCTATCCAAAAAACCCGAAAAACTAGATGGATGTATAGTACCTAAGTCTAATTAAATCTAATTAAATCTGATAAAATTCTACTATTTTAACTATTAATTTCCATGTAACTTAAAAGCCAGTTAGCCATAGTAGCACGACGGGCTTGTACAGGAGTAAACTCACCTATTTTATAGCCTTTAAAACCTAATTTTTGTTTGAGTAATTGTTTATTTTCTTTGGGAATAGAACGAGTCAACTTCACAGTTGGTGGACGAAACTCAATAAAATTTGGAGGTTCCGGATATTCATCTCGCCATTCAGGTGCTACCTCGGAAGCATCCCACTGATTAGTAGCAGCATCATAGCGATAACCAAGATAATACCAAACTAACTGATTAACAGTATCATCATCAATCTTTTCATCAATAATTGCCTGAATAGTTTCAGTGTTCAGTGGTGGTAGTTCAGACATAAAACTTTCCTCATTTTGATTTGAAATTATTGGTTATCCTACATAGTAATGGTGAGGATATATAGCTTTAAGCTTTAAGCTTTCAGCATTCAGCATTCAGGTTTAGTCAAAAGTTTGTAGGTGATTTTTGTCGAACAAATCTTACACCTCCCACACTTCCTATAATATTACTATGTACCACCATCAAATTATGTAGAGGCGTAGAGTGCCTCTACTATACTTTTTCACTCGTTACTATTTACTCAAAATACCTTCTGTTTGTGCCATTGAGAGCATCAAATCTATGACTCTATTAGAATAACCCCACTCATTATCATACCAAGAAACAAGTTTGAAGAAATTAGAGTTAAGTTCCATTCCTGCACCTGCATCAAAAATGCTAGAACGAGGGTCAGTTGTAAAATCAGTTGAAACTACAGGGTCTTCAGTATAGCCAAGAATACCCTTCATTGGTCCTTCCGCAGCAGCTTTCATCGCAGCGCAAATTTCTTTGTAACTTGTAGATTTTGCACTCTTAAAAGTTAAGTCTACCACGGAAACATCGGGAGTAGGCACCCGGAATGCCATACCAGTTAGTTTTCCTTTGAGTTGGGGTAATACTAAAGCAACTGCTTTCGCAGCACCAGTAGAAGCAGGAATAATATTCTGAGCTGCACTACGTCCCCCTCGTAAATCTTTTTTACTCGGACCGTCTACAGTTGGTTGAGTAGCAGTCATAGCGTGAACTGTTGTCATCAAACCTTCTGCTAAACCAAAGTTATCATCTATTACTTTAGCAATGGGTGCCAGACAGTTAGTGGTGCAGCTAGCATTAGAAACAATAGTATCTTTAGCAGCATCGAATTCTTCGTGGTTAACTCCCATGAGTAGAGTTTTCACTTTTTCAGGGTCTTTTGTCGGAGCAGAAATAACTACCCGTTTTGCTCCTGCAGCTAAATGATTTGAAGCTCCGTCGAAAGTAGTAAATAATCCTGTAGACTCTACTACATAATCTGCTCCTCTGTCTTTCCAGGGCAATTCGGCAGGATTTCTAACTGATACGCAGGGAATAAATTTGCCATTAACTGTCATGCCATCATCGGAAACAGACACATCTCCCTGAAAGGGTCCGTGAGTGGAATCATATTTTAATAAGTAGGCTAAGTTTTGTGGTGGTACTAAATCGTTAATCCCCACAAACTCGATTAAGTCGGGGTGATTTAGTCCAGCACGGAAAACTAGACGGCCAATACGGCCAAATCCGTTGATTGCTACTTTTAAGGGCATGGGAAAAACTCCTGTTATGAATAGCTTTAGTTGCCATCATTAGGTCAACTTACCGATTAGAACCTACCATGAAGAAGTTTGCTCTAAATTATTCTTTTCCATATCTTAAGAATCTTTAGGCCAAATGACTGAGGCATTATCAAAAGCTGATATCACAGAATTATCGGTATAGACTTTGAATTTTGTACCTAGATCGCTACTAAAATCAGGCCAAATATTTGCAAGTTTTGTAACTTAAAATATTTTTCACAAATAATATTCAGTCCCTGGGAAATTGAGAACGGTGAAGACTAAACCGTAAATCTACAAGGATTTTAGCGCGGTCGCTATACTCAATCGACTATTTCTTTGATCATGCCAGCTATTTATTTTTTTTCTACGTAATTTTTCCTATATTTTATCATCTTAAATTATCTTGTTTTTCTCAGTAATACTACTGATTTTTTGCTCTATTATTATAGTGATAAAAGAGAATTTATAAATATTTGATAAAGATACTATAAAAGACTTGCAATTTACTAAAACAGTAATCCATACTGTTAATAGTTAAGCAAAAATTAACTCAAGGAGATAGAAATGAACAAGTTATCTGCAGCATTAACAACTTCCATAGCTCTAGCTTTAGGAGTAGTGGGTGTAGCTCCAGCTAATGCCATCAGACTTGACTTTGATAAAAACGTAGATGAGACAATAGAAAACTACAAAGAAGGTTACATCCTCCGAGGTGATGAGTGGGCAGAGTGGGGAATTAATATTAGTGTAGATGCTAAACGTAACGGTTTCCGTGATGGTGGTGACAGTCGTGACTCTGAGCTTTTAACTCTCTACAACACAGATCCTTTTAAAGAAGCTAGAGAAGTCGGCCAAGGAACTTTCTTAAAAGAAGCTCATCTAGATGATGACTTGCGAACTGGCGCTCCCTGGGGTACGGACGCTCAAGGTAATGTCTTAATAGTTCAAGCAAATAATAAAAATGATAAACAAAAAGTAGTAGATGAAAATGGTGCAGACGCAGGAAAAAAACGAGTAAACAGGAACGAAAAAACAGAAGATGGTCGCTATAAGTATGTAGATGATGATGCTCGCGGTGCTAAAATCACATTTGATTTCTTAGAGGCTAATGAGAACTATATCTATGAGAACTTGAAGTTAGGTCTATTGGATATTGACAATAGTGAGAAATCATGGGTTACTGTTTACTATCTAGATGGAGAAGGGCAAGAACAGAGCCAACAACTAAAATTAGAAATTGAATCAGAGATACCTTCTTATGTAGACACTGGTGTAAGTTTACTATCCCGAGAAGAAGGAGATAACTCTTTGTGGGAATTCAATTTTGATTTCTTGAATCAAGAGTTAGACAGTCTGATGAGTATTTCCAAGATAGAGGTAGAATACAAAGCTAGTGGTGGTATTGCATATGTAGACTACGATAGAATTGAGAAAGCAATTTATGGTGATGGTGAAGGTGATAGCGCCAGAGTACCTGAGCCTAGTTCTGCACTCGCTCTGTTAGCAGTTGGTGCTTTAGGTGGCGGTTCTATCTTAAAGTGCAAGCAACAATAGGTTTAATCAAGTTGAAATTAGAGCATCTAATCTATAAAAATTTTTACAATTCGGGGAGTATCTACCAGTATCTACCAATTAATGGGATTTACAGAATTTTTAAGCCCAAATATAGCCTAAACCCTCTTGATAATAGGCAAATACGTTAATTTAATCTCCCATCCCCCAATCTTCCCACACTCACCACACTTCCTATTCCCCCAATTATATTGATTTTGACATTACTTTTAATCGCTCAAAGTTGGTAATAAAATAATCAATATCTGTTGCTTTTTCGACATAGTTATTGCTAACTCTTTGATAGATTTTTTCTATTCTATTTCTAGCTAGTAAGTGATAATTACTTTCTGATTTTTTGCTACCCCTCTTTTAACTACAACCTTTCAATTTGTCGCCCTTGCTCTGATAGTTTTGCTGCTCTTTGACCCATAATTCTTGCCCTACTATTTAGCAACCCAATAGGAGTATTAAACAACTCTATTATCTCCGCTTTACCGGATATTATTTTCACTGTTGTTAAAGGCAATTCTTTTAATAACCATCTACTCAACCGATACACATATTCTTGTGTATTAAATTCTCGCATTAAATCAACGCCGTGGAGTTCATGTAAATACTTATTCGACTTTCCATACCTGCGCCATTGACTTTGTAACTCTCCCCAAGTGGAACGATGTCGATGTTTAACTATTGCTGTTTCTGCAAACTTCAACTGATAAGATGTTTCTCGTAATATCCGCCAACAAATATCAGCATCTCCACCTGTTGTTAAATAAGGGCGAAATAATCCTACTTCTACAAATGCTTGTTTTCTAATAGCTAAGTTAGCTGTTTGACCATAGGGACAAAAGGGATGAGCTAAAGTATGTTTTTGAGAAAGAGTATCTTGCTGATCTGCGTATTTTTCCAACAAACTTTCTCCTGGTAAAGCCAATATTTCCCCTGCTACAATGCCAACATTAGGGTCAGAAAATGGTTGCATTAAATTTTCTAACCATTGAGGTTGGGGGCGACAGTCACCATCAGTAAAAGCAAGTATTTCACTACTAGCAGCACGAATACCAGCATTGCGAGCAGCATAGGAACTTTGAATCTGGTTTTCACTCAGGGGGCAAATTTGAATGTGCTTTGATTTTGCTGCTGCTTGAATAATGGTACTACTGCGATCGCTACTATTATTATCTACCAGCAAATATTCTACTTGCTCAGTAGGATAGGTTTGCGATCGCAGACACTCTATCAAGTCTGGTAAGTCTTGCTCACCATTATAAATTGGTACAACTACCGAAACTTTAGTCATTTTAAAGCCCGAGTAAGTTAGTGAGGGTTTATATTACTAATGTAATAAGCAGATGGTAGCCAGAATTGCACTAATTAAGTAAAAAGTTCCTACCACTTTAGTTTCTGACCAACCTGATAGTTCTAAATGATGGTGAAAAGGAGACATTTTAAATAAGCGTTTGCCTACACCATCAGGTCCTTTTGTAGCTTTATAATATCCGACTTGAGCAATAACAGAGAGAGTTTCGAGCAAGAAAATCCCACTAATAATTAACAGTATCCAGAGAGTATTAGTCAATAAAGCAACTGCTGCCAAACCCCCGCCCAAAGCTAAGGAACCTGTATCACCCATAAACACTTTAGCCGGATTGCGATTATGAGCCACAAAACCAATACAACTGCCACTCATGCAAGCACAGAAAATCATTAGTTCTGGAGAAGAGGGGGCTAAATAAGCTGCTAATCCTAAAAATGCTATCGCTCCCAAACCACCCATCAAGCCATCAACGCCATCAGTGAGATTTGTAGCGTTACTTTCAGCCACCAAAACAAAGGCAGCTAAGGGCCAAAACAACAATCCCAAAGATAGTTCTATACTAAAAGGTAAAGCAACATTTGTGATTGTGTCTGGCTGACTCAATGCTAACCATCCACAGAATAAAATAGCAAAACCTATTTGCAAAGCCAGTTTCATTTTTGGGGATATCCCTTTATTAGACTTGCGTTGTAGAATTTGCCAATCATCTAGCCAGCCAATAAAGCCATAAACCAGCGTCAAAGCTGATACCGCCATTACGTTTGGGTGAAATTTTGATAATAAAAGAGCGATCGCTACTCCCACGGGCACAAAAAATATGCCTCCCATTGTGGGTGTACCAGCTTTTTGTAGATGAGCTTGAGGGCCATCCTGACGGATTATTTGTCCTGCTTTTAATCTACGAAGGATGGGTACGACCCAGTGGCCTAAACTTCTAGTTGCTAGGCCACAAAGGAGCAATGGTAGAGTCAGAGATTCAATCCTCAGAATCTGATTGCTTATCCCATCTAAAATTAGGGCAAAAAAGCTTAATCCCAAACCTAGCCCTACGAATAAAGTTTCTCCGGATAAAGTCATAGACTTGCCCAAAGTCAGCTTATTTTGCACAAAATACCTCCTCAACACACACTTTTTTAAAGTTTAGATTTTATTTTTTGACTTTCACTAGAAACATATGTTCTGTACATATCTTCAATATTTCATCTGAAAACTCCTGTGAAAAGGTTGTTAAATCTTAATTTCCGGATGATTTTTAGTCAAGTGCTTGCTCTGAATCGTCCTCTACATCATCATCGTCGTCATCATTAAAATTGTCATCAACGGCAATTAATTCTGAGATTTCTTCTTCCTCTCCTAGATAATTGCTATCTGTTTCAGAGGGGTCTCTTGGTAACATTCGACCTGACGTTTCTAACCAGTCAATTAGAGAAGAATCTTTTTGGGATGAAATTACGTCTGCGGGTTCATGGCGAGGTACGAGACGTAAAGATGGATTGTAAACTAGGAGTGATTGTGGCTCAGTTTCAATATTCCTACGGGTCTGAAATTCTACAGGTTGTGGTTCTACCTGTGGCGTAGGTTGTGAGACTACAGGTTGTGAGACTACAGGTTGTGGTTCTACCTGTGGCGTAGGTTGTGAGACTACAGGTTGTGAGACTACAGGTTGTGGTTCTACCTGTGGCGTAGGTTGTGAGACTACAGGTTGTGGTTCT
>JAAUYJ010197936.1_pt1 | contig 21906 bp, 17 predicted proteins | sample 7278031 | NCBI WGS metagenome assembly JAAUYJ01 (sample SAMN14350222, study PRJNA611818) | marine sediment metagenome | isolation source: surface marine sediment (1.8m) | place: French Polynesia: Moorea | collected 2018-08 | reverse complement strand
TGTACTGAATACTTCTCTATCTACCTGATTTCAATCCCTTGAAGTATTACCGCTTTTAGATTTTAGTCACTTGTATGCTCTCTTAATAATTATTTTACAAACAGTCTCTAATTAGTTAATAGTTGCAGTTTGAGCAAGCATAATGTTCTTTTTTTTATTGGTATAATAGATTTTTGTTTCTAGCTGTATTCATATCCCCCGTCTTTGCACACCCACACCTCTGACACTCCCCTAAATTCACTGTTAACGCACAATGTTAGCTGTGTTACTACTAAACCATAATTTAATATTTTATTTATATATATTCTCTGAAAGTGTAAAGGTGTAGACAGAAATCATAGAATAATAACTACTTTTTTTTGTTTGATATAACTAAATTAAGTTACTATACAAAATTAATTAAACATCCTCCTAACTCGCTTGCCTTTTGCAAGAATATAAGAGTAGCTTTCTCAAGTAGGAAATTTATTTTGGACGAGGATAGCAATTCTATCTGATTTGTAGATTTTATCCATAAATCAATATAATTACTGTATCTGATTTTCATGCCAATTATTGTTGACAACATATTCAGGATTGCTATAGTTAATAGAATTAAATTATCTTCTTTACTGCTTTACTGCCAAATTTTAAAATCTCTGCTATGGATAGAATTTATATTGAGGTTGTGTAGAAAACATCTGCATAATTGGGAATATAGTATGATTAAGAAAAATTTTGATCTATTTGGTAATTTTATAGCAATTACCGTGAATTAATGCTGTGCTTTAGTGAGACTTCAACAGTCAATAAGCAACAAAATTCAAAGTCTGTTTTTGACAAATATCAGTGAATAGCGTGTAAATTTTTCCTATATTTACAACTATTAACTGTTAACTGATAACTGAAATCACCTCTTCCCTAATCTCCCAGACTCCCTACAATTCTCCACCTAATCCGATTTAGCCAAATTTTTGAGTTTGTTATTATACCATTTTCAAAATTGTATTGATGCTATTCATTTTAACTCCTGACTTATGGCTCCTAATTATGATCATTTTGAGGAATAAATTCTAGGTTTTAGGGAAGATTTAACTGAGAATCGGAAAAAACAAGAACAAAATAACTTTACCTTACTAACCTGAGAAATACTATAGAACTATTAGTATAATTTTCAGCATTTTCTCCGGAATTCTGCGGAAACAACCGTCAGCTTTCAGCGTTCCTCGTTTGTTGCATTTGAAGGAGGAATTAGGATTTAGGTAGTACGATAATTAAAAGTCTGGGTAAAAGCAAAAGTATCAGCTAACTTTAACTATTTAGGTTAATTTTTATTGCTGTTTGCGTAGCATCCCGCAGGGAAGCGCTGACTGCTAATAGCTAAATACTTGCACACAATTTAATTTCGATATAATCATATTTAGTGTGAATTTTGCAGAAAAAAAGTGTTAGTTAGATTGAGTTTTTTATTTTAAGTAAAGTTACACAAAATCAATTTTCCAGCTATGAGTATGAATAGAAAAATAATCAGGGAACAGCAAAAGCGCAAATCTTTGCAACAAAGGGTTTACAATATTCTCGAATATTCCGACCCTACACATATTTTAAGCTTGTTAGATGATTTACTTATTACTATTTTAACCAGCGTTAGTGTAAGTGCATTTATTTTAGAAACTTCTCCTAGATTTTCTAACCAACATGGTGAAATATTTGAATTAATAGAAATTTATGTCACTGGATTTTTTACAGTAGAATATTTTTTGAGAATCTGGATATGTACAGTCAATCCAAAATATCGTCATCCGATTTGGGGGAGATTAAAATATTTAATGACTCCATTAGCTATAGTAGACTTAGTAGCAATTTTACCTTTTTATTTACAAGTATTTTTTCCTGGTTTAGAATTTGTCAAGTTTACTCTTTTACTGCGTCTATTTCGTCTATTTAAGATTAGTAGGTATTCTGAATCTCTGCGAACTATTATTAAAGTTATAGTTTTGAAAAAAGAGGAGTTAATTGCTACATTACTGGTAGTAATTTTTGTTTTAGTTTTTGTTTCTAGCCTGATGTTTTTTGTAGAAAATGGGGCACAACCAGAAAAGTTTTCTAGTATCCTAGAGACTATGTGGTGGGGAGTAGTAACTTTGACAACTGTGGGTTATGGAGATGTTTATCCTACTACTCATATAGGCAAATTATTGAGTTCTGGAATGGCATTTTTAGGCATAGGAATTTTTGCCTTACCAGCAGGTATTATTGCATCTGGTTTTGCAGAAGAAGTTCAAAAAAGACGGGTAAAAAAAATTGTTCATCCAGTGGGCAAAGATATTAAGGCAAGTACAGAAATTTCTCCTATAATACATCATGACTCAAGATACCATTCTATACAAGAACAAAAGCAAGCGATCGCTGACTATATTGAACAGTCATCTGAGATTCTGAAACTTTGCATAGATACAGCTAAGAAAAAGTATGGAAATAGTTTTCATAATGAGGAAATTATTAAGGATTTTGCCATGCTTTTATATCAGGAAACAATCCGGAAATTTCACCTTTAGCAAGACCTCGAACTTAAGGGTAGGGTTTTAATAATCAATAGGTAAACCGTAGGATTCAAGAGTTAAACTATCTTGGATAATATCTTGAGTCGGACTGTCTACTTTTATTTGACCAGACTTCAAAATTAAAGCACGTTGAGTCACTTTACTAACCCAGTTCAAATCATGGGAAGCAATTAACATAACTTTTACAGGTAGTTGTAATAGAATTTTAGCTAAATTACGTCGCCATAAAGGGTCAAGACCGTTAGTCGGTTCATCTAATATTAGAATATCTGGTTCTAAGGCTAAAACTGATGCTAATGCTGCTAATCTTTTTTGACCTCCTGACAGTTCATAAACGGAACGATTTGCATACTTTTCTAAACCAAATTTTTCTAACAAATTATTAGCAATATCTGTCGCATTTTCTAGGGATAAACCATAGTTAAGGGGACCAAAAGTTATATCCTCAAGAATAGTTGGCATAAATAGTTGGTCGTCAGGATTTTGGAAACAGAAACCTACCTGGCGACGTATTTGAGGTAAAGTCTTTTTTTCTAAAGGAATTCCTTGAATCCAAATTTCACCTGATAAGGGTTCTTTCAAACCTACTAAAGTTTCCATAAAAGTGCTTTTTCCTGTTCCTGTAGGTCCTAATAAAGCAACTCTTTCTCCAGGCTTAATTGTTAATGAAAGTCCCTGTAAAATAGGTTCATTATGGGAGTAACTAAATAATAAATCCTTGACATATACTCCAAGTTGTGAGATTTCCTCTTGCATTTGATGAGTAACTAATTATTAATTATTGACGCAAAGATCAGGAAGCCACAAGAAGAATTTTTTTTCTTGTGAGCAACAATCTAAATATTAATGTACAGATGATTGATTATAACGAAGTTAGTAAGCATTCAGCTAGCTCGCTGTTAGCTCTTCCTGGAGAATGGTAGGAAAAAAGCAATAAGAACCGACTCTTAAGTAGGGCGTTTAAATTAATATAGACTTTAAGGTCAAGGGAGCCAGCTTTTATAGTAAGTTTTAATTTTTGCTCAATGAATAAAGCTTTTATATAAAACTTAAAGCAATAGCTAGATAACGCAGTTCCTTTGTCAGAGGTTAAATGTCAGTTTTTTGCTACTGGTAGCTGAAAAAGTCGGAATTTTGAGTAGACAAAAGGGGAAAATTTGGGGGAGAATTATTTCGATTATATTGCCTCAATTGCTCCTACTGACTATTGACTACCTAGAAACAGCAAAAAGACTTTTTCAGCCAACCGTAATTATTAACTATTAATTATTAACTATTAATTATTCACTGAACTATTATATTTTCATTCCCAAGAAGAATTAAAAATAAATTTCGGCTCCAATAAATGCAGCAGAAATTATCAGAGAGATAAATAAATATATTGCATCAGACTTAAATACCATATTATTGAGCGAGGCAAAATCTATAGATTTATTTTCTCGATTTAATTCATTTCCATAACCTCGTAATAACATTGCTTTATAAACCTGCTCTGCTTGTTGATAACTTCGCACCAAAAGACTACCTGTAAGAGCAGCATAAACAGATAAATTTCTCCAACTAATTTCACTGGGTTTAAATCCGCGTAATTTCGTGGATTTTAAAGTCATCTTAAGTTGACGAGAAAGTTCAAAAATATAACGATAAGATAACAACAACATATCAGTCAGAATTGGAGAAATACCAAGCTGTCGAATTCCTTTAATCGTAGTTAAAAACGAACTTGTGCCAAATAAAATTAAGCTTGTAGTCATAATGGCAAAAAAACGACTAACAATTAATATAACTGCCAGACACCCTTCTTGACGAATTACCAGAAAACCGAATTGCCAAATAATAGTTTGCCCAGAAACAAAAGGTAATAGTAGGATAATCCCCAATAAAAAAAAACCCGGATAACGCAACCGAGTAATTAAAAAGGATAAAGGTAATTTTGAAATTCCATAAAGAATCACAGTAACTAACAGCATTAATGGCACTAAGGACCAATTATTAACTGTAGCAAATGCAAACATTAATGCCATTAAAGCAATAAGTTTATATCTTACATCCCACCGATGTATTGGGGAATTCAAATTTGCATATTCATCTAGAATAAGTTTCATCACTATACCGTTTAATGGGAATAAAATTTACCGAAAAATTCTGGGTATGCGCCTCCCATTTTAAGGGGATAAAAAAAAGAGAATATTCCAAATTTAAAGCCTCTTTATTGCAGAGGTACTGTTAGCGCAGCTCCTCCACCAGGAGGCTAACTATTAACTGTTAGCTGAAACTTCAGTTGTTAAGTAATTCACAGAGATAAAATATTTTCCCCTAATTATTACCTATTTAATGTTAATTATTCTGTAAGCATTCAGCCATCAGCTATGAGTTATTAACGTATCCTGTTTGTCAGGAGTAATTAATCTCCAAAAAGTGAAATATCAAGAAAAAAATCATCAGCTAATTTTAATCAGTTCTGTACGTTTGCTCGGCTATTAGTAGTCAGCGGTCAGCTAATAGCTGTTAGCTCCGAATTCCGCAGGAAATGCTTAAATTATTCTTATGTTTACTTATCCCCCACCTCCCTCCATCCCGTATGAACCTTCCATCCAACGTCCCTATTCCAACCAATCAAATGTAGGAATATTTTGATTTTGATAAATGGTATTAAGAGGGTAAAAGTTCTGGTCTGACTCGACGCAAAAAACCTAAAACCATTGCTGTAATAATACCTTCTATTCCCATCAGAGGAATATGAGAAAATATTAACCCATACATAGCCTGTTGTTGTAATGAGTTATCAAATCCAAAGGGGAGATTTGTAATAATTAGAGTAAAAAATATCAAAGTAGAAACTCCTATGGCAACAGCTCCACTAATAAATCCAAAAATGGCAATTGAGAAGTTTTCTTTAATTCCATTTCCTAAAACATGACGTAACTGAAAAATCTGAAATGCTAATAATGCAGGTACTCCCATAATTAAAGCATTAACTCCGAGGGTAGTTAAACCACCATGTCCAAACATTATTGCCTGAAAAATTAATCCAATTAATATAGCTGGAAAAGCGTAATAACCTAAGACAGTTCCTAACAATCCATTTAGTACCAAATGAACGCTAGCGGGAGGAATCGGGATATGAATACTAGAAGCAACAAAAAAAGCTGCTGTTAGTAAAGAAGCTTTAGGAATGCTTGCTTGAGGATTTGGTAAACGATTGACTTGGCGTAGAGAATACCAGGTAATTAAAGAGGTAAACCCATAACCACTAATACAAAGTTGAGCTGGCAGAATGCCTTCTGAAATGTGCATTACAACAAGTTAAAATTTATGGTTACAAATATGATGCTTTTCTGTTTTGATTTACAATTTTGGCTTAATTTTTGATTCAAGGAATTTCAATCAATATTTAATACCATTTTGATTAATTTTTGCTACAAATAAATTTCTAGTGATAGTTGAATAATTAATAATTAATAATTAACAATTAACAATTAATTATTAGAGTTTGCTGATTAAAGACAAAAGCATTGACAGGTAAAAGTTTTAACCTTTTGAAGACCTATAAAAGGTTAAAACTTTTAGCATTAAAGGCTCACGAGCGGAGAAAAATTAAGGTACTATTCTTCCTATTTTCTCCTCTGTAATACCAACTCCCAAAAAGCTTCCCGTCGCGGAGGCGGGGGAATGCTATACCTGAGAGATAGTTCAACAATTCAGTAATTAGTAAAATTCAGCAAAGTTTTTGAGAAATGGTATAATTTCCATTTATCCTGACTCCTCCCCTCACCCATCAGACTTTTTCAGCAAACCCTAATCAACAATTACCTATATTTAGAAAAGAAAAAAATTGACTAAAAGGAAAATTTTTTCTCCTTAAAAAGGGAAAACTTTGTACCATAAATTTTGGCTAGGGAATAAATCTTCATCAGATTTAATCAGATATTTATAGCTGAATTCTCTTTTTAAATTTTCCACTTATCGAATTTATTTGTAACATTTCCTCGCCTCCACGAGGGCAACCCACGCATACCCAAAGAAATAGCTTTTTTCAAATTGGCATTATGTTCTGGAAGTGCCACAATTATCAATCCATTTTTTCATAATTATCGAATGTCATAATTAAAAATTATCTCGATAAAATCAATACCAGACTCAAAATTTTGTCAGGTATTTGTCAAAAAAGAATAGAAAAAATCTGGCGATTGATTGATGTTAATAATTAATTTTTTTTCAATGCTCTTCTTGAGGTCGCTGCTGATTTCTAAATCGCGAGAAAAATAGAGCAGTTCCGACAAAACCCCAAATAACAGAACCAATCATCAATCCTTTTTGTAATGGATTATAATCGCCGGAACTACTAGCTAAATAATTGCTTCTATAGTTAGCATTCTTGTGAGATTTATCTACTCCAAAAGGAACACTAACCATACCACCATGACCAGCTTGACGCACCTGAATTTCCCAATATCCAGACAGAGAAGAATCAGGAGAAAAAATAAAATTTCCTTGATTATCAGTAGTACCTTTTAACCAAGGTTTAGCCGGATCGTTAGGAGCATAAACTATAACTTCAGCATTATTAAAAGGAGTGCCACTATCAAAAGCAGCATTAATTTTAATTGCAGGGGTAAATTGATGTTTAATTTTTACACCATGAGCCATTGCTTTTCCCTGCAAACTCAGTGAAGATAAAAATATTAGGGGAATGACTAATTGCCATTTCATAAGTTACCTCATATTACTTTTCTCCTCACAAAATCTTGCCATTGTTTATGGTTAAATGGGATTTATTTTATAGAAAATCCCAAATTGCTAAATTTTAGGTACATTTATTCATTTGCTTGCTGAATTTTTGATTCATGGCAATGGCCTTCACCTACATGACCTAAACTTGGCAATATTGCCATAAATTTTTGGTAATCCGTCGAAGATAGTTTATTTTTTAATGTCCCCATATCTGCCTCTACTTTTCCAGCTTCGGCCATTGCTGCTAGAGGCTCAAAGCCCAAAGCTCCTGTGTTAATTTCATCTGTAGGCGCGGCGCTACCATCACCAAAAAGATGGTCAAAATGGAAGGTGGTTTCCAACTCAGCAGTTTCTCCACTTTCCAGAATTCCTTTGCGCTCATCTCCAACAAAGTCTCCACAGGTAAATTCTAATTCCTGGTCAATTTTGAGGGTAAAAGGTATAGTCTGACCATTTTTAGAAGCTGTGCCATTCATCAACAGAGAGTAACCTTGAGCTGGACCGACTGTTGCTTTGGGCATTTTCCAGGAGATGGCATTGTATTGGCCCGGAGGTGCTGAGATTTCACTTACTAATATTGTTTCTGCTGTTTCGTCCCCTTCTGCTAGGTCTACTGTTTTGGTTTCTGTGACGAGGACTTTTTCTGTTGCTTCAGGTTTTCCACCAGTTTCAGCATTAAATGGGGGGTTTGTTTGGTAAGCAGTAATTTCTGCCAGGTTAACGTAGAGTTGGTCAAAGGTTATTTGCCATTCATCTTTGGAAACGAAGCCTTCCCTAACAAAGTCTTCTCCATTGGCGCGGATATTTAGGGTGCCTGGTGTGCTGTCTGTTTCCTGGGTTTGGGTGGTCTCGGTTTGAGATGTTTGGGTTTGACAACCGTTAAGTAGGGTTGTAGGAATGACAAGAGCTAGGGTTAATAAGGTTAGAAGCTGTTTTTTCATCTTCAGTTTCATTGTTTTCCTGGTTCTAAGGGTCAGAGGTTGTCAACTAATAGATTTTAGATTTTGTATCCTTTGCAAGACTTATACTTGGAATTTTTCACCTCCAAGGTTAATTTTTTTGCTATTAAGCCTAGTGGACTTTACTTCTATCCATCAGCCTGTACTGACTATGGCCATATATTTTTCCTCCTGAGAGCGATCGCTAAAATATTGGCGGCACAATTCCACTGCTATAAATGTTGATGTGAATGGTTTGCTCAGTATGTCCCCTCTTGATATCATGGAAATAGAACTTATACCTATTGTGCAATAACTGCGATGGGATAAAACTCTGTTGCTCGTTCGGAGCTAACCTTTAAGTCGCTTTGAGTCAGAAGGATATTATAAGCGTCGTTTGGGATATTGTCAAGAGGTTAAGTTGAAAGTTTTAAAAGCTGAGGTTCCAGCATCGCTAAATCGGAGTTATATAACTGGAGCCGGACAACTGTAGCTATAACAATGAGCGCTGGTGTCTCTACATACGACTATTGTATTTGATGTATTGCAAGTTTCTCCCCATGCGACGCTCCCCTCCCCCCCTTTCCAAGGGGGGTTAGGGGGGATGGAGAGCGCGGGACTTCCCCCTGGGGAAGTTAAAATCTAATTGTGTTGATTAATTTGACTGTTCTATCTTGTAAAGTAATTAAAGAAACTGAACAGTAATTAAATAATTTTAAAAGTATTATGCCTCCTCGTTGGCCTCGTAAACCTGACCGTAATGACCCAGATTTTCGTAAGTTGGATGACCGAATGAATTTTGCAATTCATGTGGCGATTTTTTCAGCTAGTAATTCTGGTCTCTGGTTTTTCCGTAATCTCACAGCAGCGACTTGGCCTTGGGCCGTCTGGGTGACTAGTGTTTGGGCATCGTTATTGTTGATTCATGGAGTTTATATTTTTGTACTAGCAGATTATTCTCCGATGTCTAAAGATTCTGGATAAAATTATTGATTATTGATTAATCAGAAGCTAAAAAATTTAGGTTTTATTTTTGTCATGACAAATGGTAATACAACACAAATCATTGAAAGTTTAGCAGCAGAAATTGGCGATAAAGTCTACATTGATATTGCTGGTTGGCATCTTTATTTGTCTGATGCAAAGCTGCATACTAATTTGGCAGAAAAATTTTATCCTATTCTGGCTAAGGAAGTACCTTCTGAAGCCCAAGTTGGGGAGATATTGCAGAGTGTTCCTGTGAAGTTAGGTGGTGGTAAAAAAGAGGTTCCTCTGATTGATTTGTTACCTATGAAGTGTCAAATTGATTTAATAGAAGTTTTAGAAGAATTTAAACAAAAAATGTGATTTGAATGACTATTTGATTGAGGATGTTTTAGATAGTAGTAATATGGTTTCTATTTCGGTAAAAAGGAAATTAGAAGCCTATTTTTTTGATATTTAATAACAGCATTATGCTTTTGGCTGAGTAATAGCAAATTGCTCTAACAATCAGGAATCAGATGTAAGAATTGAAGTGTTGCTTAAAAATGTAGAATCTAGCAGTTATCATATAATAATTGCCTCTTCTGATAAAAAAGTGGATTGGGTAAAATAATTTTTTTCTTTTTTGTTCATAAATGGAAAGTCTTTATACCTTAATTAATTTTTCGGTAAAAGTAAAAGCATCAGCTAACTTTAACTAGTTAGGGTTTGCTGAAAAATTATTTTGGTAGGGGTAGGAGTAGGAGTAGGGGCAATTTCCTGGGGAATGCTACGCAAAGGCGTTTACGTTTGAATAGTATTCCGAAGGAAAGTATTCCGGAACGAAAATTACCTGTAGAGGTATCATACCAATTTAGCAAAAGAATTTTACAAATAATTTGGTCAACTAAAATGATTTAAGTCAGATATCTATTTGAGGAAATGGAATTTTCTCAAGCCAAAAAGTGATAATAATAGGTCTTTCTCTTGACTACTTACTAGTAGAAACAACTAAAGTATTTGTAGCAAACATTTATCAATTTCGTATCAGGATAAATGGGAGTTATAGAGGGCTATTTCATTCTAGAATAAATGACGATTTTACTAGCTTTTAGAGACTGGTTTATATAATCTTCAATCCTTGAAAAGGCATATTTTCGTGATTTGCACAAAAAGTCAGAAATTAGAACGAAATAGCCCTGGGAGTTATAGAGGAGGTAGTAGGAAGAATAGTCCCTTAATTTTTATGCCAAAGTTAGCATTAAAGGCTAACTTCTTGAACCTTTTGAAGTTAAACGCTTGAAGTTTTCCCAGACCTAAAAAGATTAATTTTTTTACCTGTTAATGCTTTTAGATTTAATCAGCAAACCCTATTTAGGTTGATTGTTATTGCTGTTAGCGTTTGCGCAGCATTCCGATAGGAAAGTTCCTCTGTTTGCGCAGCATTTCGCAGGAAAAGAGTCTAGCTGACGGCTAATAGCTAAATGCTTACCTTAAGACTAAAATTTTAATTGGCTACAAATTCATAAATTCTCAGACAAATCTCAGCATTAATTATAATTATACTAAGTTTAAAATTATAATATTTAATCTAATTAAGTTTAAATTAAATATAGATAAGTTACCATGACCAATTCAAATGTTGCCAAAAAATTTATAGAGAGTCACATAAATAGTCTGATTTTCTTGAAAATCCGTTGGGCAACACTATTGCTAATAGGAGGATTTACACTATTAACAATTATTGTGGTTGCTTGGTTTGCCGATATTGCTCATATCAACAATTTTTTTACTCAAATTCATCACTTTCAAGAAAATCCCCCAATCTGGGTAGAACCACCAACAAAAAATAGTAAATATTTAGTTTTACCCACAATAATACTATTTTTAATAGCCCAAGGAATTATGAAAATTTCCCCGACTCCGAAAACCTGGTCGCGAGTCTTAGTAGTAGGTATTTTATTGGGTTTAACTATTCGTTATTTATCTTGGCGATCGCTCTCGACTTTAAATTTAGATAATCCAATAAATGGTGTATTTAGTCTAGGTTTATTTGGTTTAGAACTTTTGACGCTAAGTAGTAGTATTTTACTTTTATTTTTGATGGTGGGAGTTAAACATCGTGGTGGGGAAGCAGACTATTTTTCTCTGGCAATTTTAGACAAAACTTTTCAACCATCAGTAGATATTTTGATTCCTACTTATGATGAAGCTGAGTTTATTTTGTCACGTACTGTTATTGGTTGTCAGGCTCTAGATTATCCCAACAAAAAAATCTATTTACTAGATGATACTAATCGACCAGAGGTGAAAAAATTAGCTGCAAAATTAGGGTGTAAATATTTAAGTAGAGATAATAATTATCATGCTAAAGCGGGCAATCTAAACAATGCAGTTAGTCAAACAAACGGTGAATTTATTGTTGTTTTCGACGCTGACTTTATTCCCACAAAAAATTTTCTGATTCGCACTTTAGGATTTTTCCAAAATGAGAAAGTTGCCTTAGTGCAAACTCCTCAAACATTCTATAATATTGACCCTATTGCGAGGAATTTAGGTTTAGAAAATATCCTAGCTCCAGAAGAAGAAATATTTTACCGACAAATTCAACCAATTCGAGATGGCGCGAGTGGAGTTGGTTGTGTGGGAACTTCTTTTGTGGTGAGAAGAAAAGCTTTAGAAGAAGTAGGAGGGTTTGTTACAGAATCAATTTGTGAGGATTATTTTACAGGAGTTCGTTTATCAGCTAAAGGTTATCGTTTGATTTATTTGGAGGAAAAATTAAGCGCAGGTTTAGCAGCAGAAAATATTTCTGGTCATGCAATTCAAAGGTTAAGATGGGCAAGGGGAACTTTACAAGCATTTTTTATTAATTCTAATCCGATGACAATTCCGGGATTATCCTTAATCCAAAGGTTGGCATATTTAGAAGCATTTTTACATTGGTTTACTAGCATTACTAATGTTGGTTTTTTATTGATGCCATTAGCTTATGGTTTTTTAGATGTGATTCCGATTAAAGCTACTGCTGCTGAATATTTATATTTCTTTTTGCCTTATTATTTAGTCAATTTAATTGTATTTTCATGGTTAAATTATCGTTCTAGGTCGGCAATTTTCTCAATTTTTTATGGTGTAGTTTTTGCTTTTCCTTTGGCAGTGACCCTAGTTAAAACTTTAATTAATCCATTTTCTAGAGGATTTAAAGTTACACCCAAAGGAATTAAAAGCGATCGCTACTATTTTAATTGGAATTTAGCCTGGCCTTTGGTGATATTATTTTTACTTAATAGTGTCAGTTTATGGTTTAATTTATGTCACTGTATAAATCAAAGTTGGGAAGTAACTGAACAGACAAAAGGTTTAAATTTAGGATTATTTTGGAGTGGCTATAATTTACTAGTAATTTGCCTGGGATTATTAATATTAATAGATGTACCTAAACCAGATATCTTTGAATGGTTTAATTTGCGAAGAGTGGTAAAGTTAAGAGTTAACGAGCAGTTATTTTGGGGTATAACTACACAAATATCTGAAGTAGGTGCTGAGATAGAGGTTAATCATAATTTTGCTGATGATTTTCTTGGAGCAACTTTGCCTGTAAAGTTGAAAATTATTGATGCAAAAATTTGTTTAGAGGGAAAAATTACCAACATAGAAATGAGTGGAGATTTTCCATCTATAAAAGTTATTTTTGAGAAAGTAAACTTGTCTGAGAAACGAAAATTAATAGAGTTATTATTCTGTCGCCCTGGTCAATGGCAACGACAAGAAACACCAGGTGAGTTAAAGTCTTTATGGTTATTGTTGCGAGTGTTGCTAAAACCCAGATTTATCTTTGAAAGGAAACCGAAAATAAAGCCGACTATCGTTACTCAAATTTAATTTTGACTGATAAGAAATATCTAAACTTTATGAGTTTAGAAAATTGTGTTGGGTTGTTGAAGACAATATTTTAATTAATTAATTCACCGCAAATTCTGTAAATGGCCGCACCTCTGGCGGATGAAACCCTAATACAATTTAATTTTTCGGAACACCTGACTTAACTAAATATGACGCAATTCCATCTTCTAATCCGTCCTCGTGAATCCAGATTTTATCATTAATAATTTCCAAGTGAACCACACAACCAGGAACTCTTTTTCCTTTTAAATATCCTACTGTTAATAATAAATAATTTTTCTGGTCTTCACCAACGATCAACTTTCGTTCTAAGTTGCCATGAGCATAGGGTAAATCAGCATATTCTCTCAGGATTTTACTAATGATTTGATGATAATTATTTATGGTATCCATTGACAAATAACCTCCTTTTTAGCATCAAAACTTATCAACCTCAGTCGTTGATTTTTTAATAAAATTTGACCGATGGGTTCAGTAAAAAAATCGGCTTTGCTGAAATGTAATGGCAAGTAGCTGAAGGTAAAATTGAAAAACTTATGTGTGACGTTGATACTTAATCTAAAAATCATTACCATTCAGCAACGCCAAAAAATCTTCAAAAATACTTTCTGTAATCGCTAAATATCATAAGCGCTCAAGTTCTAAATCCTGGATAATATCGTAGTCTAGAATATATTGACCTAAAGCTTTTTTTAAATCGTTCACTCTTGATAAGCTACTAAAACTTTTAATCTCTACAGCGATTTTTTTCAAACCCTTTTCAGCAGAAATTAATTTGTCGGCTCCTAAATCAACAAACAAATCTCTTTTTCCAATACTCAAAATATACGGGTCGTTAGTAATCGTCTATCCATCCTTAATCAAGGCATTTTTTACCGTATCGTGATAGAAGTATTTAGCTGGCAAATCCTTACTCCTGAAATCCTTAAACCAACTTTTTAAACTTTAAAATATAACATCTACTCCTGTACTTAAGCAATATATTACTACATGAATTGTTTTATTGCTTAGGTAATTTTTAGAAAATTAAGAAATTATCGCTTGACTAGAGTGAAAAATTTTTCTCAAGTTTCAGGAAAGCGATAGCTGTAATGGTATCACACTATAACTTTACTGCCATTCAAAAAGTATTAATTAAATTTTATTACTAAAGTAATAACTATACCTACCATAGCTAAAGCAAATAAAATACTCAAAGTTATTTTCAAGATACTATAAGGGCGATCGCCTTGAACTTCTCCAGTACGAGCATTAACCATAACTTGAAAAGTTTTATTTTGATATCGATATGCTGTTAACCAAACAGGAAGTAATATATGTTTAAAAGTAATTGCACTATAAGAAGTAGATAAATTATTAATCTGTTGTTCATCTCCTCCAATATCCCGGCGAATATCAGATCTAATTTTTACATCCATAACTCTTTTAGCTTCTTCAAAACCATCTTGAAGAGAAATTTGAGGTTTTTGAGCTTCAAAACCTGCTAAAAAAGATGATTCGTAGGGACGAAGAGATTCCTGTAAATGCCAAGGTTCAAGCGCATCCAAACGTTGTTTATCGACTGAAGAAGTAGCACTAATTAAAACATCATCAAAAAAACGGCTTACTTGCCCTGATTTACTATACCATTTTGTATGACGAACTTCACGAGTTTTTGTTTCTTCTTCTCCATTTTCATTAGTTTCTGTATAGGTTTCAGTAGTGTAATAATATTCCCCTCTTTTGCCTCTATAATTAGTAGTAGTATAAGTATCATAAGTCCAAAAAGGCAGATAAATTCCTTTTATTTTCTCCATTTGAGCTAATTTTTTCAAAGCATTAGGAGCAAACCATAGTTTATTAATCCATGATTTTACTTCTTCCCTAGCTTTTTTACCTCCAATGGTAAAAGGAATTAATCCTTCTGGTAAAATAGTGGGGTCTGCACTGGTAGGAGATGCAACTATATTAGAACCACAAAAAGCACATTCTCCAGCTATTTGTGGTGGTTCAAATTCAACAGTTGCACCACAATTATTACAACTAACTTCTAAGGCTATTTCTGATAGAGTAGCTAATTTACTATTACTTTGATTAAGATATTGTTCATAAGACTGCTCTTGAATTTGTTCATCACTTTCAGGGATAACATCTTCCCAGCCACAATATTCACATTTTAATTGAGCAACTTCGGGATTAAAACTAACTTTTGCTCCACAACTAGGACAAGGAAAGCGTTTAATTGATGAGGAACTATTACTTTGATTCATCTGTAATTTTTTTAGTTGGTATTTAGTTCTTGATTAATTTGTTATGGAAGATTTATTCGGAAAAACTTTGTTATTCCGGCATTATAAACTTTAACAAACACAAAGTTTAATGTATTGAAATGAACAGATTTTTAGGCGTTGCTGAATGGAGGTATGAAACTTTTGAAAATAAATATTCAAGCTTGATAATCCTATCGTCTACAGATTCTCACTATTGGGAAATAAAAAAACTCTTTTAATATCATGTCCGGTTGAACAATTATAAATAAATAAGGACGGAGGAGTCAGGAGTCAGGAGTCAGGAGTTAGGAGAGAAGAAAGGAGGAATGCTTATGAAATATTGGAGATGGGGTATTGATAATTTCAGTATTTCTTTGGCAGGTGTCGGTACTGTCAGTCCTTAAATTTTATTTATAACTGACCCCTCCGAACATGATATAACTACTAGCTACTGACTACTAAAAAATCATAAAATCATTGAGCAACGCCAATTTTTAAGTGTTTTTTTTGCTTTTCTACCGAATCATTAAGGTTTAAAGCCTCTCCTTTAAAGGAAAAACAAGAAAAAATTTTCCTTAAGTGTTAATCCTCTTCTTTTCAAGGAGAGGTAATTATTAATTGTTGAACCTACTTTTTCTATGTCAACAGATAATTAAAAAAACTTACACTAATGGAGGAGGTGGTGGTGGTGTAGAATTTAATAAAGTCTCTAATTCTGTCACTTCTGAAGCTTTTTTCCAACCTTCCATACCATTAGTCCAAACATGGGTCTCTGCTGTTACACCCTGTTCTGATAACTGCTCTTGACTCAAAGGACCAATTCTCTGTCCATTAAGATACATATACCATTGTTTTTCCATACTAGGTGGTGGTGGTGGTGCAGCAGGAAATAGAAAAGTTAATTCAGGTATTTCTGAAGCAGTTTTCCAAGCATCCATTCCTGCTTTCCAAACTTGAGTTTGAGGGGTTAAACCTTGCTGTGATAATTGATTAATAGAAAAAGGACCTAATTGTTGATTATTCTGATAAAGATACCATTGACCTTGAGATGGTGGTGGTGGTGTCACAGGTAACTGTTGTTGAGGTGATGATTGAAATTGCATTCCATTAATCATTTGATTAGCCATCGCCATACCCATACCTAATTCCACTCCAGGATTGCTACTACCTGGTTTTTGGGCAGATTGTTCAATTGCTTGAGCAGTTTGATATTGGGTGTATTGTTGCATATTTCCTAGTAAACCCATAGAAGCTCTCTTATCAAGAGCTGCTTCAACTTCAGGAGGTAAAGAAATATTTTCAATCAGAAGTTGAGTTAACTCAATTCCCACTTGAGCAAAATCTGTTTGAATCGCTTGACGTATTTGCTCTCCTAAAGAACGATATTGAGAAGCTAAATCAAACAAAGGAGTTCGATTTTCTCCTACCCAACTTGCAAAGGAAGTCATAATCATATTACGAAGATGATCGCTGATTTCATCAGTCTGGAAAAGTCCATCCGTACTTACTAATTCCTGTAGTAATTTAGAAGGATTATTTACCCTAAAACTATAATTTCCAAAAGCTCTAAGGCGGACTGGTCCTAATTCAGAATCTCTAATTGTAATAGGATTAGCTGTTCCCCATTTAAAATTAGTAAAAACTTTTGTACTAAAAAAATATACTTCTGCTTTAAAAGGAGAATTAAAACCATATTTCCACCCTTTTAATGTACTAAGGATTGGTAAGTTTTGAGTAGAGAGTTCATACATTCCTGGCGAAAAAACATCAGCTATTTTACCTTCGTTAATAAATACAGCTATTTGTCCCGGACGCACTGTTAATTTTGCACCCATTTTGATTTCATTATTATGTCTTTCAAAACGATAAGAAATAGTATCATTGCTGAAATCAAGCCATTCTACTATATCAATAAATTGACCACTAATTTTATCAAACAATCCCATTTTTAAACTCCTAGATAGTAATAGATAGTAATTTTTTTCAATCTATAATAATATTTTACCGGGGAAATATTTAATCTTTAAAATTTAATAAAAATTAATATTAATAGCAATAACTAATGGCCAATCATAAACTAAAAAATTATTGCCCTACTATAGTGAGAAAATTTTCCCAAGTTTCAGGAAAGTGTTAGATATTTTTTGTAGTCTATGCAAAATTTATAAATTCCATCTATTATTCATCAGCAAAATAACGCCCATATTTAATCAAAAATAGAGCAGACACTATGAAAAAACTGTTACCCCTCAAACGCCTACTTTGGCAAATACAATTATTAGTAGCTGTTTTCCCTTTACTAATATTAATCGGTTGTGGTAGTCAACCAGAAACAGCAAAAATAGAAAGTGATGAAAAAGCAGAAAAATTATCACCACCGCCTCCACCTCTAGCACCTATAAATGCACCAGCTCCACCCGCAAAAGTTCCTCAAGCTGCCAGTAGAGGATTAACTCAAGAATCGGCATATATAGCCTTACAAAGAAGTGTTCCAAGAAATTCTCAATCTAATTTAGCAGACAATTCTGTAGAATTAGAATCCTCCAATACAGAAGAATATAATCTGATTAATGATAACCCGTTTAAAGTAGTAAAAAACAATCCCTTATCCACATTTTCCATTGATGTAGATACAGCATCTTATAGTAATTTGCGTCGCTTTATTAGTGAGGGGAGACTACCACCAAAAGATGCTGTAAGAATTGAGGAGTTAATAAATTACTTTACTTACGACTATCCCCAACCAGAAGCAAATAATTCCTTTTCTATTACGACAGAAATCTCTGATTCTCCTTGGAATAATCAACATCAATTAGTTCATATTGGCATTCAAGGCAAAGATATAGTTACAGAAAATTTACCTCCTAGTAACTTAGTCTTTCTCTTGGATGTTTCTGGTTCGATGAATAATGCTAATAAACTGCCATTAATCAAATCAGCTTTTCAATTATTGGTAGATGAACTAACAGAAAAAGATACTGTTTCAATCGTTGTTTATGCTGGAGCAGCAGGAGTAGTTTTACCTCCTACAAACGGTAATGAAAAAGATAAAATTCTTACGGCAATTAATAACCTAGAAGCTGGAGGTTCCACTGCTGGAGGTGAAGGAATTAAACTTGCTTATGATTTAGCTAAAAGGTTTTATCAATCTTCAGGAAATAATCGAGTTATTCTAGCGACTGATGGAGATTTTAATGTGGGAGTTTCTAGCGATGCTGAATTAGTCAGAACGATCGAAAATTATCGAGATGAAGGAATTTTTCTGACGGTGCTTGGTTTTGGTACGGGAAATTTTAAAGATGCCAAAATGGAACAATTGGCTAATAAGGGAAATGGGAATTATGCTTATATTGATAATCTTTTAGAAGCTAAAAAAGTGTTAGTGACTGAGATGGGAGGAACTCTACTAACTATCGCTAAAGATGTAAAAATTCAAGTGGAATTTAATCCGGCAAAAGTACAAGCTTATCTTTTAATTGGTTATGAAAATCGACTTTTACTTTCTCAAGATTTTAATGATGATACAAAAGATGCAGGAGAATTAGGTGCAGGACATTCGGTTACAGCACTTTATGAAATTATTCCTGTAGGAATAAAAAGTAATGTGAAATTGCCAGAAATTGATGAATTGAAATATCAAGGCGATAGAGTTGACCAAGCAGCTTATAAGAGTGATGAATTAATGTTAGTAAAGTTGCGTTATAAGCAGCCGAAGGGTACAACTTCTGAGTTGATAAAACAGCCAGTTGTTGATAAGGGAGTGAGTTTAAATGATGCTTCCAATGATTTTAAATTTGCTGCTGCTGTTGCTCAGTATGGAATGATTTTGCGAGACTCTGAATATAAAGGTGATGCTAGTTTTAGCGAAGTGTTGAAGTTGGCAAATGAGTCGAAGGGTTTGGATTTAGAAGGTTATCGGAGTGAGTTTATTAATATGGTTGAAAGTAGTCAGAAATTGATGGAGAAAAAGTAGGTGAGGAATTTTAGGTAAAAAATGCCTCATCATAGATTAATGTATACCACAATTTGTGCCTTTTATCCCGCACTCTCTTGTCAAAGGAGTAGCGGGATTTTTGATTAGGCTGTTAATTGAAGAACTTATTTATTCTTCTTTTTCATTACTGGAACAGATACCTCAACTAATTTAGCGATCGCTGTAATTAGAACAGATATTGCCAAAATAATATTTGCTAGGCTATCGCTATTAGGCTCAGGTAAAACCTGAATATTTTGGTTTTCTGTTGGATTGGAAGTCTGTGTAATTACCAGTTTTTCCACTTTTTCATTCTTCATAATTTTCTTTTTGTCGAATAAGGTTTGTATTTTTAGTATGGCTTAAAAGTTCTGAAAATTTAATTGTTTAAATGTTGTTTTGTAAGTGTTTTTTGATTGTTTTTAATTCAAATTATGACCGGGTAGATAATTAACTATGGCTTTTTTATAAGGTATAAAAAAAGCATAAAAAGCTATCGTAAGACTAGAAATATCTTCAAAAACAAAACTTGGAGAAATAACTCAACTATCTTGCATTGCAATAAATGAATTTTTTACTCAAACTCCTGGAATGTTGACTGTGTAAAGGTTTTGTGCTGATGGTCTTATGATTGCCTTGTGATGGTCTTGTGATGGTCTTGTGATTGTTTTATGCTCAACTTCTAACTTTCTAAGTAATTAATCCTGGCTTTCCTACAGTAGTCGCCAAAAAATAAGAAAAAATAACCCTAAAAAATTTTGGCTTATCAAATATTGAAGATGAAAAAAGTGTAATAGTAATACAAATCAAGTTTTTTGGGTTATATACTCTGCTTGATCTGAGCTTAAGAAACTATTAGTTACATAAAACACTGTAGTTATTTTAAAATACCCCTAGTTCTATAACCTTATTATGAGCAGTACAGGCCAAGGTCAAAAACCTCCGAATAGAAAACGGGTTTATATTCAAGCAAATGATGACTTGATAGAAAGAGCGGAAAAAGCTATGCAAAAACTAAAAATTTATTCAAAAATTCAACTTGCAATAAAAACCGAATTATCTCCCAGTACAATAAATAGATTTTTTCAAAAACAGCCAATTCGGCCTGATAGTTATAATCAAATATGTGAAACACTTTCGTTAAACGAAAAAATAGTAATAGAGGAAGAAACTGTTGACTTTAAAATTACTGGAAGTATTGATAAAAAATTGATAGAAAAATTAAAATCTATTGTTGATATTTTACGACAATTAACTGGTGGTGACTTATATTTTATAATAAAAGAAGAGGAGGAATAAAATATGGAATAATACACCATAATTAGTTGAGATTGAGGTTATTCTCAAAATATAATTAATCTAACTATGACCGACGGAAGCCAAGGTAAAAGAACTCCGATTAAAAAACGGACTTATATTGAAGCAGATGATGAATTGATCGAAAAAGCTGAAAAAGCTAAACAAGAACTAAAAATTTATTCAAATATTGAACTTGCAAAGATAACCCAATTATCTCCCAGTACAATAAATAGATTTTTTCAAAAAAAGACTATTCGGCCTGATAGTTATAATCAAATATGTGAGACACTTTCGTTAAACGAAAAAATAATAGTCAAGGAAGAAAGAACTGCATTTGCAATTTCTGGTAGTGTTGAAAAAAAATCAATAGAAAAATTAAAAGCTATTATTGATCTTTTACGAAAGTTAACTGATGGGGATCTTGATTGTTCTGGGATTGAACTAGGTAGTCTTAAATTAATTTTAGAAGGTTCTAAATCAGGACTGGAAAAACTAGAAGAACTTTTTCAATCAGGGGAATTAAATAAGAAAATTGCTGAACAAAATCTCGATATAACAGTTGAAAATGTCAGTTTTAGGGGTACTAAATTTTTGGGGAAGCCACGAATAGCTGTTACCATTCCTGGGAATTACAATCAAGCCGATATAGATACTTTAAAAGACGAACTTATAGACACTTCAACTAACAATATATTTAAGAAAATACCACCAGCACAAATGCTTTTATTATTATTATTATTTTTGTTATTAGCAATGCCTCTTATTGTAGAAGGAATTTTTCCACTAATCTTTCAAGATACACCTAAAAGTGAAAATAAAAATGATTTATGGTATCAATTGCCTTTTGAATAAATCAGGCGATCGCTAGTCTTAACAGAAAATTTTTATGTGGCTAATTTTCTGTAAAAAAACGACTAACTGAAACAGAAATATCTGGAAATGCTAAGGGGTTAATTTTTCCTTGCCGAAAAATAACTTCCGACTCATAATTATCTGTTTGAGGATGTCGAAAAACATATATTTGCTGATTTTCTATATCTACTACCCAATATTCTAAAATTCCAGCTTGTGCATAAGCTTGCTTTTTTTCCCCTAAATCATAAGCTAAAGTTGTATTAGCAACTTCTATCAGCCAAAAAATATCTTCAGGATATGGATGACGTTGACGATAATTATTTCTGGGTGGACGTACAATAGCAATATCAGGTTGAGGTTCAGAATTAGAAAGAGTAATAGGATGTGCTTCTCGAATATAAGCTAACCCTTTTAGTAGAAAACGTAAATATTCAACAGTAGTTTCT